>ERZ1066116.221-NODE-221-length-22031-cov-14.415135_pt1 | contig 22031 bp, 17 predicted proteins | sample MGYA00382763_ERZ1066116 | MGnify/ENA primary metagenome ERZ1066116 (study PRJEB33369, sample SAMEA5778346) | biofilm metagenome | biome: Industrial cooling water; feature: Water cooling tower basin; material: Biofilm | place: United Arab Emirates | collected...
ATAGAGTTTCATTAAAAAATACTCTCGCTGAGAGGCAGAGAGCGCAGAGGGAAATCTTATAACTTATCGTTTATCTCTCTTCGTACTCCTTTGTGAAGCCTCTGTGGAACTTTGTGAAATAACTTTTACTATTCCGCAAAGACCACAAAAAGCCATAGAGTTTCATTAAAAAATACTCTCGCTGAGAGGCAGAGAGCGCAGAGGGAAATGTTATAATTCATAGTTTATTTCTCATCTTTCTAAAAGATATATGTATATAGTTGCTCTTTCTCTGCCATTCGCATTACTTTTGCATTACTACTGTATTTAAAACAAATTTTTATGAGAAAGATACAACTCTTGGCCTTCGCTGCTTGCTTTTCGGCAGCAGGAACACAAGCACAAGATTATAAAAATCCAAAACTACCCATAGAAACACGTATCAACGATTTGGTGTCGAAAATGACCGTTGAAGAGAAGATAGCTCAGCTTTATGGAGATGGATTGCGCACCAAACCAAATGAACGCCTTGGCATTCCGGGTTTTGAAATGAGCGATGGCCCCATAGGCGTACGCACGGGAAAAGCCACTGCATTTCCTGCCGGAGTGGCACTTGCCACTTCTTGGGACACATCTTTGGTGGCTAGAGTAGCCAAAGCCATCGCTGTAGAGGCCAAAGCCAAGGGCATAAACATGATGTTGGGGCCTACAGTAAATATTCATCGTTTTCCCATAGGCGGTAGAAATTTTGAAAGCTACAGCGAAGACCCCTATTTGGCTTCAAGAATGGCCGTGGCCTACATCAAAGCCATGCAAAATGAAAACGTAATAGCTTCTGTTAAGCACTTTTGCTGCAACGACCAAGAGTGGGAACGCATGCGCTACGATGCAGTGATAGACGAGCGCACACTTCACGAAATACACTTGCCTGCATTCAAAGCCGCCATTCAAGAAGCAGGTTCGCTCACCATTATGAGTGCTTACAATAAAATAAACGGGCTTTATGCCAGCGAAAACACTTATTTATTGAATGATGTATTGAAAAAAAATTGGGGTTTCAAGGGTTTGGTGGTGTCAGATTGGGAAGCTACCCACAGCACAGTGCCTTCAGCAAAAGCAGGACTTGATTTGGAAATGCCCACAGGAGTTTATTTCAGCGATTCGCTTTTGGCAGCAGTGAAAGCAGGCAAGGTGACTAAGGCAGAAATAGACGAAAAAGTAAAACGCGTACTCTATGTAAAATTCAAAGCTGGGCTTTTTGATACCAAGCCTAGCCTAGATGAAAGCAAAGTAAACTCAAAAAACCACCAAGCCTTGGCATTGGAAGCAGCCCAAAAAGGGATGGTATTGCTAAAAAACAAAAACAACTTTTTGCCTATGGATAAAAATGCAAAAAAGACCATTGCTATCATTGGGCCAAATGCCAACATAGCCCGCACAGGAGCAGGAGGAAGTTCGCAAGTGAACAGCTACTATGCAGTGAGTCCATTGGAAGCTATCAAAGAAAAGACTGGCGGAAATGCCAAAATCAATTTTTCGCAAGGCGATGTGATTGATATTAAGGGCATTACCATTATCGATTCAAAATATTTGGTTAATGACAAAGGCGAACAAGGACTAAATGCTTCATACTGGGACAAACCCGGATTGGAAGACGTAATTGCCTATAATATAAGTACTGCACCTACAGCCACAAGAACGGACAAAAAAATAGACTTTATTTACAACGACCCTGAAAGTCCTGATGCCAAGATTGACAAAGATTATTGGGTGGCTCGCTGGACAGGAAAGCTAAAACCGCCCATTTCGAGAAAGTATAAAATATACACACAGACCGATGACGGTATAAGGGTGTATTTCGAAGGCAAAAAAGTGATAGACAATTGGGATGTCCATGGGCCTGAGAAAGACTCTTTTGAAGTAGATTTGGAAGGTTTCAAGACTTATGATATAAAAATAGAATATTTTGAAGGCAATATGGGAGCGATGATGAAACTCGGTTGGGATTTACCCGAAGACGGAGCTACTGCAGGAGGTGGAGATTTGATATCCGAAGCTGTGAAAGCAGCCAAAAGTGCAGATATTGCCATCGTGTTTGCCGGAATGAGTAATCAGTACGAATCTGAAGGATTTGACACAAAGACAGGCCTAAAATTGCCATCCAAACAAGATTCTTTAGTCATGGCCGTTTCTAAAGCCAATCCAAACACGATAGTATGCCTCACCAATGGAAACGGGCTGGCTATGCCGTGGATAAACGAAGCAGCAGCAGTGATAGAAGGCTGGTATTCTGGCCAAGAAGTGGGCAATGCATTTGCCAACATTATTTACGGAGACTACAATCCATCGGGAAAGCTCACCAGCACACTCATCAAAAAAGAAAGCGATTCGCCTACTTTCAACGGCTACAAAGATGCCTCGCTCAAAGTACCTTACAGCGAAGGAATATTTGTAGGCTACAGGTATTATGATAAAAATAAAACGGAAGTAGCTTTTCCCTTTGGCTACGGACTATCCTACACCACATTTGAATATTCAAACATAAAAGTGGCAGACAAAGGAGCAAACATAGAAGTATCGTTTACAGTAAAAAACACAGGAAAGCGAAATGGAGAAGAAGTGACGCAGCTTTATGTAAAAAATCCTGTCTCGGAGTTGGAAAGAGCCGAAAAAGAGCTAAAAGGCTTTGCCAAAACGGCCTTGGCAGCCGGAGAGAGTAAAAACATAACTATCAGCATAAATAAAAATACATCATTTAGCTATTATGATGTGAAAACGAAAAGTTCAATATTGAAAAATGGAAATTATACTATATTGGTAGGCGGCTCATCGCAGAACTTGCCGCTGAAAGCAGAATATGTAGTGAAATAGATTTTATACTTCACGATAATATAAAATAAAACAAAAAACCCTCCTAAAAATAAATCAGGAGGGTTTTTCATTTATCAAGATAAAATAATTAATATCTATAAGCTTCCGATTTGAATGGACCTTGTACAGGCACATTGATGTAATCGGCTTGATCTTTAGTCAAGACATCTATCTCGGCACCAACTTTTGCCAGGTGCAAATAAGCTACTTTTTCATCCAAATGACGAGGCAATACATACACATCGTTTTTGTACTTAGCCGAGTTTTGCCATAGTTCTATTTGAGCTATGGTTTGGTTTGTAAACGAGGCCGACATTACAAAGCTAGGGTGACCCATGGCACAACCTAAGTTTACCAAACGACCCTCTGCCAACACGATGATGTCTTTACCATTGATGGTATAAAGGTCAACTTGAGGTTTGATGGTGTTTTTGGTGTGGCCGTGGTTTTTGTTCAACCAAGCCATGTCTATTTCATTGTCGAAGTGACCGATGTTACAAACGATAGCTTTGTCTTTCATGGCTTCAAAATGTTTGCCATTCACTATATTATGGTTTCCCGTAGCTGTCACTATGATATCGGCACGCTTCACGGCATTTTCCATTTTTTGAACTTCAAAACCATCCATTGCAGCTTGAAGTGCACAAATAGGGTCGATTTCGGTCACTATCACTCTGCAACCTGCGCCTGCAAGCGAAGCTGCCGAGCCTTTTCCTACATCGCCATACCCTGCCACTACAGCCACTTTTCCAGCCATCATCACGTCTGTAGCTCTGCGAATAGCATCTACAAGCGATTCTTTACAGCCATATTTGTTGTCGAATTTCGATTTTGTAACCGAGTCGTTGATGTTGATGGCAGGCAAAGGAAGCTTTCCGTTGGCTACTCTTTGTTTTAAGCGAAGCACGCCTGTGGTGGTTTCTTCTGAAATACCTTTGATGCCTTGCACCAATTCAGGAAAACGATCCAACACCATGTTGGTGAGGTCACCACCATCGTCAAGAATCATATTTAAAGGTTTTCCGTCTTCAAATGCAAACAAAGTTTGCTCTATACACCAGTCGAACTCTTCTTCATTCATGCCCTTCCAAGCATATACTGGAATGCCCGCAGCAGCTATGGCAGCAGCAGCATGGTCTTGGGTAGAGAATATGTTACAAGACGACCATGTAACCTCAGCACCAAGCTCTTTGAGTGTTTCGATAAGAACGGCTGTTTGGATTGTCATGTGCAAACAACCCGCAATGCGCGCACCGGCTAGGGGTTTCGATTTGCCATACTCAGCACGTAGTGCCATGAGTCCCGGCATTTCTGCCTCGGCAAGTTTGATTTCTTTTCTGCCCCATTCTGCAAGGCTGATGTCTTTTACTTTGAATTTTTCTTGTGTAGCTACCATCTGGTTAGTTTATTAAGAGTTTAAGACTCCAAATTTACGGATATTATTTTAAGGACAGCTTTTATGTGCGATAAATTAATTTAGGGATAATACGCACTTATATTGAATTTAGAATTACCCTTGCCACTTTTTCGGGTTCAAAACTTTGTATACAAGCACATTGAATTGTGTTTTTGCATTCATTACAGTTTTTTTCAAGCGCAAAAATATGCACCCTTTCTCCTAAAGCAGCCCAACGCCCTTTGTCCATAGGCCTTACGGATGGGTAAAAACCAAACGTATTTATCCCTTTAATGGCCGCAATGTGTAGCGGCCCCGTGCTGCAAGCCACCAAGCCTTTGCTTTGTTCTATAAAAGCTATAAGCTCTTGCAATGTAAATTTGCCTGTGTAGTCTTTTGCTCCGCTATCATCAAAAAATTGGGGCATTTCGGCTTTAATTTTATCACCTTCAGCCTCTGTGCCTGTCACACACACTTTTATGCCTTGTTTCGAGAGCAATTGCGACAGTAAAAAATAGTTTTTCAAAGGCCATTCTCGGGCACTTCCTTTTGATTTTGGGTGGAGAACAACTCTGTTTTCTGGCAGTCCTTCCCACTTTTTTATGCCATAAAAGCCTATCAGTTCTTCAAAACCAAAGCTTCTTTTTATTCCCAACGGAGCAAGGAGCTTGGTATTGAGCTGCGCTTCGTGTAGAGAAGAATCTCTTCTGGAAAAATTCACCAATTTGTTGCACATAAACCAGTGAAACCAACGGTGTGAAGTGCCTATGCGATATTTTATACCTGCTTTTAGCGAGAGTTTTGCTATTTCTTTATCTGGAAAGACAAACACAATAGCACCAGACTTGTATGTGTCCAGCAGAGAGGGATTGGACAAAATTTCGTCCCTGTCGAGAAATTCATCTATGTGTTCCGACAACTCTATGAGCGGCTTTGTGTAAGCCTTGCCTAAAAAAGATACTTTTGTGTCGGGATAATATTTTTTGATAATACCGCATAGCGGAAGCGTGAGTGCTACATCGCCCAAGTTATCGGTGCGACTGATGATGATATGGGGCAAGTGGAGATTCACGGTGTAAAAATAATATACCTCACCAAATTCAGCTCACCTGATTCTCAATTTTTGGTAAAGATACAGAACCGGCTCCCTTTTTTAAAATGAATGCAAAGGTAGTTCCTTTTCCCAGCTTGCTGGTAACGAGTACTTTAGAATTGTGTGCTTCAACTATTTCTTGAACTATGGCTAACCCTAAGCCTGTGCCTCCTTTGTCTTTATTTCTGCTTTTTTCTACCCTATAAAACCTGTCAAATATACGTTTGAGGTGTTCGGGAGGAATGCCGGGACCATCATCCTTTACCGATATTATCACATTTTCTTTATCTGCATCAAGCCCTACTACCACCTTTCCCTTCTCATCGCCATATTTGATGGCATTCTCTACCAAGTTTTTCATCACTTGCTTTATTTGGTAAGGGTCGCCTTTCACAAACACTTTTTTATAGCCATCAGCATATTTAAGCTCTACGTCTCTCTTTTTGGCTATTTCTTCCAACATTTCAAACACATCTTCGGTGAGTGCTTTTATGTCGAAATCGATGATATTCATTTTCAATTCTCCTGTTTCCAACTGAGACAAAGTGACCAGTTCGGCTACCATCTCTTGCAGTCCATCCAAGCTTTTGGCTGCCTTCTTCAAAAATTTTTCTCTTACTTCCTTCTCGTTCATGGCGCCATCAAGCAAAGTGTGAATGTAGCCTTGGGCCGCAAAAATGGGGGTTTTCAACTCGTGGGAAATATCAGCCAAAAATTCCCTTCTGAAAGTCTCTAATTTTTTAAGCTCGCGTATTTCAGCCTGTTTCTTAGTGACGTAAGTGTAGACTTCCTCGTATATTTTTTTGCGTTTTACGGGCAGATTTTTTGTTTTTTTGAAGCTTTTGAGGTTTAATTCATCGTCTTTTTGCTTAATCCTGTCTAGCACACGATATATTTTATTTATTTCCCTAAAAATCAAATATTCAAGGGTGATATACACTGCCAATGCCGTACTGATAAAAAGAACCGTGAGCACTATCCATTCATTGCTATCGAGGTGTATACCCATAGCCACATGGACAATGTAGACAATGAGGGTAACAAATGCTGATACAAAAAACGAAATTAACCCGGGGTGAAAAATCATAGTACTTTTTTAATACACGATTGAAGTAACATGCTCATTACTAGAAGTTATCAAAGATAGTCTTTTTTATTTTTAAACAAATTGCTCACTATCTATAATCGTATAAAACTAATGACAAATAAGTTTAAAGCTTTAGCCTAAATGAAATCACTGGTTTGATAATGGGTAAGTATTAAGCTGCCAGAGGCCAAAAAATGTAGACAGCGATAGAATCTCGTAAATTGGTATTCTTTTAATTAAGGCAGGTATTAGATATTAAAAAATCCCGCCCCGATTTAGTATTTTAAACCATCGGAACGGGATTTTTTGATTTGCACTAGTCTATATCAACGGCCGTACAGTTGTCGTTGGTAACTGAAAAAACACCTGTTTTTAAAGAAACCCCCGAAGCTGTGGTAGTAGCACTACGCACTTCATACGTATGCTGTCCTTCTGTTCCGTTGTACCTGTAGAATGAATTGGTCGATGTAAAAGATGAACCACATGTAGGTGATGCCAAGCTTGAATTATAGCTGCTTAAATTCACAGTATAAACACCATCAATAAATAAATACATACTGGTGTAGCTCGAATTCAAAGTGTTTCTATAGAATATCACCGATGGATTTTTTACAGCCAAAGTACTTTCCGAACTGGTGGTGTAGTAGGGAGCAGTACTACTGTTGGTTGATTTTTGATATCTAACCAAGAAATAGTAATTATTGGATGCTGTACCAAAAGGAACGGTATAACTAAGGTTTTCTAAACTTGTGCCAATTCCAAAGCTTACATAATCGCTATTCAAGTTCAATGAAATATCATCGCTAGAAAACTCCTTGTCAGTAGATAAATAATAATAAGCATATATATAAGAAGAGAAGTCTGACTTAATGTTTAGCGTAGATGAAATGGACATGCCCGGATTAACGGTAGTGGTGTTTAACGAAATAGAACTTACTGTCAATACCCTTTCAGCAATACTTATTTGTGGTCCTGTAATGTATAAAGCTGACGAACTAAATGATGATGAAGCCACATAAGCTATTACGTAGTAATTGCCGGGGGTTTGTTGTGTCGACAAAATAGGGTAGTCTATAATCGTTTCAATTGAATTGGCAGATACTGACTCTGAATACGAAGTAGTACCAAACAACACATCGTCAGTCGAATACGATGCATCGTCCGATAAATAATATTTTGTGTATACAAACTTCGTGGTGCTTGACAGATTCTTTACTTGAACATTGGCAGTTACACTATTGCCGGCTATATAATTTGTGGCATTTAAAGTAAACCCTAAAACAGAAATAGCCGGTATTATCTCAATAGGAACTGCTATCTCAGCCACTGAGGATGAACTTGATGTAGAAAGAGAAGCAGTGGCAACCAAATATTTGGGATTGCCCACATAGCTTTCAGAAATATAAAGGCTGGCTGTCCTTACCGCGGTAGAATTGTTGGTACTAAAACTGAGTGATGTAGACGAAACAAACGAGTCGTCTGAGTCATACTTATCATCACTTGATAAAAAGAAGGATACAGAGGCTGTTTGCGATGTGGTTATTGTATTTTTACCTGTGATAGTGAGCACTATACTTTCACCTACGCTATAGGTAGATCTGGCTAGATTTAAGCCTGATAAAGTAAATATGCTGGCAGACTTAGTAATAGATACCGGAATAGATATTGTTTTAAATTCCGAATTGGTGACACTGGGGTCTCTGTATCTGAAAATCAAATAATACTCTCTTGTAGATAGTGTTAAAGGGATGTTTACTACCGATGAAACCTTATTTTCACCCTTACCCAAAACACCTATTCTCGTTGAAGTGAGTTCTATGTCGCTGGAATTGTAACTATTGTCGGTAGAAATGAAAAAATCATAAGTAAATGAAGTCACTTCCTTGTCTGTGTTGTTCACAATGGTGAGCTCAACATTGATGGCATCTCCTGTATTGATGCTAGTGCTGGAAGCAGTCATTGTACTTACCGAAAACGGGCTGCTTGGGTTAGGGTCGTTGTCTGATACTTTACAAGAAAGCACAAACACAGCCATACATGAAAATAAAGTTAACTTTTTAAACATAATAGTAACGGTTTTAATTTAGTGGTTTAAGGTGTAAATATATTAAAGTGTATATTTTTGAGATTAAAATGTAACATAAAATGATTATTTATGCTGTTTTTATGCATATAAATAGTATATATATATTCCGTTTGATAATGTACGACTCTCTTAAAGTTAAGTCCTCTATCTTTGTTAATTTTTGCCTTTTAAAGGAATATTTTGAAAATTGCAACTTGGTTTGGGCATAATGTGTTGATATAGCAAACGAACCTAATTAATAACGATAATATGGCAGAAAAAGTAAATGTATTGATTATAGGCTCGGGGCCGGCAGGCTACACAGCCGCTATCTATGCCGCCAGAGCAGGACTAAAACCGGTATTATACCAAGGTATGCAGCCCGGTGGCCAATTGATGATTACCAACGATGTAGAAAATTTTCCAGGCTACCCCAAAGGCATCATGGGCCCAGAAATGATGGAGGAATTTCGCCAACAAGCCGAACGCTTTGGCACCGACATACGCTATGGAATGGTGACTTCTGTGGAATTTTCAAACGGAGGCACACACAAAGCTGTAGTAGATGAAGAGCATGAACTGGAAGCCGATGCTGTAATTATTTGCACCGGTGCTTCTGCCAAGTGGCTTGGCTTACCTTCTGAGGAGCGCTTGAATGGAAAAGGCGTATCTGCCTGTGCAGTCTGCGATGGTTTTTTCTTTAGAAATGTAGAAGTAGCTATCGTAGGAGCCGGAGACACGGCTTGTGAAGAAGCTACTTATCTCTCAAAACTTTGTAGCAAAGTGCACATGATCGTACGTAGAGACGAGATGCGTGCCTCACAAATCATGCAAAACAGGGTAAAAAACACCCCAAACATAGAAATTCATTGGAACAGCATTCCTGTAGATGTGTTGGGCAATGACGAAGTGGAAGGTGTGCGCCTGAAAAATGCCATCACTGGCGAGGAAAAAGATTTGGCAGTAAAAGGATTTTTTGTGGCCATAGGCCACAAACCAAATACCGATATTTTCAAAGGTCAATTGGAAATGGACGAAAATGGCTACATCATTACAGAAAAAGGCACTACACGCACTTCTGTAGAAGGTGTGTTTGCAGCCGGAGATGCCCAAGACCATATCTACCGACAAGCAGTGACATCGGCAGGCACGGGCTGTATGGCAGCACTCGATGCCGAGCGATATTTGGCTGCGCTTGAAGTGCCTGCCTAAAATTTGATTTTTGCCCGACTTCTATGCAAAAAATGCAAGTCGGGCTTTAACAAAAATAGCCTCTTTTTGTTCCATTTACGGACTTGTGCATAAAAAACAACAAATGTTTACCTTATTGCACTTTCCCTTATTAATGCTTTCAGTTTGGTTTTCCGCCTGAAACATGATTAAAACAATAAATAATGCGTTTTTTTGCCTCAACCTATCTTACACTATGTATACTTTCATTTTTTTCTGCTCATTCTGTCCTTGGGCAGGATAAAAAAAAGAAAAAAACATTCAAAGATTTTATCAATATAAAAGCACCCTCTATCAACTATGCTGTGCCCGATACAGCCACACTCCACGATGAAGGATTGGTAGAAATTATCACAAAAAAGAAAGTAGAATATTATTTTGACCCTTCCAGGCGCGACTTTGCTCTCACACAAGAGGTAGATACCAACCGAGTAGACCCACGCGATTTCTCTGTAGTGGAAGTAGACGAAGAGTATAACCTTGATGAAAACGACAGCCTTTGGATAAAAATAGCCCAATATTATTCCGTGTGGGACAATAAATCTGTAAACCCCTATGGTGTAGACATCACCAAATTCAAAGACACCGTAAAGCTGATACTTTACGACAGTACGGAAGGACGCTATTGGTCGCCACCGCTCGACCACGGACAGGTGAACGATGATTTTGGCCCAAGGCGCTACCGCTGGCATTATGGCGTAGATTTGGAGCTGGACACTGGCGATAGTGTCTGGGCCGTGTTTGACGGTATAGTGAGAATAGTGAAATTTGACTATGGTGGTTATGGAAATTATATTGTAGTGCGCCACTTCAATGGCTTAGAAACCGTATATGGCCACCTGAGCAAGCAGTTGGTAGAGGTGGGAGAGCTGGTTCGAGCGGGAGATTTAATTGGCTGGGGCGGCAGCACAGGCCGCAGTACGGGTCCACACTTACATTTTGAAATTCGCTTTCAAGGCTACGCTTTCGATCCGGAAATATTATGGGATTTTGACCAAAACAGGCTCATGTGGAGAGAGTTTACGCTCATGCCACAGCACTTTGGCTATATTCAAAAAGTGCGTAAAACTTTTTACCACCGCGTGAGGCGTGGCGACAGCCTCTATGAAATTGCCGACAAATACAATGTGCCTGTGAGGCAGATTTTGCGCCTCAACCGCATCACCACCCGCACTACATTGAAAGTAGGTAGAAGACTGAGAATTAGGTAACCCCAATAGTTTTGAGTAACTCTAATTTTTCAGGAATTGGGTAAATAAAGCTATTGGTAGAAACATAGCAAGATCAAAGTCATTTTTCATTTCGCCTTATTTTTCATAAAATTGTAGTCTACACTCACATGAAGACAAAAGACGAAATTGTAAATAACTGGCTACCGCGCTACACAGGCACTCCCATAGAAGACTTTGGTGAGTATATATTGCTCACCAACTTTTTTAACTATGTAGAGATATTTTCAGAACGCTTTGGTGCACCCATTCTGGGCCGAGACCGTGCCATGCAAACCTGCACTGCCGACAACCTTACCATTATCAATTTTGGTATGGGTAGCCCCATGGCAGCCACTGTCATGGATTTGCTCACGGCCATCACTCCTAAAGCAGTACTTTTTTTAGGAAAGTGTGGAGGCCTGAGAAAAATCACCAAACTGGGCGACCTCATTTTACCAATAGCTGCTGTGCGCGCAGAAGGTACCAGCGATAGCTATATGCCCAAAGAAGTGCCTGCCTTGCCTTCATTTAGGTTGCAAATGGCGGTGTCGAGTACCATCAAACGCTATGAACTCGATTACTATACCGGCATGTGCTATACCACCAACCGCAGGGTGTGGGAACACGATGAGCATTTTAAAGACTATTTACAGCAAATTCGTGCATTGTGTATCGACATGGAAACGGCCACTATTTTCATAGCCGGATTTGCCAACAAAATTCCTCATGGGGCGCTACTGTTGGTGTCTGATAACCCCATGACACCTGAAGGGGTGAAAACGGAAGCAAGCGACAAACAGGTCACTGCCAATTTTGTTAAGAACCACATCAGTATAGGTATAGATTCACTCATCGAACTCCGCGATTCAGGCGAATCGGTAAAACATCTCAGATTTGAACCTATTGTGTAAAAGAGTAATATGTAATGGAAGTAATACCCATTAACAACATAAAATAAAATCCAAACCTAATGTCATTAACTTAAGAGTCCTATTACCTTTCTCTGTAGGAGAAAGACACAGATAGAGGCCATAAAAGAAGCTTAAGTTAATGACATTGAATCCAAACCTAAAATTCTAACTTTGTAACATGGAGAAAATAGGTTATATAGAAATTAGAATTACAGGTTCAAAGGGTAATCTTGACCTGTCACCCGACAATTATGACATTCGGGAGGTTATCTCTATTCTTGAAAATGCAGAAAATTTATTGTATCCTGGTGACAAAAAAGACAGACCGAACATAAGCTACAAAATAGAAGAAGGTTCTGTAAAACATATTCTCAAAACATCAATTCAATATATTATAGGATTTAATGCAATTATTGGACAAGTGGCAAAAGCTCAAAACATTGACTTTTTGGACTTAGAAACAGCCAAAGCATTTGAAAACATCCAAGACATTGCAACCAAACGCAATTATGTTTTTAGCATTAAAACTTCTCTAGACAATTCAAATGAAGTAAAAGTTGACAAAACTACACAGTATTACAGAACAGAAGCCATTTGGGCAGACGCTGAATTTTACTTTTATGGTAAAGTAACCAATGCTGGTGGCAAAGACAAAGCAAACATTCACGTTCTTACTGAAGAACTTGGGACTCTTAGAATTCAAACGCCCATCAGCTTTTTAGAACAGTATGATGAAAATCTCCTTTACAAAACATTCGGTATACGTGCTGCAGGAAAACAACATTCCGAAACAGGTGAAGTTGACACATCAACCCTTAAATTCATAGAATTAGTTGACTATCAACCAAAGTATGATGAACAATATTTAAAGGCACTTAGAGACAAAGCAAAAAAATCTTGGCTTGGTAGCATTAACACCGACAATTGGTTAAAAGAAATTAGAGGAAGTTATGATGCATAAGGCCGTATTACTTGACACCAGTTTTTTCCTTCGTTTCCTAAACGACAGCGACCCGCTTTTCAAAAATGCTGACGGCTATTTCCGTTACTTCTTGCAAAAAGAAATTACAATGATGATTTCCACCATTAGTATTGCTGAATACTGTGTTGGCGGTGATATTCACGAGCTTCCCTTAAGAAATTTACAAATCGTTCCTTTTAATTTAGACCACTCCAAGCGGACAGGAGAATTTGCTAAAATAGTTTTTCAAAACAAGGGAAAGCTTAAGCTAAAAGAGCGAAACATTATTCCAAACGACACAAAACTTTTTGCACAAGCCGATTGCGAAAAAACAGTAGAGTTTTATTTATCCTCCGACACAGAGAGTTACAAGGTTTTTAAATTGCTAAAGCAAGAGACAGCCCCCAAATTTCAGTTCATTGACCTAAATACACCATACAATGAGACATTTGGATTGCTTAACTTGTGAAGAAATAAGAGTCACACCCTGCTGTAATTAACGCTCGAATCAAAAATGCAGTTTAAAAAATATTTCTTTAGCACATTTTTTACATTGGTTTTTGTAGCCTGCAGGGCTTTTGATAGCGACACTCTAGAACAGTTTTCTAATAAAGGCGTTTCTATATCGTTTTACGACAAAAAAAATATTCTAAAAAACGGCAAATGGCACATTCTGCCTGCTCCTGAAAAAAATCAATTACGCTCGGAGTTTTATTTCAAGGGATATAGCGATGCAGAATATTTTGTGGTGGTGAAAAATCCACTTCTTTCTACTGTGGCGTTCTACCAATATTCACTGAAAGATAGTGTGCTACGCTATTCAGCCACAGGGAGCAGATTTCCTTATGCTTTCCGAGAGGCGGATAATCGATATTTTGTGTTTAAAACCAAAGCAGAACCCGATTCTAGTTATCGGATTATGCTTGTTTCCGAAACGCCATTTGCAAAATCGGCCTACGTTCAGCTATTTCCCAAAGAGGATTTAGAAAAGTGGTACGAAACCGACACACTTGTTCTTTCTGCATTTTTAGCCTTTTTGTTCATCACTGCTATTCTTTCTGTTTTGTTGTATTTTGTTTACAACGAAGCCATTTTTTTGAAGCTATTGGCCGTAGCCATCCCACTCTTTTTCCTTGAACTTTATGAATATGGCTTTTTAAAAAAATTTGTTTACCCCGATTTTTCCACAGATTTTGTTATTCACAAGAATTTTTTTCTCTCTCTTGTTTGTAGTGGAATGCTTTTTGTAGTTCCTGAAATGGTGTTTCCATTGCCCGTATTGTCAAAGCGCATGAAGTCGTTCTGCACTTGGGCCGGTTTCGGAGGAATAGTCGTTGCCTCATTATTATATGTGTGTGTTGAGCGAAATATCTATTTTCACATCGCAGACACACTTTTTAAATTGTTTGCCACTGTAGCAGCAGCCACGTTGGTATATTCTTTGATTATATCTTTTAAAATTCGCCCATACCACCGGTCAGCTCTTTATTTTATAGCTTCTCTATTGCCTTTTTTGGTATTGAGCCCGCTTTCTTTGTTGTTTAATAACGGGTTTAATGGCTGGGCTTATTTTTATGAATTAAGCACATTTTTTCAAATTACATTTTTTGTATTGGCACTCATATATAGAAGTCGCTATTTGATGAGCGAGCGATTTGCCACAGAAATAGCGGCACTTCATGAGCGTTTTTCCTCTTTAGGAAATGGTGCGGAAAAGGAAAAATACAAAAACTCCAAATTCAGCAGCGATGATGTAGAGGCAGGGCATACCTTGTTATTAAACCTGATGAACAACAACAAACCCTATTTAGATACAGAAATAAATCTAGCCAAACTTTCGGCTTTATCGGGCATACATTCTCACTTGCTTTCTCAAATCATTAACCAAAAAGAAGAAAAAAACTTTTTTGATTTTATCAATCACTATCGGGTGCAAGATGCCAGGCAAATGCTCACCGATAAAACCTTCGACAACCGCTCTGTAGAAGGTATAGGCTACGAGTGCGGCTTTAACTCAAAGGCCACATTCTACACTACATTTAAAAAATCTACCGGCCACACCCCTGCCGAATACAAGAAAATACATACTCAGCAGCCAAAATAAAGCGTACAACTTTATAAGATTGGACATTTACACCGTTTTCGAAGGCTAAAATTGTGCATCGAATCCACAAAAAACTTGAATTCTATGCACGCAGTATTATCTACCCCATCTCACTATGCTCAAACAGTAATGTTCAGAGTAGCACCGCAAATGAGGCCACTGGCTCCGGTGAAAAAACTGAACAAACGCAAGCCTAAAAAAGAGCTTGAAATCAAAGAAAATTGTATCAAGAGTCTTCGCAACGATTTTTCGTTTGATGATATGTTGTAAGCTTTTTAGGGCATAAATTACACCAATATCGATATAACTACTTGATTATCAGTAGGTATTTACCTGTAAGTTATTCATAAAATTACCCGAAAAAAGGGATTAAAAATACCCGCTTGCGGGTATTTTAACTTGTATGAACAGGTAGTAATTTTGAAATGTAAATACTGAAAGAAAATTTCTAAGTAACAGAAAGCCAATTTACACCCATGACTCGTCAACTGCCAAAAATATTCAAATTTATAGGACAAACGTCCATCGAACTCATCATTTTCGTTCTTCTTTGTGTGATACTACTATCAAATTTGGGAGGACATATTTAAAATTTCATAGGTTGTTTTGTATTTATTGGTTTTAGCAATGAAGCTACCTTCTGGGTAGCTTTTTTGTTTTCACACTTTTTTAGTTATTTTACTGATATAGAACTCTAACGGCATTTGCTAGGTTTATATATTTGCAGAACAACAAACATTATGGAAATGTTAGAACAAAACATAATTGTTAATAAAGTAGCCAACAGCGCACTGGTGTCTATCGACTTGGAGGATTGGTATCCTCATGGCAAAAGAACACTTATTGACATTAAAGACCAACTCTTTCAGGGGCTAATATTAAGGGAAAAGGATTTTAGAGGATATATAAAAAATACAGACTGGAGCATTTATAAAGATCATTATGTAGCCATTACCTGTACAGAAGATGCCATAGTACCAACATGGGCCTACATGCTATTGACCATAGCGCTACAGCCATATGCAAAAAAAATTGTGTTTGGCACTTTAGACGCCTTGGAGCAAAGTGTTTGGCAAGAAATGCTTCAAAAAATTGATGTAAACAGCTACCAAAACGCCAAAGTGGTAATAAAAGGTTGTAGTAAAATGCCTGTACCTGTGTATGCCTACACAGAACTGACCCGTTTGCTCACACCAATAGCAGCATCTATAATGTATGGCGAACCGTGCAGCACAGTGCCGTTGTACAAAAAGCAACCAACGGTTTAAGATTAAAATCTGGCAGCAACCACCACATTTTCTTTGTATTGCTTCACTTCACCTTTGGTGTTAAATATTTCTATATACACCATGTAGTTTCCCACTTGGGCTTTGCGCTGTGCATCGTCTAGCCCGTCCCATTGGAAAAAGTTTTGAGTTCCTATGTTTTGGTTTCGCACCAGTTTTCTCACTGTGCGCCCTTCTATATCATAAATGGTCACATTGGCCACATAGTCGGGTTGATTTATGTTGAAATGTATGGTGGTGAAGTCTATATATCCGTCTTGGTCGGGGCTGAAAACTTTAGGAACGATTTCTATATTTTTGTCAGAAAGTGTAAAGTCTGTACTTTGTGAATTTAAAAATCCCGGTGTGGCATAGCCTGCGTTTGCCGAGGCCGAGGCCCAGTTTTCTTTGGTTTGTGTAGCTTTTTCGGTGTTTATCCTTTCCAGAGATATTCCATCTTTGTTATCTATCAAAGGCAAATGAAAATCATCGGAATAGGAAAAGCGGTCTATGATTTTCCCCGATTTATGGGCGAGAACTACAGTGCCTTTATCATCGTTGTAAGCAGGCATTGAGGGAATTTCTACAAAAGCCGAATCTATCGCTTTGGGATAATTGTTTTTGATGTTGTTTAAATTATTAGTTATCACTTTATATTCCCTTGGCTTGATTACAGCATGATTATTGCTTAGCGTTTTGGTATTTTTCACTGTGTCGTTCTCTGCATTTCCAATCACCAAATGGCTCAAATCAATGTGTTTTTCCGAGCGATTGTAGATTTCTACAAAATCGCTGCCTCCCGTGCGTGGGTTGAAAAGTACCTCGTTTATCACTATATCAAAAGAGTCGGCTTTTTGAATCAATTGAAAATTTTTTGCTTGACTTTCGAGGATATTTCCTGCACAATCTGCTATGCCTTTGGCTGTAATTGTATAGTTTTTTTGAGGTTCAAGAGAAAGATTTGGTTTTAACGCTACTTGATTTTCGTTTGCTTCAAGCAGGGATAGAGTTAGTTCATTGTTAAGCAGAAACTGAGCATTTGGCGAAGTACTCAGGTCTATTATTTCATCAAATTCAATCAAAATAGTGTCTTTTGAAAAGGCAAATACATTGGCTATGGCAGGTACTTTTGCATCGGGGTTAGTAGCAAATACTGAATTTTGAGTGCCGGGCGTACCACCTTTGGCATTGTCGGCAGCCAGCCAATTGGTACTGCCGCTGCAAAGATTGTTTGGGTCTATTTTTTCTAAACTCCAACCTCCATCTTTTTTCACCTCGTCTCTATACCAAGCCTGTGAGTAGGTCACTTTGTCTATTAAGTCCCCGTTTCTCGTTTTTATTTCTATTTTTTCACCTGCATTTGCCAGCGATGGAAACGAACTGAGGCCGAGTACATTGCCATAAGGCTTAAAGCTGTTGATATGCGAAGAAGCGCATAAGATAACATAACTTTTAGGCGAAACGAGGGCTTTTGAGGGGAATTTTCCCGGCACGGTAGTAGCATCATATAGAAATGCCCCTCCTAAGTCTATCAAATAATCTGTTCGATTATAAATTTCTATAAACTCCGCTTCGGGTAGCCCCAAAGTGGGTGATTCATCGGCCATTATCTCATTGATTACTATTTCTCCTTTCTGGGGAGCTTTGCCTATTCCAATGTTAAATAGTTGATAATCAGATGTATTTCCGTAACAATCTTTGATATTTTGCGCTGAAAACGAATATATTTTACCCGAGTCCAAAGGGAAATTGATGCTGACCCAAAGAGTGTCGTTGTTTGTTTTGTTGCGAATTATTTTTGTAATGGCTCGGTCGGATATTTGTATATTTTTTTCATCTACCGATTCACCCATCCCTTGGTTGAACACCAATTGCAGTGTTTGTCTGTCAAGAAGGTTGTAATCTATGATTTGAGGTTTAATATGCTGATTATCAGTAGAAAAAACTGAGTTCGTACTTCCCGGAGTACCGCCAATGGTACTTACAGAGGCGTTCCAGTTATATTTTCCACCACAGGATATATATGGATTGATGCGTTCCAAGGCATAGCCACCTTGTTTTTTGTTTTCATCTCTATACCATTTGTCTGTATATTTTATTTCGTCAATAGTTACAGTATTAATGTTGGCAATTTTTATGTGGTCGCCCGCAGCGTTTAGCGATGGAAAGTTGTTTACAATGGCCACAGTGCCAAATTTTTTAAACTTTTCTGCGTTTGAAGCACTACACAAAATCATAAATCCCTGTGGCGGAAGTACGCTATTTTTTACAATTGTCCCTTTGGAAGTAGGGCTGCTGTCAAATACATAATTGCCCGAAATATCAAGCCAAGCAAATGTAGTGTTTACTATTTCTATGTATTCAGCTTCGGGTAATCCCACAACAGGGTCTTCATCGGCAAAAATCTCATTTATAGCTATCTCCCCCAATTGTGCTTGCCTGCCTGTGCCAAAATTAAAAGTAGTGTCGAGGCTATGGCCAAAGCAGTTTTTTATGCCTGAAACAGTAAAATAATAGGTTTGTCCCAAAACAAAGGGCTGAGGATTTGTGATAAAAACGGAGTCTTGATTAATGCTAATCGAAATTCCTAAAACACTTTGAATGATGATTTTTGAGGCGGAAAAAGAAACAGAATCAATGTTTTGGTTCAGAAGCAAAACCAGTTGAGATTCACTTTTAGGAATAATATTTTTAATCATCGGCTTTGTACGTATTTGGCTAAAAACCGAATTTTCACTGCCGGGACTGCCTCCAATTTCAGCAGAAGAGATTTTCCAGTTGCTTTTGTCAGAGCACGGACTGAATGGATTTATCTGTTCCCAAGCCTTGCCATCTGTGGCTGCAGCAAAGGTGTAGGCATCTATCAGATTACCTCCCGACACACTCAAAGCGAGCGACTCACCGCCATTGGTAAGTCCAAATCCCAACAATGTGACAATTTCAGCATTAATGACAAAAGGCAATAATTCATTTTTAATGTTTTGGTTGGCTACAATGACCAAATAGCCCAAAGCCGGAATGGTAGTGTTTTGAGGAAGTGTTCTAAAAGTGTTTCCATCTTTTAAAACTATGCCATTTGATAAAATAGGTGATTGGGTAGTATTGAAAATCTCTAAATATTCTACATTGGGCAATCCGTACAAATCAGATGGGTCTGCCATGATTTCATTGATTACCAAGCTTCTATAGGCTATGTTTTGACCCGAAAAAGTGATTGCAGGAGAGCTTGTTACAGTAATCGGTTGATTTACTCTACCCGGAGTACCACCCACAGCAGCTCCCGATAAAGTCCAATTTTCTACTCCCGAAACCGTGAGAAGCGGATTGATTTGTTCCCAAGATTTTCCATCTACTGCCGGAGGAAATGTGTAGCTGTCTACGGCACTACCTCCCGACACGCTCAAAACGAGGGCTTCACCTCCATTGGTAAGTCCCAATCCAGCGAGTGTAACTACTTGTATGTCGGGAAACACGGCCAACAACTGATTTTTATCGTTTTCATTGTTCACCAAAACCGTGAATCCGTTTCCAGCTATGCTTGCATTTGAAAGTATGGGTCTAAAAATATTGCCATCTTTCAGCAAAATACCTTGCAGCGGCACAGTAGCAGACGAGGTGTTGAATATTTCAACATATTCTACATTGGGCAGCCCGAAGAGTGTAGAAGGGTCGGCCATCACTTCGTTGATAACCAATTGCCTATGGTATACTTGGTTTTGGCTTTTTACTTGAAAAATAATGAGCCAAACGAGCACCGTGCACCAAAATACTTTGCACATATTATCAAAAAACTAATATCTTATGTATTTTTGCAGTCCTTTTTTGAGGATAATGAGCAAAAATAACTATCGGAAGTAAGTTATTTAGCTTTTTTATAAAAAATTTGTCTATTAGGCTAGAGAACAATAGTACAGTGTTTATTGAATAATATAATTTTGTATACCCAAAGTCTGTAAATATGGCATTACCTATTACCCCAACACCGATTCTGAAAGGTGAGGATAGTCGCAGATTTAATGAAGAATTAAAGAAAAACTATTCCAAACGTGTTTCAAAGCTAGACTATGAAAAAGGAAATGCTTTTGTAAAAGCAGTTTTAGCAAAATCATCAATATAATTAAACAAGTGCTAAATACTCCTTTTTCTATAAAGCGAATTAATGATACTTTTCAATTAAAACATTTTGATTGTGAAGACGCAGATTTGAATGAGTTTTTACAATCAGATAGTATTCATTATCAAAAGAAACTGTTAGCAGTTACATATCTTGTTTTGAGTGATGAGTTAAAAATCATAGGTTTCTTTTCTTTAGCAAATGATTCGTTAAAGGATAATGACTTTGAGAAATGGAATAGTTTAAACAGGAAAGTAACAAACAGAAAGCGAAGAAAAGATTATCCCGCTGTAAAATTAGTAAGGCTTGGTGTCGATAAAGGTCAAAAAGGGAAGGGATTAGGCAAAGAAATTGTCTTTTTTATAAAAAATTGGTTTGTATCTGAGAATAAAACCGGATGTAGATTTTTGCTAGTCGATGCTTACAATAAGCCTGAGACATTAAACTTTTACTTAAAAAATGAATTTTCATTTCTTACCATAAAAGACGAAAATAAGAAAACAAGGCTTATGTATTTTGATTTAATAAGATTGATTCCATAAAAAAATTGTTTGCAAGGCATCAGCAAACATTCACTTAATTCCATAAAACCCTTTCTGATGCCGAGAGGGCTCAAAAACAATGAAAGTAGCATTAGTAGGCGCTACCGGCTTGGTGGGTGGCGAAATGTTGAAAGTTCTGGAAGAAAGAAACATTCCTGTTACGGAGTTTTACCCTGTAGCTTCAGAGAAATCTGTTGGTAAAGAAATCGTTTTTAAGGGTAAGCCCTATAAGATTATCAGTGTAGACGATGCTATCGCCAAGAAACCACACATTGCTATTTTCTCTGCCGGAGGCAGCACTTCTTTGGCTTTAGCTCCAAAATTTGCTGAAGTAGGCACATTTGTCATCGACAACTCGTCCGCATGGCGTATGGACCCTACCAAACGCCTGGTAGTACCCGAAGTAAATGCCCATGTGATAGGCAAAGACGATAAAATCATTGCCAACCCCAACTGCTCTACCATTCAAATGGTGTTGGTGCTGAACCCGCTCCACAAACGTTATAAAATCAAGCGTGTAGTGGTTTCTACGTATCAGTCGGTGACAGGTACCGGCAAAAAAGCAGTAGACCAATTGATGAACGAGCGCAAAGGTATCAAAGGCGAAATGGCCTATAAGTACGAGATAGACCTGAACTTGATTCCTCAAATAGATGTGTTTCTAGACAACGGCTACACCAAAGAAGAAATGAAAATGGTGAATGAGACCAAAAAAATTCTTGGTGACGACAGCGTGAAAGTGACTGCCACTACAGTGCGTGTGCCCGTGATAGGCGGCCACTCTGAAAGTGTGAACATAGAGTTTGAAAACGATTTTGACCTAGCCGAAGTGCGCGACATCGTTTCTAAAACAGAAAACGTAATATTGATGGACGACCCGGCCAATCAAGTGTATCCTATGCCAAAAAATGCTCATGGCAAAGATGAAACATTTGTAGGTCGCATACGCAGAGATGAAACGCAGCCCAAAACACTTAATATGTGGATAGTGGCCGACAATCTTCGCAAAGGGGCAGCCACCAATGCCGTGCAAATAGCTCAGTATCTGATTGATAAAAAGCTGGTTTAATCCCTCTGTCTTGCATTTAGTTAACACTGTTTCTGTCAACCTATTTCAGGACTAGGCACATCATATAGCCAAAGTCGAGAGTAGGGGTTATCAAAACGTTTGATAGTCCCTACTTATATTCTATGAAAAGTAC
>ERZ1066116.224-NODE-224-length-20758-cov-13.161812_pt1 | contig 20758 bp, 22 predicted proteins | sample MGYA00382763_ERZ1066116 | MGnify/ENA primary metagenome ERZ1066116 (study PRJEB33369, sample SAMEA5778346) | biofilm metagenome | biome: Industrial cooling water; feature: Water cooling tower basin; material: Biofilm | place: United Arab Emirates | collected...
ACTTATCACTTATCACTTATCACTTATCACTTATCACTTATCACTTATCACTTATAACCTGTCACTTATCACTTATAACCTGTCACTTATCACTTGACTAACATAGCTATAAAAGTAGAAAATTTAAGTAAGGCCTACCAACTGGGTGAAATTGGCACCGGCACCATCTCCCGTGATCTTGAGCGCTGGTGGGCAAAATTCAGGGGCAAAGAAGACCCCTTTCTAAAGATAGGACAAACCAACGACCGTACCAGCAAAGCCGAACAAGGCGAAGTGGTATGGAGCTTGAAAGATATTAATTTTGAAATAGAGCAAGGACAGGCGGTAGGAATTATTGGAAGAAATGGAGCAGGGAAAAGCACTTTATTAAAAATATTAAGCAGAGTTACCTCGCCCACCACAGGAAATATAAAGCTGAAGGGCAGAGTGGCAAGTTTGCTGGAAGTAGGAACAGGTTTCCATCCTGAACTGACGGGGAGGGAAAATATTTATCTCAACGGAGCTATTTTAGGCATGAGAAAATCCGAAATCAAGCGTAAGTTTGATGAGATAGTAGATTTTGCAGGTGTAGAAAAATACATTGACACACCCGTGAAACGCTACAGCTCGGGCATGTATGTACGCCTTGCATTTGCTGTGGCAGCCCACTTAGAAAGTGAAATATTGATAGTAGATGAAGTGCTAGCCGTGGGCGATGCAGAGTTCCAAAAGAAGTGCCTAGGCAAGATGAACGATGTGAGCAAAGGTGAAGGAAGAACGGTTCTTTTTGTAAGCCATAATATGGGGGCTGTTAAGAGTTTGTGTAGTAGTGGGATATTACTTGAAAATGGAATTATAGGCTTTAATGGTAATATTAAGGATGTTATAAATAGGTATAATAGTCGAAATATCGCTTTTAGTTCAATTTATGATTATACGAATAATACTAAACCAACAATTAGAGAAATTAAGATTGATGAGTATGAATTAGCTAAAAACAATCTAAAAGTTATTGTGCATTTTGAGTCTCCTTTTGTTTTAAAACCTGTAATTGTGGGGATAGTAGTATATGATATTCTAGGTACACCGATTTTTGGTACTAACCCTCGTATTCACAACGAAAATTATATTGAAGTGAGTACTATAAACGGAATTTCTGAATTATTTGTACCTAACATTCCTCTTCATACGGGCACTTATAAAATGTCAGTGTGGTTGGGCGATAAAAATACTGATTACGATTTTAAACAAGATGCAATATATTTTGAATTTATTTCGAATAAAAAAGTCGGAAGCTATAACATTGAAACTTCAATAATAGGTTCAATTAACCTTATTAGTTCTTGGAAAACACAAAAAATATAATTTATGTATAAACATGATTTATTAACGCATAATCTTGAATCTCCACGTCAAGTTTTACCTTTGATACTTAAAAAGCTCAATATAAAAAGTATTTGTGATGTTGGCTGCGGGATTGGATCATGGTTAAAAGTGGCAAGTGATTTAGGAATAAATGAATTTGTAGGTATTGACGGAGATTATATTGACAAGGATATGATATTGGTGCCTACTAATAACATTATTTTTGCTGATTTAAACAAAGTAGAATTAATACCAATAAATAGAAAATTTGATTTAGTAATAAGTTTAGAAGTAGCCGAACATTTACCTAAGGAAAATGCACATTCTTTTGTCAATTTCCTTACACAATTAGGAGATATAGTATTATTTTCCGCTGCTATTTATAATCAAGGTGGGCAAAATCATTTGAATGAGCAATGGCCAAACTATTGGAATGAAATCTTTGAAAAGAATGATTATGTATTACTTGATATAATCAGATTCAACTTTTGGGATAATAAGAACGTACAATGGTGGTATAAACAAAATATGTTTTTAGCTGTAAAAAAGTCGATAAAAGATAATGTTATTAATATGTGGCAGCCTGAAAATGACTTTTCCCCGAAAGCAATAGTGCACCCTGAACAATTTTTATTCTATACAGAGGCTTTAAATTCAATTAAGAATAAAGACAATTATTTGAGAAAAATACTAAAAGCATTACATATATGTCATTAGTATCTATTATAATGCCTGCTTATAACTCGGCTGAGTATATTATAGAAGCAATAGAATCTGTTAAAAATCAGACTTATAAAAATTGGGAATTAATAGTAATAAATGATGGCTCAACTGATAATACAGCTTCAATTGTTGAAAAATTAAGTTTAGATGATTCAAGGATAAGATTAGTAAATCAAGAAAATAAAAGGTTAGGAGGGGCACGTAACACAGGTCTTATCAATAGTAAAGGAGATTGGATAGCCTTTTTAGATTCTGATGATCTTTGGTTGCCAGAAAAGTTGGAAAAACAATTACTGGTTGCATCCATTTTCCCAGAAGCTGATGTTATTTTTTCCAATGGGTATTCTTCCTTTGAAGGAATAGAAGTAAATCAGTATTATCATTTCCCGGTATATAATGGTCTGTTTGAAGGGAAAAAGATGTACCAAAAAGAGTTATTTGCAAATGGAATACCCGTATTGTCAGTTATTACTAAAAAGGAGTGGACGGAGAAAATAGGATTACAAGATGAGTCAGAATTAGCATATGGTTCTGAAGATTGGGACTACTGGCTGCGTTTATCAAAGGCGGGTGCTAATTTCTATGGTATGTCCGATAGACTTTTCATTTATCGTGTGCATAGTGGGGGTATGTCTTCAAAGCTGCTTACCCAACAAAAGGGTTCTATATATATTCTTGGTAAAAATTTTGATGAAAATATTGCTTCATCTATTGAAGCACAAAATATAGACAATATGGCTTTGTCTATACTGCCCTTACTTTTTAGAGAAAAGCCTAAAGATGCCAATGCCATATTTGAATTATTAAAATCTAAAGGTTTGTTGAAACTACATGATTCCTTAAAAGAACTAATTCAAAAGGATAGAAGTAGAAAAATTGTCAAAATTAACTTTCTAAATAAAGCGGTTATAAAAAATATAGCCCTTAGCCTTGTGGAAATCTTCTACTTCTCATTATATAAAAAGTTTTTAAAGCATGCACATCTCCTTAACAAACAATATCACATCTGGCTGTATAAAAGCAAAATCAACATCAAAGGTTATTTTTACATTCATCCTACCTCTACTATTAGCATAAATGGTGATGATTCCACATTGACTACTTTTGGACTTACAATTTATGGAAATACTCAGCTCAATATTTCTGGTGGCGGAAAAATTGAGACAGGGAAAGATGTTATTATTAATCGCTTTTGTAATTTCAATGTTTGGAACGGCAAACTATTAATTGGTAATAATGTACTTTTTAATAATTACTGTTCTGTAAACTGTATGGATCAAATAAGTATTGGTGATAACACTTGGTTTGGTGAAGGGGTAAGGATTTATGATCATAATCATAAATTTAAAGAAAAGGGTAGGCCTTTTACAGAACAAGGCATGGTAACTGGAAAGGTAAAAATTGGTAGAAATGTTTGGATTGGTAGTAATACTGTGATATTACAAAATGTTACAATAGGAGACAATTGTGTAATAGGAGCTGGGAATGTAGTTTATAAATCCCTTTCACCTAATTCCATTATTAAAGCTACTTCTATGCAGAATATTGAATTAATTAATTATGCATAAGAAAGAGTTAGTTGCAGTAACTATTCCAATTTATAAATCTGAAATAGATAAATATGAGCTTATTTCTTTGACTCAATGTATTAAAGTACTTTCAAAACATCCTATTATTTTTTTTGCACCAAATTCACTTGATACCAGCTTTTATGAGAGTTTTTGTAAGGATAAAATAAGTTTTAGAATTGAGAGATTTGATGATGAGTTCTTTACTGGAATACCGGGATATAATAAATTAATGTTGAGCAAACAATTTTATCAAAGGTTCACTAGCTTCGAACACATACTTATTTACCAATTGGATGCGTTTGTATTTAGGGATGAACTTGAATATTGGTGCAAAAAGGGATATTATTTTATAGGAGCACCCTATACATTTGTAGATTTGGATACTTATCCTATTAAGTTTTTGACAAAATACCGTACGGTTTTAAAATTTATAAATAGAATAGGGCTTGGAATTTATAGTTACCGTCATGTAGGTAATGGAGGACTTTCTCTTCGCCATATATCTAAAACATTGCGGTTACTACGTTTATGCTCCAAAAGTGCAAGTAACTGGAAATCATTGATGGAGGATAATTTTTTTATGTATTGGGGTAATTTGCTCTTTCCATATTTTCAACTAGCACCAGAAAAAGAGGCTGCAAAATTTTCCATTGAATTACATCCCCAAAAAACTTATGAAATGATTGGAGAAAAGCTGCCTTTTGGTTGTCATGCCTTCTTGAAGCATGACAAGGATTTTTGGGTTCCTCATTTTGAAAAGAATGGCTATAAAATCTGAGGGAAGCGGAACAAATAAAAAGTGGGTGACCTTGGTTCTTCATGCAGAAAATTTGGAATTGAGAAAAGACCCGGGCCAAATACCATATCATGCATATAAGGTGTTGGGATTCGAATCTACTTTAGTAACTTATTATTATTCCATAGAAAAAGGTAGGTCAGGAGGAGCTCAGCCACCTTCAGAGGACTCAGAAAAAATTAAAAAAGATTATCCTTTTCTAGAGACAGAAGTTCCTGGTTTGAAAATGCACTTTTTACCACTGAAAGGAAGAAAACGTTTCTATGAAAGAGCCGTTTTTGAATATCTTAAAATAAATGCAAAGAATATAGATGTACTAAACTTGCTTCATTTCGGCTCTGAAAACATTTTTTATGGATTCATCTATAAATATTATAATCCTAAAGGTAAAATATACCTGAAATTGGATATTGATCTGGATTTTTATAATAAAACTGAAAGGATTTTTCAAATTGCAAAGCTACCCATCATTGGCAAATGGATAGAATGGATCATAATTAGATTCTTTTTTAATCTAGTTTCTATTATTTCAGCCGAATCAAGTGCTGGTTTGATGTATTTTAAGAATAGATTTAAGCCTCCTACCCCAAAGCTTATTTTACTTCCCAATGGGGTGGATGAAGATCGTATTAAAGCATTAGTACCAGTACTTAGGACTTTTGAGGAAAAGGAAAATATAATTCTTAGTGTAGGGAGAATTGGAAACATTCAAAAGAATAATGAAATGCTAATGGAAGCAGTATCAACTTTAGACTTAAAAGATTGGAAAGTTTTTTTTGTTGGTCCGATTGAAAAAGAATTTTTGCCAAAAGTGGAAAGATATTATGAACAGTATCCGAAACTTAGAGAGAAAGTTTTTTTTGTTGGTGCTTCAACTTCTCCTCAAGAACTATATGAATATTACAACAGGGCAAAAATTTTTTGTTTGACTTCACGTTGGGAAGGATTTCCTCTAGTTTGTTGTGAAGCTGCTTATTTTGGAAACTACCTTCTTTATTCCAATAAAATAAATGCTTTTGAGACTTTAACTGATAACGGGAAATACGGAACGCAATTTTCTATTAATGATATTGAGGCTTTAAAGTATCTATTAATGCAGTTTATAGAATCGACTGATTCTTTAAAAATTAAGACATCTTTATGTCAGGAGTTTGCCAAAAAAAACTTGACATGGCAGGAAAGTATAAAACATTTAATTCCTTATTTATGAACTTTTTTAAAAAGAAAATATTTGCTTACATAAAAGCATTCGGTGTAATTGAAGGAATAAAGTTGTTTTTTATAATCAGAAGATCTAAGTCGGAGCATAAAGAATTGGAATTTTATATAAATGGACTAGAACATCCTATTTACCTTAGACGAAATAGCTCAGATTTTATGGTATTTGAAGAAATATTTATTGATAGAATTTATGAAATTCCAAACAGGGTCAATAAAAATAATATCAATATCATTATTGATGCAGGTTCAAATGTTGGATTCTCATCTCTATATTTCAAATTAAAATTCCCATTTGCAAAAATTTTTGCTTTAGAACCTCATCACGAAAATTTTAAGATATTGAAAAAAAATACCCAGAAATACATTGATATTATTACAATAGATAAAGCTTTGTGGCATTCTGCAACTGCCTTAAGATTTATACCTGATATTAAAGACAGTTGGGCTTTTCAAGTTGAAGAAACTGATGAAGACAAAGCTGAAGTTATTTCAACTTCCATAAACAATCTTTGTGATGAATTTCAAATTTCATCAATTGATATTTTGAAATTAGATATTGAAGGCTCCGAAAAAGAAGTATTTGAGAATAGCTTTAATTGGATTCAAAAAACAAATATAATTATTGTAGAAATGCATGAGAATATTAGAAAGGGAGCAGAACAAGCAGTATTTAATGCCTTAAAAAGCTGGAACTATACATTCCAAAATTCAAATTATATTTTTTCACGTAAATGAAGGGGAGAATTATTTTTATCTCTAATTCAGTTTACCCTACTGCCGATTCCGGAGGTGGAAGTGTGGTGGTGTATCGCCACCTAAAGCGATTTGAAAAAGAGGGCAAAGAAGTGGTAATTATCAATTCTTTACCAAATAAATCAAGAAGCAGCGAATTCAAAGAAATTTACTTAGATAAGAAACAATGGTATCCACCTATTAGAAAAAATTGGCCCATTTTAACAAATATCAGGGTTTGGTTGGAAGTGCAATATATACTAAAGAAACTCAAGCCAACCGAAGGAGATGTTGTGTTATCAATTCTAGGGGACTACACCAACCTTCTAGCACTGCAAATATCAAAACGCTACACGCTCCCACTCCATATGATTTATCATGATGATAGTCTTTTTAATAGATACGAAAGGGAGAATACATTGACTAAAAGCCATGTAAAAGCTATTGTAAAAAAAGTTAATTGCTTTTACGCAGTATCCAAACCTATGCAAACTTTATTGATAGAAAATGGAGCTGAATTAGTGAAATTATTATATCCAATCCCTGAAGGAAATATATTAAATAAATTACCTGCATGGAAACCATCATTTGAAGTCAATTTGGAGCTTTGTTATGCCGGTATGCTACTCGAAGACGCTCACTTTGATATATTGAAAAAAGTTAGCGATGCTATATCATATAATGGTATTTTTACAATATTAACTAATGTGAATCCTTTGTTTGAGAAAAAAATCTCACATAGTTTACGAATTAAAATTGAGAAACAAATTTTAAATAAAAAAGAATTATTTGAATATTTAATAAGTAATTTTTCTTCCTTGTTAGTATTTTATTCATTCGATTCTTACAAAGAACCTAGGATGTGTACAAGCTTCCCAAGCAAATTCTGTGAATTTGTTCATTTGGGGCTTCCAATTATTTTAATTGCACCGACATATAGTGCTATAGGAAAGTGGGCTATAGAAAATAATTGGAAAACATATATTTCCTCAGATTCACAAAATGAAATAAGAAAAATTTTATTAAAGCTTAAAAACAGAGAATATTGGGAAGCATGTAGCAGTCAAAGTAGGGAAGTAGCAGACCAATATTTTAATCCTGAAAAAATTCATTCAATATTAAGCCAGAGTATGTTTTTAGATTAAAAATTTAAATCCTATGGGCTTTCTAAAAAGTTTATGTTTTGATATTTTTGTTATTTCCTCTTTCTCATTAGTTATAACTGTGCTTACAACTTTTCTATTTATTTCTATTTTTTATAAGCACATTTATAGATATTTTGATATCATTCAAAATCACCAAGTAGCCCTTTAGTCCAATGAAGAAAAAACAATAGAAAGGGAGTTTGGAAACTTAAAAAAAAGATAACTATCCCAAGTGTGTAATCACTTTTTTTTACGAATACAGTGGTAACTCTCATGAAGGCATAGTAGCGATGAGTCTAAGGAAATTTTTGACTGAATGAAAATAGCTTTTTCACTTACCTTGCTTAGAGTACAATATGTAAGATAAGAAATGAACAAATATTATATTATTTAAACAAATCAGATCACATAAGTTAATCTCAAAATTTGGAAGAAGCGAAAATAAATCCTTTAGTCTCTGTCATCATGCCTCTCTACAATGCAGAAAAATATGTGGGAGAGGCAATAGAGAGTGTTATCAATCAGACCTACACAAATTGGGAGCTTATTATAGTGAATGATGGCAGCACAGACAATAGCCTTGGAGTAGCATTAAAGTATCAATCAGAAAAAATAAAAGTTTTTACCCAAGAAAACAAAGGAGCAAGTGCAGCTAGAAACTATGGACTAAGAGAAGCGAAGGGCGATTACATTCAATTCCTAGATGCAGATGATGTAATAAGCGCTAACAAACTTGAAGAGCAATTAATGGTTTTAGATGGCAGTTTAGAAAAATTAGCCGTTTGCTCTACTGTGCATTTTTTTGATGGAGAAGAATATGTTGGGAAAAAAACTTCTGAATATGAGGATTCTTTTTTGTTTGATACCCAAGATAGCTTTTACTTTATCACAAACTTGTATGGGGGCAATAAAAATCAAGGTTCTATGGTTCAGCCAAATGCTTGGTTAACACCTAAAAGAGTTATTCAAAAAGCAGGTAATTGGAATGAACAATTATCCCCTAATCCTGATGACGATGGAGAATTTTTTTGTAGAGTAATAGTAAAAAGTTCAGGGATAGTGTATAGCAGAAAATGTTATAATTTTTATAGAAAGTTTAATAAGTCTACAAGTTTGAGTAGTCCTAAAACAGAAATTTCTTATCAAAACATATTAAAATCTATGATTCTAAAAAGAGATGTTTTAATAAGAGAGAATAGGGATAATGAATTAGTAAATGCTGTAATATGTAGATGTCTTATGGAAATTGCTGTAAATTCTTATCCAAAATATAAAAATGTATCTAATAAGGTTTTAAGATACATAGATGAATTTGGTGGAACAAGTTACGTTCCAAAAATAGGAGGAGCAAAACTGGAGTTCATAAAAAGAATATTTGGTTGGAAATCAGCAAAATTTTTATCATATATATATAATTCTACTAAGGTATGGTAGCCTTCATTACATCTACAATTTATCCTCCATCAGCTACTTACCAAAATGCAATTAGTCCATACTCTAATTCAGAGAGATTATTGCAAACTATTGAAACTGTTCAATCACTAAAGAAAAGTGGAATTTCAAAGATTATATTAATAGACAACTCTGAAAGTAAATATCAAGATATAATTAAAAGTCATTTTACAGATACTATATTAATTAGCATAAATCAATACCAGTTTAAAAATAGAGGCTTAACTGAAATATTGATGCTGCTCTGTGCCTTATCTCAAATAGAACTCAAAGAAGATGAGCCAATATTGAAGATTTCAGGTAGATACTTGTTAACAGGAGAAATAACTTCGATTAATGCAGATTTTAAATTTAAAGGATATAATTATAAAAACAATACTGGTACTGTTTCTACAAGATGTTATTTAGTAAAAAATAAAGAAGTGTATATTAAATTACTAAAGTTGGCACTATCAGAAATCTACAGATATTCTTTGCGAAGTGTAGGAATTAGAAGTGTCTTAGCTTATTTATACCAGTTGATTAGACCTTCTTCAATTGATGAACCGACTATGTCTATTGAAATGGCTATTTGTAAAGTATTAAAATATCACAAATATGAAGTAGAAATTGTTGAAAAAATTGGAGTTGAAGGTTACATAGGTGGAAATAAAACATTTATATCAGAGTGAAAAATAATATTTACCTCTCCTTTTTTCAATCTAAAGTTCAGCACCCTATTCCAGCTTACTCCTTTTGGGAATTCTATATTAAAAATGGGATTGAAGAATCGGGTCATGAATGGAAAGAGGGAAATGCAGATTGGGCGGAGGGTTTATTATATAGTTTTGATAAAGCTAAATTGGAAAGCTGGAAGGCTGAGACATGGGAAGATACATTAAGAGATATAAAACTAAAGCACCAGCAAAAGCCAATTTCTTTTTTCCTTAGCTATTTATATCCTCATCAAATAGATGAACAAGCCATCAAGGAAATACAGAAAATGGGAATTCCATGTGTAAATTTTTTTTGCGACAATGTGCGTGAATTTACCTCTGCCCCAAAAGAATTTTCAGTGTTTGATTTGAATTGGGTTCCAGAGTACAAGGCGTTAACCATGTACAAAAGGGCAAAATACAAGCATATACATTTACCTATGCCCATGTGGGTCGCCCCTCAATTTCGTAATGTTTCAAACGTTGAATCTGACGTTGTTTCTTTCATTGGCTCAAAAGATATACAGCGTCTGATGTTGTTTGAAAAAGTAGTTAATCTTGGAGTCGAATTAAAAATATATGGTGCCGGTTGGGAAAATTCAGATATAAAGATTGAAAACATAAAGAATTCAAACACTTTTTCAACAGTTTTAAATCAATTTGATTTTATTATCCGGTTTGGTCTAGAATCTTTTTTTAGAAAACTTGAGCAAAGGAAGTTCAATACCAAGCCATCCGATTCATTACAAAGATGCATAAATACCAAACCTGATTTTGATAGCTATATCAAGATTACAAAAGAAAGTGCTATTACTTTAGGCGTAAACAGATACCCCAGTTTTTTATACCCATTTGACAAACCTAATACCTATTCTCGTTTGCGAGATATTGAAGCGCCTATGTTAGGAGCTTGTTACCTTACCGAGTGGACAGAAGGATTGGAGCAAATGTATGAGTTAGGAGACGAAATAGAAACCTACAAAGATGAATATGAACTGATTGAGAAAATTACAATCCTCAAATCGGATGCTAATAAAAGAAAGAATATGAGGTTAAATGCTCAGAAAAAATCAATAAATGAGTTTAGTATCGAAAATACACTAATTAAAATTGAAAACGCATTTAAGTGAGTCAAAAAAAAATTACTATGTTAAAATCATAAACTTTTTAAGAGCTATAGCTAGTCTAGGAGTTTGTGCAATACATATAAGTTATGGAACTGGATTATATAAAATCAAACTTGCTGATAGATTTATAAGCTTTGGACAACAAGGTGTACCAATATTTTTTGTTATATCTGGATTTATAATTCCATACTCATTATGGAATTCAAATTACGAAACAAAAGACTTTTTTAGATATTTATTCAAAAGAGCTCTTAGAATTGATCCTCCATATTTGGTTGTAATTTTAATTTGTATCTTAACAGGTGGGTGTGCATTTGATTGGGTAAAGTTAATTTTACATGTGGGATATTTAATTCCTTTTTTTAAATCACAGCAATGGTATCAGGGAGTATTCTGGACTTTGGGAATCGAATTTCAATATTATGTGATAATTGGTTTGGGATTTAGATTTATTAAAACAAATAACAATTATTTGTTGCTTTTAATTTTGTTATTATTACCAATTACTAGCTATTTCCTTCCTTCAAACATTCCAACCGGATTTATAATAAAACATTTGCACTATTTCTGTTTTGGAATAGTTTGTTGTCTTTATTTAAAGGGTAAAATAAATTTTATACAAGCTCATATTTGGTTTGGGTTACTAACATTGTTTTTATGTATAAGTATATCGATTACAACAGGTCTTATTGGTTATTTTACTTCACTTTCAATTTTGTACCTTAACTTTAGTACTAAAGCAACAGATTTTTTAGGGAAAATCTCTTATTCGTTGTACTTGGTTCACATATTTGTTGGTGGGTGGGTGATTAATTTTTTTAGCCCTTATATAGAAAACATTTTTATTCTTTTTATTTTGACTATTGTATTTTGTATATTATTTGCTACTGTTTTCTATTATTTAGTTGAAAAACCAGCATTTGAATACTCAAAACGATATAAACTTAACAAATGAATTCAGGACTAGTATTGTACTTTATAAAGCCACCCGAAAAAGACCGTTTTTTTAAAGGAGATGCAAAAATCCGCCAAATCATTAGACGCATTGTCAAAGGCAAACCTAGACCAGGAGGTGTAGAAAAAGTTTTTATAAATCTATGCAAAGGGCTAGATATAATTAAACAGCCCTATATAGTAAATCTTCCCTTCACATTACTAAAACCTGATGATAGAGTAGCAATTTTAGGTGCTGGCAAACATTGTTTAGATGGTTATGTAGCTTCAAATAAAATTGTAGCAGGTATTGGCCTTATGACTCATCCAAGTGAATGGCCTAATTTATGTACCACTTATCCTGTAGTGAAATATTTGCAGCATTCTGAATGGGCTAATAATGTGTATAAGCCCTATTTTGGCGACAAATGTGCGATATGGCCAGTAGGGATCGAAACTGACCAATGGAAACCAAATGAAAATGTTATTAAAAAGTATGATGTTTTGGTCTATAATAAAATCCGTTGGGATAAACAAAAAATCAACTATGAGCTTAGAGAACCCATTCTTAAAACACTATATGAAAAAAGTTTAAAGTATACAGAATTGGTTTATGGTAATTATTCTCCTGATGAATTTAAAAACAAATTATTGCAATCAAAAAGTGTTATTTTTTTGGTAGAACATGAAAGCCAAGGTATAGCTTGCGGTGAGATGCTGTCTACCAATGTTCCTATATTTGCTTGGGACAATGGCTACTGCCTTGACCCAAATCGGTTTAGTTGGGGTCAAAATGAAATTCCTGCCACATCAGTACCCTATTTTGACGACCGCTGCGGAATGAAGTTTAAGGATTTAGCTGAGTTTGAAGCTAGGTTCTCGGAATTTTATAAAAAAGTTGAGAAAAATAAATTCGCTCCTCGAGAATATATTCTTGAAAATCTCAGTTTAGAAAAAAGTGCATCTCAATTTATGAAAATAATTAATGAAACTTATGAAAATATTACTACTAGCTGATTCTTTTATTCCTGTACCCCCGAAACATTATGGCGGAATAGAAAGAGTAGTATATGATATTGCGTGTCAATATGTGAATATGGGGCATGAAGTAACATTAATTGCCGGACCTAATTCAAAGTCACCTGGTAGGCTTATAGTTTTTGGAAAAAATGGAGAATTGGACAAAAGATTAAATTTTACAACTTTAATAGAGTTACATAATATATTTCGAAAAGAAATAAGTAGGCATGATGTACTCCATAACTTTGGCAGATTAGCATTTCTTATTCCGATAGCATGGAATAGAATCAAAAAAGTACAAACCTATATGAGATATGTCAGTACTAAAGGGATTAAATTAATAAATCAAATTGGAACAAGGAATTTAATTTATACGGGTGTTTCGGATGCGATTTGCCGTACGGGAATGCCAGGTGGTGGTGAATGGAAAACCATATATAATTGTGCTCCGATTTCAGATTTTGTTCCTAGTTACGATACATCTCCTGACTCTCCGTTGGTGTTTTTAGGAAGACTAGAGCGTTGTAAGGGTGCACATAGTGCAATAAAGGTTGCTAAAATGACTGGTCGTGAATTAATTATTGCTGGCAATATATCAACCCTTCCTCATGAAAAAAAATATTTTGAAGAAGAACTAAAACCGGAAATTGACGGGAAGCAAATAAAATATATTGGTGTCGTTGATAATAAACAAAAAAATGAATTGTTGGCAAATGCTTCTGCCATGCTATTACCGATTGAATGGTATGAGCCATTTCCTATAGTACTACCAGAATCATTTGCATGTGGTACTCCAATATTAGCATTTCCGAATGGAGGAGTACCAGAGGGTATAATACACGGCAAAACAGGTTATTTGAGCAATTCTGTTGAAGAAATGGCTGAACAGGTAAAAAATATTAGTATTTTAAGTAGATTTGATTGTAGGAAAGAAGCAGAAGGTCGTTTCAGTGATTACGTTATTGCAAAAAACTATTTAAGTGTATATATTTAAAATTATAAATAAAATGAACATTAAAGATATTATTAAGAAACTTCATCGTTTTGATGCATTTCGTTATTTAGCTAAATTTTTATTGAAAAATGTCTATATTCAACAGCCTTTTTACGATGGTAAAATAGTATATAATGCAGTATTTCAATCACAAGCATTTATAGGATATCTTGTGTATGATAAATTTGACAGAAATGTTCAAGATAGGCTAAACGATTTATGCAAAGAAAAAGAATTATTCATAGATATAGGATGCAATATTGGCGTTATGACTTTAGCGGTGCTTTTAAGAAATAGGGCAATACATGCAGTATCTATTGACCCAAATAAAAAAGTGTTATCAGTTTTTCAGAAATCATTAAAAATAAATAATTTGTCTAATCGTTGTCAACTCATCAACGCTGCGGTAGACACTCAAACAGGGGGTGGCAAATTCGAATTTGAAACCAACAACATTGTAGGTGGTCATATTTCAAATAAAGGCATTAAAATCGATACTATAAGCCTAAAAGATTTGGTTGCAAAGTCAATTCCAAACAAAACAGTTTTTAAAATGGATGTTGAAGGTTATGAAACCATATTGCTACCATATCTTTGCAGTTTTCCTGAGAAGAAAGGACTGATATTTATGATTGAAATTCATCCGCAAAATTTTAACGATATTGGTAATCCGACTCAAAATCTAAAAGTTTTGCTTGAAAATGCAACTAGCGTAACAGATTTATATGGGAAAGTAGTTACTAATATTGAATTAGAGAATTTCACCCAATTAATTGTTGAGTTTTAAGATAGTATCAATATCTGTAAGCAAAATATTTAAAATGCACGATGAAATAACCCTTCAAATTAATCTCTCTCCTGGAGATATTAGCTATGCAATGTTCACAGTTCCAGCTTTGATTAAAAAGCATAATTTCATAAAAAAGAGGTTATTAATTGTAGATTGTACTAAGCCACAAAAAACCAAAATCGTTGACCCTAAGAAAAGATTTCCTGAACCACATTTTCAGGAAAAAGTAGAGAAAATTAAGGAGATTGCTGAGCATTTTAAATCTGAAGGGTTGGTTTCAGATGTTTTTTATTTAACTCCCAAACACCCTATTATTGACAAACTTTCTAAGAAATACTTGAATAGTTGGTATGCTCATACTCATGACTATGGAGGATGTGCTAATATGTCTTATTGGGCTTTTTTAGAGTTACCTAAAACGAAATATGTGTTACATTTTGATGGAGACATGTTAATGTATCAAAATCAAAATTATTCTTGGGTTGAAGAAGGCATAAGTTGCCTAGAGAAAAATGCTAATGCAATTGCTGTAGTACCCTCGTTATGTCCCAATTTAGATGATATTATTGTTAGTAATGATCAATGGGCGGAAACTAAAAATTATACACATTATTGGGAAGATGGTTTTTTTAGTACTAGGTGTATGTTAATTGACAAAGAAAGGCTAATTAGATTCCTGCCATTAATGAAAGGGAAAATATTAGTTGAGACCTTGGCAGTACGATTACTAAATAGAGGTTATCCTCGTTCACCAGAAATTGTTATGACCCATAGTGTAGGAGGTAATGGTGGTACAAGGTTGATATTAAAAAACCAAAATGCATTTTTGCTTCATCCATTAACAAAGCCTACAGAATATATAAATTTACTTCCTCAAATTATTCATTGTATTGACAATAATAATATTCCGAATGAACAATTCGGCTATGAAAATATAATGTTAGATGCATGGGTAAAGTATTTAGCACATTAATCATAGCTATGTTATGGTTAATAGTATGTTTAGAATAGTTCTCATCTCTTCCGGTCAGCCATCTGTCAATCCTCGTTTGGTAAAGGAAGCAGATGCGTTAGTTTCTGCAGGATTTGAAGTACATGTTATTTACTCTTTTTGGAATGCTTGGGCTTACGAATTTGACAAAAAAATATTTTCGGAAGCACAATGGGAAAGGCATTTAGTGGGAGGTTCGCCCTTTCAAAATAAGCGTCAATATCTATACACCAAAGCAAGATATAAAGCAGCTAATTTTTTCTTAAAAAGAGGTATTTCTCAATTTGATATAGCTGAAATGAGTAAAGGAAGGGCTTATTGCGAAATGCTTCAAAAGGCAATATCCCTCAAAGCCGATATCTATATTGCCCACAACTTGGCGGCTCTCCCGGTGGCTGTAAAGGCTGCTAAGTTTCACAAAGCCAAGTGTAGTTTCGATGCTGAAGATTTTCACCGAAAAGAGGTGACAGACGATGAAAATTCAATCTATTATAAACAATGTAAATACCTAGAAGACAAATATCTACCTCATCTAGATTATATGACAGCTGCTAGCCCACTTATAGCAGTGGAATATAAAAAACTATACCCACAACTCAATCCTATTACAATTAACAATTTATTTACTTCACCTGAGTTAACTTTTCAAAATCATAAATCAAAAATCAAAAATCAAAAATTTGATTTATTCTGGTTCTCACAAACGGTCGGCAAAAATCGTGGCTTAGAAGACGTATTAAAAGCTCTTTCAATTCTTAATAATTCGACTATTTCACTTCACTTGCTAGGAAATGCTTCTATCGAAATCAAAACTTATTTACAGTCATTTTCTAAAACCACTGATATTCATTTTTATGAGCCCATCCCACCGGACGATATTTTTGAATTTGCCTCTCAGTTCGATATAGGCTTAGCTCTAGAACAAAATACTCCTTACAACAGAGACATTTGTCTCACCAACAAAATTTTCACCTACCTCACTTCGGGCTTAGCAGTAGTTGCATCTGAAACCTCTGCCCAAAAGCAATTCATTAATTCCTATCCCAACATCGGTAAATTATACCCCGTTGGCAATGCCGAGGCCTTAGCCCAAATCATCAATTACTATTATCACAACAAAGAAGCCTTGCAAAAGGCAAAAATGGAATCTTTCAACCTAGCTAAAAATGAGCTCAATTGGGAAAAAGAAAGTGCGAAACTAGAAGAAATAATTAACACAGTGCTAGTGTGATTTATGGTCTCAAATCAATATATTTGGGTATAAAAATATTAAGATATGGTTACTGGTAACCCTACAAAATTAAACTCAATTCAATTGCATCTACTTAAAGTGTTTGAAAAAAACACCAATGAAAATGATTTATTAGAAATCAAAGCACTTTTAAGCAAATATTATGCTCAAAAAGTAGATGAAGAATCGGATAAAATATGGGAAGAGAAAGGATTGGACGATTCTACTATTAATGAGTTGTTAAATAGTCATGTTCGCTCAGCATATAAATGAGAGTGTTGATAGATACCAATATATTGTTAGCAATTTTACCCAAAAAGTCTAGAGAAAGATGGCTTTACGATATGCTTAGAAACAACCAATTGACTTTAATATTGTCAAATGAGATAATACAAGAGTATAGTGAAAAAATAGCTTGGTTTTATTCGTCATATTTTGCAGAAGTAGTATTGGAAGAACTATTAAATTTGCCTTTGACGGAATGTTTAGAAGCTTATTTTAAGTGGCATCTTATTTATTCCGATCCGGACGATAATAAATTTGTGGATGTAGCCATTTCTTCAAATGCAGATTTTATTATCACAAATGACAAGCATTTTAATAAGCTACAAAAAATTGATTTTCCCAAAGTAAGCTATACATTGGATGACTTTAGTAGATTGTATAGAAACTCAGGAACTTAATATCTGCTCCAAACCACACGGTCAGTACCCCCTTAAAGCCTCTAAAAGTATTGCGTTTTCTTTTTCAGTACCCACCGTGATGCGCAAACAACCCTCACAAAGTTTTACTGTAGATCTGTCGCGAACTATAACTTTGTTATCGACCAGATAATCATATATCTTCTTCCCATCGGTGGTTTTTACCAGTATAAAATTGGCATCGCTGGGGTATATTTTCAGTACAAAACTTAGTCTTTCTATTTCTTTGATTAATAACGCTCTTTGTTCTAGGATAGCTTTTACATAAGCATCTTTCTTGGCTGAATTTTTTATGGCCTCTAATGCCAACTGCTGGCTTAGTCCGCTGATGTTGTAAGGCGGCTTTACCTTATTGAGTATATTGATTATTTCTACCGATGCAAAAGCCAACCCTAAGCGCAAGTTTGCCATTCCCCAAGCTTTTGAGAAAGTTTGCATTATCATCAAGTTTGGAAACTCTTTCAATCGGGGTAAAAAACTTCTGTCAGTGGCAAAATCTATATAAGCTTCGTCTAGCGCCACTATTCCATTGAAATTTTTAATAATTTTTTCTATTTCAGCACCGCTTAGGCAATTTCCCGTAGGATTGTTTGGCGAACAAAGGATAATCGCTCTGGTATTACCATCTACTGTTGTCAATATTTCATTGGCGTTTATCTCAAAATCAGGAGAAAGCATCACTTTTTTCAGTGAAATGTCGTTTATATTGGCACTCACCTCGTACATCCCGTAAGTAGGTGGGGTGATTATCACATTGTCAACACCAGGCCTGCAAAAGCAACGAAACAGCAAATCTATGGCCTCATCGCTTCCATTGCCTATAAATATATTTTCAGGATTTAAACCCTTTAGCGGAGCCAACGCTTTTTTCACCTCCCATTGCAGTGGGTCGGGGTAGCGGTTGTGCAAGGCATCGGTAGCCGAACCAAATGCATTCTCGTTGGCATCAAGAAAAGTCCCTTCTTTGCCCTTGTACTCATCTCTGGCAGATGTATAGGGCTTAAGTGTTTTTATATTCTCTCTTAATATGGATTGTAAATCAAACGGCATTTTTGAGTATTTCATTATTTTATAAATGCAAATTTATCTATTAATATCGGCAAAGAGGCCTATATGGTTTTTAAAAAGATTATCAATATTGCAATGCAAAACACTAATCAATAGATTCTTCATTTTCTTCTGTACCATCATCTTGGCCGCTATTGCTTGAATACACATCCAGCAGTCCATCGGGCAGAGCCATTGTAAATATTTTATTTTTCTTATCAACTTTTTTGATGAAAACATCTGCCAAGGGAACTAGTGCCTCGGCACCGTTGTAATCTATGGCTAGCAAATCGCTATGTTGCAAATTGTACACTTCCGTGATGTATCCCACAAATCCTTTTTCTTCATCATGCAGTGCATAGCCAATGATTTCATGAAAATAAAAATGTCCTTCGCCTCTGTCTGTAAGAGCCTCGCCCGGCAGGTATAATTTACAGCCCTTTAATCGGTGAGCCTCTGTTTGTGAATGAATGTCTTCAAAACAAATGATGGCATTGTTGCCGACAATGGCTATTTTTTTTATAAAAAATGGAACAAGGTTGTTGTTTTGTAATACATAAAGTGATTCCAGTTTTTTATATCTGTTTGGTCTGTCGGTGTCCAATTCGGCCATCACCTCGCCCTTGGTCCCGTGGGTACGGACTATTGTGCCCAACTCAAAGCAGTCTTCTATTTTTGTCATGTTATAATTATATGCAAATAAAAAAACAGCGTAGAATTTTGTCCTACGCTGTTTTTCGAGTTTTTGTAATAAAGTAAATGCGCTGTTTTGAAGATTATTCAGCAGCAGGAGTTTCAGCCGCAGCTTCTACAGCTACTTCGGCAGGAGCTTCCACAGCAGCTTCAGCTACAGGTGCTTCTTCTACTTTATTTTTATTTTTGATGGCTTCTTCACGTGCAGCGTTCACTTTGGCTTCAGCTTCCAATTTTGCCTTGGCAGCAGATGCTTTTTGTGTAGCTAGTTTGGTTTTCTTGCCCTCAATTTTGTTTGTTTTGGCATCTACCCAAGCAGCCAATTTCTTATCAGCTTCTTCTTGAGTCAATGCACCTTTAATCACACCAATTTGCAAGTGCTTTTTGTACATTATACCTTTATATGAAAGCATTGCCTTCACAGTATCGGTAGGTTGTGCTCCATTCATTACCCAAGTGAATGCTTTTTGTTCATTCAATTCAATAGTGGCCGGATTTGTGTTGGGATTGTAAACGCCAATCTTCTCGATGAATTTTCCATCTCTTGGCGAACGTGAATCAGCAACTATTACATCGAATAGAGCCAATTTTTTGCGGCCTCTACGGGCCAATCTTATTTTTACTGACATAATTATTTAATTTGCAGAGCTCGTCTGCGGTTTAAATTTTTAGGCTGCAAAACTAATTCTTTTATTTATATTTTCACACAATTGGTGTCTATTATTTATGTATGGTCTCAAATGTGCATTCATTTTGGCTGTTTTGCTTCCGGCAGCAGATTTTTTTTAAACAATTTTAATTAAGGTTTGACAAAAAAGAAATTCCCTTTATCTTTGCACTCCCTTTCGAAAAAGGGTGTTCTTTTCAATACATTAATAATATTTGGGGGCATACCAGAGTGGCCAAATGGGACAGACTGTAAATCTGTTAGCGTATGCTTTCGGTGGTTCGAATCCATCTGCCCCCACAGTAAATGCTGGATTTTAGATGTTGAATGTTGCATTAACTTAATAAAGTAATTCAAAATTTAGCATTCAAAATTCAAAATTTCTATGCGGAAGTAGCTCAGTTGGTAGAGCGATAGCCTTCCAAGCTATAGGTCGCGGGTTCGAGCCTCGTCTTCCGCTCTTTTATTTATCGTGAGTTAAGAGTTTAGGTTACAATGTGCTTTTAACTCTTAGCTCTAGATTTGTTTTAGTTGCTGTAGCTCAGGGGTAGGTTATTCCCGATGTGTCGGGAAGGTCGAGAGTTCAATCTCATCAACCGATAAGTTGGGAAAAAAGAGTTACAATTGTAAAGGAAATAACAAGCTGTTGTAGCTCAGGGGTAGAATAATCCCGATGTGTCGGGAAGGTCGAGAGTTCAATCTCGCTAACCGAGAAGTTGGGTAAAAAGAGTACAATTGTAAAGGAAATAACAAGCTGTTGTAGCTCAGGGGTAGAATAATCCCGATGTGTCGGGAAGGTCGAGAGTTCAATCTCGCTAACCGAGAAGTTGGGTAAAAAGAGTACAATTGTAAAGGAAATAACAAGCTGTTGTAGCTCAGGGGTAG
>ERZ1066116.225-NODE-225-length-20677-cov-17.953399_pt1 | contig 20677 bp, 24 predicted proteins | sample MGYA00382763_ERZ1066116 | MGnify/ENA primary metagenome ERZ1066116 (study PRJEB33369, sample SAMEA5778346) | biofilm metagenome | biome: Industrial cooling water; feature: Water cooling tower basin; material: Biofilm | place: United Arab Emirates | collected...
CCCCGGTGAGAGAGATGGCGGGTTGGCCCAATTCTTGCAACGCCATACTCAGCAGTGCAATGGACACCTGTTCCCCCGTGGAGAGGAGCATATCCATTTCCCGCCGACTGGGATTGCTGGAAATGTCGTTCGCGAGTTTGACGAGGCCATCCGTGGTTTTGCCCATTGCCGAAACCACGACGACGACGGAGTTCCCCGCATCGACGGTGCGTTTTACCCGTTGGGCTACGGCCTGAATCCGTTCCACGGTGCCAACGGATGTGCCCCCATATTTTTGAACAATAAGCGCCATGATTTGCCTCACCCACCTGACGAAATAGACCGATCCGCATTGCGATCGCCAAGCACAGTAACATTAAACCGCAACTCTGGCCCCCCGACCGTTAAACTTGGTACGCAGTTGGGGCGAATCATGCCGGAGGCTGTTTTATCGTGCGGCTGAAACCGAGTGCTGTGCTTAAATAACATGAGTCTGGCTGTGAACCTGGATTGAGTGCAGCACCCAAGCCGATTGAGGCCGGGGGCTGGGTTGAGGTTTTTGGGCTGACCCTTGGTTTTCGCCTTCTTGCCCATTCCACTGAACTTATTTTGGACGAAGTTGATTTACTCCGACGAATTGCCCAACAGGAGCAGGCTGCGCTAGCAGAGCTGTACGATCGCTACGCCCAAGTCCTGTATTCCTTTGCGTTTAAAAGCTTAAATTCCGCTGAAGAAAGTGAAGAAGTCGTATTAGATGTTTTTGCCCAGGTTTGGCGCACTGCCGATCGCTATGATTCGGCTAAAAGCCAGGTGAGTACGTGGTTGTTTATGATGACCCGCAGCCGCATTTTGGATCGGTTGCGCCGTCTACAACGGACGTCGAGAGTGGCGATCGCCGCAGAGTCGGCAACAGAGATCCAACTGCCCATGCCCAGCGTAGATCCCATTGAAAATGCATTGCTAGACGAGCAACAGACCCAGATTACGCTTGCCTTGGCGCAACTTCCCCCCCCACAACGTCAAGTCATTGAACTTGCTTATTTTCAGGGCTTCACCCAGTCAGAAATTGCCACCCAACTTAACCTCTCTTTGGGCACCGTGAAAACGCGGATTCGCTTGGGCTTGAACAAACTGCGACTAGCCCTTGCCAGTCAAGTGCAACGTTAAGATGAACATATCAATCTATCGGATGGAATGAATAACGACGATCGCTGCTTTTGTGAATTGGCTCCACTGTATGCGCTGGATCTCCTCGATGCAGACGATCGCGCCTGGGTGGAAGCACAAATTCTCGCTGCGCCGGATCTGGCGGAGGAATTGGCTGCCCTTGAAGCCACGGTGCACAAGCTACCCTTCACGGCACCGCCCCAGGCGATCGCCCCCACCCTCAAAGACCGTTTGTTGCAACGCCTGGACTCGGTTAATGCGGCTCCGGTTGCAACGTCGCCATCGGTATCCCAGCCCGAACCCTTGTCCCCGTTTCGCTCCCTGGAATCCCGTGGAGTTCCTCGCCAGCGGGCCAGTCGCCGTGTTTCAGCCTGGGTGTGCTTCGGGGTGGGTGGCGCGATCGCCGCGATCGCCTGCATCGCCCTTGGCCTCGAAAACTATCGTCTGCGCCAGACTAATCAGGCGATCGCCGCCCGCTTACAAACCTTGCAACAAGCGGGGAACCAGATTTACGCGCTGCAAGGCACAGAGAAGCGCCCCAATGCAGTGGGCAGTTTGGTGATTAATCCCCAACAGCGTGAAGCGGTCATCCTGGTGCAAAATCTGCCGCCCCTGCGTCCTGACCAGGCGTATCGGCTTTGGGCGATGCCCAACGGTGCAGCAAAACCGATCTATTGTGGCCAGTTTAATCCCCCGGCGGATCAAATTACGAGTCAATGGACGCTGCCCAATGCCCGGTGTTATGGGGCGGTTGCCCAAATGTTGATCACCGCTGACTCGGCCAATGCGCCCCCAGTTCCCGCAGGGCCATTGGTGATGCAGAGTCAGTCCTGAGGGGCGATCGCGCTGACCGTTTGGGGATCGGTTGCTGTGAGTGCAACTAAGCTCACAAAAATTAGTTTCAGATGAAGAGATCTGTATCCCCTGTGTTGGCGTATCTCTGCTTAGAAAAGCAGTTTTAATTCAGTCAATGATTATTGCTTGATCCAGTGCAGCCCAGGTTTTCCCTGAGTTTTATTGGGCCAATCTTGTCGTGCTTGATTGAGTGTAAATTCATTGACTGAACTGAGCTGCGATCGCTTTTCTGCTGGGTTATTTTTAGGAGAACACTATCTATGCATCGTAACCAATCTTCCTTGCGTCCCGTAGCATCTCGTGCCTCCAAGGCTGTTTCTCGGCGCGAAGTGTTGGCAACGGGGGCTTTGGCTGGGCTTGTCGGTGGTGTTGCCAGTGCGGTGAGTCTGCCGCTGTTTGGCGATCGCGCCCAAGCGGCCCCCCCGATGACCAAAGCGGATGACCTGAAGATTCTCAATACGGCTTTGTACTATGAACACCAAGCGATTTGGGCCTATGGTTTCGCAGCCAGCAAATTGACCAACACAGAAGTTGGCAAAGCGGTGTTGGCGGTTGCTCTCGCCAACCAGGCTGACCACAAAAAACACCGTGATGTGTTGATGACTGCGGTGCAACAGTTGGGTGGCCAACCAACGATGGCTGCCTCGAGTTATGATCTCTCGGCCTACATCAACCGGGGGGAAGGCAATATCGACAATGATGTCAATATCGCCAAGTTGGCCCTGGCGCTGGAAACGGATGCCGCGATCGCCTATGGGCAAGAAGTCGCAAAACTCAAGACCCCCGCTCTAGTCACGGCTGGTGCCAGCATTGGAGCAACGGAATCAGCTCATGCAGCAGCGATTCGGGCCGCGTTCAATGCTTTGGGGGTCAAAATTCCTGTGGTGCCTGCTTCCTTTATTGATGCCAGCACTCGTGATGCCTGGGTTTTGAAGGTTTAAGGGCATAGCCGTTTGAGCTTGCTTCTGGTGATGCTCTGAGGCTGTGCAACTCAGCGAGGTTAAACGGCGGCGATCGCCAGTGTGGTGAGCCTAACCTGGATAATGCACCACAATTGGCTCGGTGGGGGTAGGTCTTGTGCCTGCCCTCCCTTGCTGATGAACTGAGGGTTTGGGGGCATTGGCCTAATCCTCATGAATCATGCAGGCTAACCGCCTTGCCGGATACAAAAAAAGCCTGGTAACACTCCAGGCTCAACTGTGTAGGAATTTAGAGTACTCTCTAGGCAGACTACAAACGTTAGTTGACTAAACCACGGAAGATCGAGTCAATAATCGAGAAGTTTTGTAGTAAGAGAAAAGCCGCTAATACACCGCAAGAACCGCCGAGGAAAAAGCCCCCAGCAAATTGGCTCCAACCTTCAGCCGACTGCAAGGTATCGCCTGGTACGTGCTCATCTTCCGAGAAGCGAGCCAACCCGTAAGCGGATAAACAAGCAGTGGCAATCAAAATCATGGCCATGCCAGAAATCAAGCCACCAACTGCCGCAAATTCTGAATCACGGAGGGGGCCAAGCTTCACCCAGGGGCCAATCAGAAAATAACCGTGGGCCAGACCAATTTCCAGACCACGCAGAATTGGAGATAAACCCTTGCGATAAGCGGGCAAATTGCCAATAAATGCTCTGGTAAAAGCAGAATCACTGATCGGGGTGGACAGATGCCCTACGAAGGGATCGCCCTTCCAAGGTTTAATCAGGTCAGACATTCTGAATATTCCTTAATTAAACAGCGGTACAAAAGAATTGAGCTAATTCTAAGCTGCTGAGGGGACGTGCTGTGAATCCAGGCGGTGAACCGTTAGAAAAGTTAATGATGGGTAGGCAGTCGGGCCAAGGGCCAGCACTGAACACGTGGAAGGGGAACGGGTTGCAAGGCCCAAGCTGCTCGACGATCGCGAACAAGGCCCACAGCCGTCTACCGGGCCTTCAGGTTTGGGGCTGCTTGGGAGTTACGGGCTATTTTTGGGGCGATCGCTGGAGGGTTGTTGCTTGAGCGCGGCCAGTTTTTGGCGGATTTCGGTGGCCGTGCTGAGTTCGGCTTGGGGATAGAGGGTTTGTTCCCCAGTGCTGAGCCACTTCAGTTGGACGGTGTGGTGTTCGGCTTCGGTGTCGCCCACGACGAGACAGCCGAACGCCCCGCTGCGATCGGCCCGTTTGAACTGTTTGCCAAAAGCGCTGCCGCTTAAATCGAGTTCGACGGCAAAACCCTGCGATCGCAAGGTTTGGGCCAGTACCAGTGCTTGGGCTTCGGCAGTCGTGCCCCGCGACACGATGTAGAAATCGACGCTGGCGGGTGGCTGGGTTGCCAATTGTTCTAAAAGCAAGACTAACCGCTCTAGCCCGATCGCCCATCCCACGGCGGGGGTTTCTGGCCCACCCAACTCGGCGACTAACCCGTCGTAGCGACCGCCGGCACAAACGGTGGCCTGGGCTCCCAAATCGGCAGATTGAATTTCAAAGACGGTGTGGGTGTAGTAGTCTAAGCCCCGGACTAAGCGCGGATTGAGGGTGTAGGAAATTCCCAGGGCGGTGAGGAGGGTTTGCACCTGGTCGAAGCGATCGCGGGATTCTGGGGAAAGATAGTCAAGCAGGGTGGGGGCGGCTTGCACAATTTCCTGAGTCCGTGGATCTTTGCTGTCTAAAATTCGCAGGGGGTTGCGAGTCAGGCGATTTTGGGAATCGGGGTCGAGTTCACTTTTGTAGGGGGTCAGATACTCAATTAGGGCGCTACGAAACTGGTTGCGATCGCCCGGTGCCCCAATGGAGTTCAAGTTCAGTTCTAGCGACTGCAAGCCCAAGCGCGTGAGAATGGTCGTCGCGATCGCGATCGCTTCTGCATCTGCCCTGGGGGAACCACTGCCCAAGACTTCCACCCCCACTTGATGAAACTGCCGTTGCCGTCCGGCTTGGGGTCGCTCATAGCGAAACATCGGCCCACAATACCAGAGCCGTTGTACCGCTCCCTGGGTGCCCAGACCGTGCTCAATGAACGATCGCACCACGCCCGCCGTGCCTTCGGGCCGCAAGGTCAACGAGCGATCGCCCCGGTCATGGAAGGTATACATCTCCTTTCCCACCACATCGGTGGCTTCGCCTATCCCCCGTTCAAACAGGGTGGTTTGTTCAAAAATAGGGGTACGAATTTCTTGGTAAGCGGCGTTGGCAAAGACATCGCGGACAACGGTTTCTACCTGTTGCCAATAGCGAATTTCACCGGGCAGAATGTCCCGTGTTCCCCGAATTGCTTGGATCAAACCCATGAGTCGTGTCAAAAATGCTGGTTAAAATCAACGGGAGGCAGCAAGGACAAGCCGCGATTAGGCTGTGATCGTTTCAAAGCCACCATAGCGATCGCCATAGTAGGCCAAAATCTGCTTGACCCGAGCGGCAATAGCAGGAGCGTGGGCTTCTGGATAGGAAAGGCGCAGACTATCGATTTGGCTATGCTCATAAACAAAGTGGCTGGCCTGCTGAGGTACAAGTTCTACCTCAACCTGGTCAACCTGGGCTAAATGGGCCGCGATCTCGCGATAGACCATCAGCGGCAAGTTTTGAAATCGCACTTGATAAGTCAAGAGAGTGCTCCTGAACCCAATGAACTGTGATGATCCGGGGCGGCATGGCTGACCTGCATAAATCCCACTCCATCCAAGCCCGTCAACCGATTGCGTCACGGGCGATCGCTCGGACTCTGGCTTAGAGGATGGAATGACAGGGCAGGCGCTGAAACGCGAGCCACAAGCCTAAATGGCTCCTGTCCCGTTCCCAGAAGCTTGGCTAGGATCACCCATAACACCATTGATTCCTGGCAAGGGACAGCAGTTAACATTATCAATACACACCTTGCCCCATTGCAAGGCCCAACGCACCAAAGCGACCCGATTTTCGGTTTCCGTTTTGGTCAGAATGTTACTGATGTGATTGTCTACTGTACGCTTACTAATTTCTAGCCTTTCAGCTATTTCTTGATTTGTTAAGCCAGCAGCTACGAGTTCAATCACTTGCAGTTCCCGCTCTGACAGAGAACTCTGCACCTGAGATTCGCTACTCGCCATAGTCCCGCCCGCTTGTGTATATGTACTTAGCTGTGTATATGTACTCATCTTAGCTTAATTCCGGGCTAATCTCTCAAAAAGAAAAGGCTAAATCGACGGATTTACAAGCCTTTCAGCGGCGTATGAAAAATAAAACGGTGGAGGAATAAGATTGATGTCTAATCAACAGTCGGCGCAGGCGGATCAACGACGGCTGAGTCCGTGGCAATTGAAGCCCTGGTGGTGTCAGCCCTGGTCGATTGGGATGACTGGGTGCAGCCTAATTATGCTGACGTGGCTTGTGTTTCACCGGGTTTGGTTGGTGGCGTTGGTGGCATTGCCTGTGGGCGCATGGATGGGGTTTTTCTTGCTCCTGTGGCCCCGGTTGGTCATGCAGCAGCCTGGTTGGCCGACGGTGGTGGGCGATCGCGCCGAACCCTAAATTCCGCCGAACCCTAGCCTGATTAAGCCAGCCCAGGGGTGGTTCTGTGTGGAATTCCAAAGTTTCGGTGGGGTGGGGGAAGGATTGGGCATACTAAGGAATGTCATAAACCCTGCTCCTCCGCTGTGGCTGGTTTTGCCGCCGCTCTTTGTCATGCCAATCCAAAAGCTTCCGCTCGATGTGTTACAGAAGGTGCGCCAACATATTAAGACCGCCTTGGCGCTGCCTGAAGCCGAACAGGATCCGCGATCGCGGTTTGCTTACGATACTGACGATGACAGCGAACCGCCAGAACCAGATTCTTTGAGCGATTTGGGGTGTTTATTTAGCTTTGGCGGCCCGTCGGATATTGAAACCCAAGCGCCGAATGTCAATGGTAAGTGGTTCATTAGCTCGTTGGATCCTGCCGCTGCGCTCATGAAGTTACCGGGTGTGAAGCTGAAGCCCACCATTCGGTTTGTGTCTTATTTGTATCGGACGGAGCAAGATGGCATTGGCAGTACGTGGGCTGTCCCGGAGGCGTTGAGCACGACAGCGATCTTGGAGCGGGCCTTAAGCCCTAAGCACGATCGCGCCCATCCCCCGCAGCCTGAAGGGGCCTTAGCCGATGTGATGGATGCGTTGGAGGGCGATCGCTCGGCCATTTCGTTTGTCATTGCCGGGTTACTGCGGCGGGAACTGAAAGAACTGGGCGCAACGGGCCAGTCGGCGCAGTGGGTGCACCATCGGTTGATTAATGCGCCCCCACCCCAGGCCAAGTGGGACTGGAAGGTTAAACCGCCGCAGGATCTTTCGCCGAAGGTGTTAATTTACCCGGATCAACGGGCTGTAGTGGAGTTTTTTACCTGTCGAGTGACGGCCCCGGTGGCGATTTATCAACATATTGATCAGTTCTCCGCGACTCATTACAAGGCGGCGAGTGTGGATCGGGCGATCGCCATTCCCCATAAAGCGGGTTAGGACAGGGGCGATCGCAAAGGCGAGAGACGGTGTTCTCGCGGTTAAACCACATCCCACCAGCCCAAGGCTGGCCCCACCAACCGCACGATGAGCCACCAAACAACCAAGGCTCCGATGCCAAACCAGGCTCCGCGAGTACTCCATTTCACAAATTGGTCAGCCTGGGTTTTGGTGACCGGTAGCCACGAGAAAATGTTTGCTTCCTGGCCATATTTGTCGCCTAAGTTTTCCTTGCGTCGTTTGGACTCACCCATAGTTCAACTCTCGTTAACTCGCGCTTGATCATGTGCAATACCGATAATAGCGTGTGGCTATGTCCGGCGGGCAAGGGGTTGCTGGGGGCTGAGCCGGCTGGCAATGGTTTACCGTTCATCGAACATGGAGTAGTCGGAGCGCGGGAAAAAGCTGATATCTAAATAGTTGACTCGGGCGGCTGGGTTGAGGGCGGCCAAGACTTGGTGGCCATAGCTGCGGTGAATGACGCGACTGTCGAGCAAGGCGACCACACCCTGGCGATCGCGGACAGGGGCCACCGCTCGCTGTAATTCGCCCAAGGCCGAGGGGAGTAAAAACAAGCGAAACCAATCTTGCCGTAATTTTTTGTAGTAGGCGACGCGACCCGAAACGAGGGGATCTTCCAGGGAGGGAATGGGCAAGGTGGCGATAACCAGCAAATGGGGCGATGGTAATACCCGCTGATGCTGTTTCCAAAATTCCCACCCGGTGACAAGCACACCATTGTCCTCCAGGCAGGTACGCTCTACCTGAACCCGCGACCCAAATTCTGAGGCAAGCACCGAACCAATTTGTGCTTTTAAGGGCAGATCCCCAACCAGCAGGACAATCAAGCCCGAAATGCCAGCATTGAGCCGCAACAGGGTGTGCATTTCTTGGACGAGGGCGGCTTGAAACTGGGGGGTGTTGGGTAGGGGCATCCGGTCGGGCACGTAGAGATGCACTAATTCTTCTTGGCGATCGGGGGAGAATTTGATGCAGGTTAAATCATCCAGGCCGAGGCGTTGGCGATAGACGGTGGCTTCCGCTTCTAAATCGAGGGCACCACCGACGAGGACGACGGGTTGCCGCAACCAAATGGGGGCGAGGGTCGTGGCTAAATCTGTAGGGCCGCAGTGGAGGGAAAATAAGCCTTGCGATCGCGTGACGGCGGCCCAGAGCATGGTGTGTTCCAATTGGCGCGATCGCCCAAAGTGCTGCCAACTCTGGGGCAAAACAGAGCCGGGGCCGATGGCGGGGTGGCCCAGGGTTTGCTCCAGGGTTTGAACCAAAAAGTTGAGTAATTCCTGCTCCGGTGCTTCCATCAGGTAGCAATCGTAGGGATTGGCCGGACGCTGGAAAATGGCGCGGGTGAGTTGAATGCGGGTATCGCGAATAACTTCGGCAGCTTCTGGACAGGCCAACATTAGTGCTTCCCAGTCGCGCGGCCAAATGTGGGTGGTGAGTTCTGCCCGCACCCAGTCTTCGAGATCGTCAGCCCCATCCACAATGGTGGGAATCCCGTCTGGAAAAGCACCTTGGGGGCGGAGGCGATCGGCCAGCCATGCTTCTGGGGTGACGAGCAACAAGCCTCTAAAGTCGGCCTCTGGGAAGCGATCGCCCGCCTGAATGGGTTTCAATGTCTGAATCCACTGGCGGAGTTGGGGAATTTCGACGGTCAGCAACCGCTGCTGCACGGCTTCTGGTGCGACCAAAAGCACTGGCCCTTCCCACATCATCACAGGTACCAAGTAGCTCAGTCGATAGCGTTCGTGGTAGCCAGAAAAGGCACTGGTTTGGATCAGCGCACTCCGCCCTAGCCGCAGCGCCCGCGCAACCAACCGGGCCATCGTTAAATGATGGGGCCAGTAGGCTTCGCCCTGCTGCCGTAAAAACGCACGGAGTTGCTGGTGAACTTCTACCTCAATCACGAATCTTGAACTCTCGTGTACTCAATGAACTTCAATTCTGACACAGATAACTGGGATTCCTGAACTGGATCAAGGGGTTTCCCCGGCCCGGCGCGATCGCCCTGTTAACTCAATGACGCTTGCCGCGCAATCTCTGCGGGGGTGCCCTGTTCTCCCTCGGCAGTTTGGAAACTCTGCATAAAATTCACCAACGCTCCTAACCCTGGCCCCTGATTCACTGGCATCTCCTGGCGCACCTCATCCAGCGGTAACTCCAACCCACTCTCGGTCGTTAAATGGCGACCAAAGTTGGGATGGCTGAACAGCGTTAAGGTTTGATTACTCGATGTAACTAACTTTGAGACAGTGGGAGCCGCAAAAAAAGTAGATTTTTTGAGCAATAAACTACACGCTGGGGGTAATCCATCTTGACGAATGCGTTTGTCGATCGCCCGTAAGGGCTCCACAATTTGGGCCACAATCGACGGTTGGGGCAATACCTGAACCACTGTATCCGACTCTAACATGGTCGCCAAGGTCAACAGGTGCTCTTGGGTGTGGGCTGCATCTTGGAAGGGCAAAATTGCCAGGAACGCTGCTAAAAACAACGCCCCGTCATGTTGCATCTCAAAGGTAAACGTCGTACGGCGTTGCCCAACTCGGACATTGGGTGGATTAAACTCAAGGGCGTAATGCTGCGCAATTTGGCAGTAGGCCGCCGCCAGCGCATAGTGGGCTGCCCCGTCAAACTTCATATCAACTGTGAGATGTACGGTGGGCGGTTTTTCATGGAAAAAGGTTTTGGCCCGGTCTGCGGTTAAGTAAACAATGTTGCTCTGATCGCCATTGGGGCTGAGGTCAACCCACTCGCACAGGGCACCTTCAGTTTTCACGCCAAACCGCAACACTCCATATAGCTTGGCCCCGGTGAGGGTGGCTCCACTGAGGTCAGCTCCAGTCCAGTCCACGCTGATCAAGCTGGCACGGGTGAGATCGGCATGGACTAGAATTGTCCCCAGTAGATTGGCGTTGCTTAAATTGACGCCGGTTAAGTTGGCTCCGCTGAGGCGGGCTCCGCTAAGGTCGGCCCAACTCAAGTCCGCCCCACTGAGGTCGGCCCAGCGCAGGTTGGCCCCGCTGAGGTTGGCCCCGCTGAGGTTGGCGCGGCTCAGGTTGGCTTGCCGGAGTTCGGTGTGGCTGAGGTCGGTGTGGCTGAGGTCGGCGCTGCTGAGATCGGTGCCGTGGAGGTTGGCCTGGGTCAGGTTGGCTCCGGTAAAGACGGCCCATTTCATATCGGCCCGACTCAGGTTGGCGTGGTTGAGGTTGGCGCTTCTCAGTTTGGCATCTTTGAGGTCGGCTCCGGAGAGATTGGCATGGCTGAGGTTGGCTTGACTGAGGTCGGCCCGTGCCATTTCTGCTCGCACCAGGGAGGCTTGCCGGAGTTCGGCGCGGCTGAGGTCGGCCAGGGTGAGGTTGGCGACGTTGAGAATGGCTTCGCCGAGGTTGGCTTTGCTGAGGTTGGCTCCGCTGAGTTTGGTGACGTTGAGTTTGGCTTTACTCAGGTTGGCTTCGCTGAAGTTACTGCCGGATAAGTTGGCGACACTGAGATTGGCGCGGCTTAAGTTGGCTTTGCTTAGGTTTGCGCCACTGAGGTTCACTTCGGTCAGGTTGACTGCCGTGAAATTGCGTTCTCCTGTGGCGTACTGTTTTAGGATTTCCTCAGCATTCATTCAGGTGTCCCTCTGCAACGATTCCCACGACTGTCTTTCATCAGAATTCCCTTCAAACTGCCTTAATACTGCTTTGGTGCGTATTTAATTGGTATAAGTTGGCGGGGAGGGGCTGGCTCGATGGTGTTGGCTGATGAGAGTTGGGTGAAATTTAGCCCAAGTCTATCAATCTAGACCAGAATAAGCCTGAGTTCTGTGAGTAAGGGGGTTTAGGATGATTATCGGAATTGTAGGTCTGGGTTTGATTGGTGGATCACTCGGTTTAGATTTTCGGGCGGGGGGGCATCGGGTGGTGGGGGTGAGTCGGCGGCAAGGAACCTGTGACCGGGCGATCGCGTTGGGTGTTGTAGACGAGGCTAGCACGGAGTTCAAGGTGCTGGGGCAAGCTGACGTAATCTTCATTTGTACTCCGCTGGGGGTGATGGAGGCAACGGTGACGCAGTTGATTCCAGCCTTGCGGGAAGGGGTGGTGTTGACGGATGTGGGCTCGGTGAAGGGCTGGGTGATGGAGGCGATCGCGCCGTTGTGGCCGTGGTTTGTGGGGGGACACCCGATGGCGGGTAAGGCCGAGAGTGGGATTGAGGTGGCTCAGCCGGATTTGTTTGTGGATTGTGCCTATGTGTTGACTCCGACGGAGAGTACGCCCCCGGAGGCGGTAGCGGTGGTAGAGCAGTTGGCGCGATCGCTGCGATCGCGAATTTACTATTGTCAACCTGAAGAGCATGACCGGGCTGTGGCCTGGATTTCTCATTTGCCAGTGATGGTGAGTGCGAGTTTGCTGATGGCCTGTATGCAAGAAGGGGAGCCTACGGTGCAAACTTTAGCCCAGGCGTTGGCGAGTTCTGGCTTTCGGGATACGAGTCGGGTGGGGGGGGGCAATCCGGAGTTAGGGGTGATGATGGCTCGCTACAATTCCCAGGCGTTGGTGCGATCGCTCAAAGTCTATCGAGATTCCCTGGATCAGGTGCTGCACCAGATTGAACAGGCTGATTGGGCTGCGTTGGAGGCAACGTTGCACCAGACGCAGCAGGTGCGGCCTCACTTCGTGTCGTAAGGCTATCTCTAGGTTAGTCTGCCTTATTCACAAGGCTTGGACAAACGCTGCAAAATCCTGAATCTATCCGCGATCTCAAGCGTGTTCAGAACAACGGGCATTTGGTAGGGGCAACCATAAGGGATTACCCCTCGGCCCAGACTGAACTTACAGACTGTTTGCTCCGTTCTGGTATCGCTCCTGGGTGCAGGGGGTTGAGCCATTTATCCATTTGGCCTGAAAAATGCGGGTTAAGAGGATTGGGGTGGGGATGGTGGTTGCTCCTGGTGCATGACTTCCAGGTAGATATGTTCGAGCTGGATAGGTTGGCGGGAGACGGCATCCAGGGGAATGGGGTCAAATTGGGCAATGATCTGGCGCAAATCCATTGCGGTGGGTAGCCAAATGGCGAGGTCTTGGCCGTAGTATCGATGGGTCATCCCTAAGGCTTGGGCACGGGCGATCGCGGCTTCGGGTTGGGGGGTTTGGACCAGGGCAATTTCGGTGGCGGGGATGAGTTGGCGCAGTTCGCTCAGGGTGCCTTCGGCCTGGATTCGCCCTTGTTTGAGCAGCCCGATGCGATCGCACAGGCGTTCGGCTTCGTCGAGGAGATGGGTTGTCAGGAGGATCGTCATCCCGCGCTGTTGCAAAGTGCGGATCAACTCCCAGAGGGCAAACCGCGCTTCCACATCTAACCCGGCGGTGGGTTCATCCAGAATAAGCAGGTGGGGCTGGTGGACAAGGGCCACGGCGAGGCTTAGACGGCGTTGTAGTCCGCCGCTCAAGGTCTGCACCACGCTCCGCGCCCGCTCAGTCAGGCCCACGGCGGCTAAACAGTGTTCGACTTGTTCCCGCAAGCGTTTGCCTCGCAAGCCATACAACCGACCGAAAAAAGTCAGGTTTTCTTGACAGGTTAGCGCGCGATATAGCAGGATTTCCTGGGGCGCAACGCCAATTAAGCGCTTGGTTTTGGTCGTGGGCGGGGCATGGGCAATGGTGATGTGCCCACTGTCGGGGTTCACCAAGTTGCAGAGAATGTTGATAGTTGTGGTTTTGCCGGCTCCATTTGGCCCCAATAGCCCATAAATTTCACCTGGTGCGATCGCGAAACTTAAGTCGTCTAGTACGACCCGTTGACCGTAGGTTTTTCGCAAATGTTCAATTTTTAGCAAAATTCGGCATCCTCCTAAGCTGCCTGCTGAAACTACCAGGGGATGGCTACAAGCGCCGCTCAACGATTAACATCCGCCGATAGGCCACCCACCCTGCGCCCAGCATTCCCAATGCAAAAATGGCTAAAACCCAAAAATGATCCGCAATATCCGCCAAACTGGCTCCTTCTGCAACGACGGCGGTCAACGCTTCAGTCATGTGATAAATCGGGTTGTAGCGGGCCAACTCTAAAAGCTGCTGGGGAAAGATAAAGGCGGGCACAAAGGCTCCACCTAAAATTAGCAAGGGGACGCCAAAGGCTGCAATGAGGGTGTTCACATCTTCGGTGCGTTGCGCTAGTTGTGTGCCTAAAAGAAACCCAATGCCGACGTAAGCAATAATACTTAGGGCGACGATCGCCAACGCTAGGCCCAAGTTGCCTTTAAAGGTTGCCCCTAATCCGATCGCCGTTGCCGTAACGAGGATCGTTTGCGCGATCGCGATCGTGCTGTGGGCAAAGCAAATCCCTAAAAAATAGGAAAACCCGCTTAAAGGACTGAGAAATAAGCGCTTGAGGGTTTGTTGCTCGCGTTCGGTCACGACTGTTGCCACGCTGCCCCCCACGCAACTAAAAAACAAGGCCGCGCCGATTAACGTGGCTGGGGCTGAACGTTCCAGAGCTTGGCCGAGGGTGAATGGTTCTGGTGCAACGGTTTTCGATCGCTCTGCAAAAATTAACCCATTGAGCAGCAAAATGGCGATGGGAAAAATTGCCCAAAAGATGAAACTGCGTTTTCTGCGCCATAACTCGGTCAAGATGCGGCTGGCGATCGCCCAAATCTCATTCACGTACTGCATAAGCCAACTAAAAAAGCGCCTGTTTCCAGACGCTCCCATTCGAATCAAATTGTGTCAAGTCAACGCTTGGGCACCACCAACGACCTCAAGAATTTCTTGGGTAATCGCTGCCTGTCTCGCTTTGTTGTAGGACAGGGTAAGTGTGGTAATGAGCTGCGATGCGTTGTCGCTGGCACTGCTCATGGCGGTCATCCGGGATGCCAGTTCACTGGCGGATGACTCTTGCAACGCCCGGAGCAACTGGTTATTGAGGTATAGGGGCAGCAATGCATCCAAAATCTGCACCGGGTCTTGCTCAAAGAGCATGTCCTTGGGAAAACTTTGAGTTTGGGCTGCGACCTTCTCGCGCGTCACCTCAAATTGCCCTGCGCGGGTGGTCAACCGGAAGATCTCATCGTCTGCAACTTCCAAGCCCTGCGGATCTAGGGGCAGCAAGGTTTGAATGACAGGCCGAGAGCTAATTAGAGACACAAAGCGAGTGTAAATTAACTCAACTTTGTCTACGGTTTCTGACAGAAAGAGAGCCAATAGCGCATCTGCCAGTTGGGATGCTTCGGAGGCCGTTGGTACTTGTTCTAATCCAGAAAAAACGGCTTCGATCGGCTGGTCGCGCCGCTGAAAGTATTGGGCTGCTTTCCGCCCAACGATCACAAACCGATAGTCGATCCCTTCGGCTTTGAGTTCTTTCGCCCGATTTTCAGCCCGTCGGATAACGTTGGAGTTATAAGCCCCACACAAGCCGCGATCGCCTGAAATGACGAGCAATCCAACGGTTTTTACTTCCCGCTGGCGCAGCAGTGGCAAGTTGGCCTCTTCAAACCGCAACCGCGATTGCAGCCCGTACAGAACTTGAGCAAGGCGATCGGCAAAAGGTCGTGTAGCAATGACTTGCTCTTGTGCCCGTCTGACTTTCGCCGCTGCCACCAAGCGCATTGCTTCAGTAATTTTTTTGGTGTTTTTGACCGATTGAATTCGGTCTCGAATGCTCTTTAGGTTTGGCATAACTGTTTAAGAACAAAGAGTGAAGTTAGCAGCTATCGCAGCCATAGATTGAGAGAGTTGAATGTCGCCGCAGGGAAAGGCTGCAATTCACTGAACCAGCATTTCCAAAGCGATCGCCTCCAACTCTCTCAACTGAATTTAGGCAGCAGCCAAGAATGTTTTCTTGTACTCAGTAATGGCGCTCTTGAGCAGTTCTTCTGCTTCTGGGGTCAAGGCTTTTTCACTACGAATAATTTCGCCGTACTTGCTAGCACTGCCAGCCAAGTATTCCCGCAGGCCCTTCAAGTAGCCAGTTACTTTGTCAACGGGGATGTCATCAAGGTAGCCGTTAATCCCAGCGTAGATAGCTGCAACTTGCTCTGCCACCGACAGGGGAGAAAACTGGGGTTGCTTCAAGATTTCCCGCAACCGTTGGCCCCGTGAGAGCTGGTTTTGGGTTGCTTTGTCGAGATCTGACGCGAACTGGGCGAAGGCTTGCAGGTCATCGTACTGAGCGAGCTCTAGCTTCACTTTACCTGCGACTTTCTTCATTGCTTTGGTTTGGGCGGCAGAACCAACTCGGGAAACGGAAATCCCGGCATTCACGGCTGGACGCAAACCAGAGTTAAACAAATCTGTGGACAGGAAGATTTGTCCGTCGGTGATTGAAATGACGTTGGTGGGGATGTACGCCGAAACGTCACCGGCTTGGGTTTCCACGATGGGTAGGGCTGTCATACTGCCACTACCGAGGGCATCGCTCAATTTAGCAGCCCGCTCCAACAAGCGAGAGTGCAAGTAGAAGACATCACCGGGGTAGGCTTCCCGACCGGGGGGACGACGGAGCAACAAGGACATTTGCCGATAAGCCTGAGCTTGCTTCGACAGGTCATCGTAAATCACCAGGGTGTGCTTGCCCTTGTACATGAAGTATTCAGCCATTGCTGCACCGGTGTAAGGTGCGAGGTACTGCAAAGAGGCTGGGTCGTTGGCGTTAGCAGCCACAACGATGGTGTAATCCAATGCGCCTTGCTCACGGAAGACGTTGACGATGTTGGCAACAGTGGATGCTTTTTGACCGATCGCAACGTAGACGCAAATAACATCTTCTGACTTTTGGTTCAGAATGGTGTCAATCGCGATCGTGGTTTTACCCGTTTGACGGTCGCCAATGATTAACTCGCGCTGGCCACGGCCAATGGGAATCATGGAGTCGATCGCGGTGATCCCAGTTTGCATGGGTTCACAAACAGATTTCCGGGCAATAATCCCAGGTGCCCCGGATTCAATCAGGCGAGTTTCGGTGGTTGGAATGTCACCTTTCCCATCAATGGGTCGTCCCAAGGCATCAACAACACGCCCAATTAGCGAATCACCTACAGGAACCTGGGCAATTTTACCGGTGGATTTGACCGTACTGCCTTCTTCGATGCCACGGCCATTGCTCATCAAAACCGCACCGACATCGTCTTCTTCCAGGTTCAGTGCGATGCCAACAGAGCCATCTTCGAACTCTAACAGTTCGCCAGCCATTGCTCTTTCCAAGCCGTAGACGCGGGCAACGCCGTCACCAACTTTCAGGACTGTACCAACATTCGAAGCTTTGACATCTTGGTCATATTGCTCAATCTGTTGGCGAATAATGCTGCTAATTTCATCCGGTCTGATACTTACCATAAGGATTGCTCTTTGTAAGGTTGAACGAAGGTTTAAGGGTTAAGTGTGAATGCCTCAGACCGACTTTTATTCATTGGCTAAGGCTGCAACTAACACGAGTTACCTAAATGCGCCAGGTTATGACGCGTTGCTCAGATTGAGAGAGATGCGCCGCAGTTGTCCACGCAGGCTGGCATCAATGACTTGCGAACCAATCTTGATGATGACGCCGCCGATAAGTTCTGGATCGAGCTTGGTATCGAGCTCTACATCCCGCGCCCCCGTCAAAGCTTTGACTTTCTCTTTGAGGGCATTCTTTTGCTCGTCAGATAGCTCTTGAACTGAGATTACTTCGGCTAAGACGATTTGGTTCAGTTTCCGGAGTAGTGCTTGGAATTCTCCACAAATGCCTTCTAGCAACATGATGCGCCGCCGATCAACTAAGACCATCAAAAAGTTTTTAGTAAACGGATGGACGCTATCACCTACGGCTTGCTGCAAAACGGCTTTTTTCGTGTCAGCTTTGTAGACTGGGCTGGCCAGAAAGTTGCGGAGCTCTTCAGATTCGCGCAGGAGGGGCAGGATCGAGTTAACGTCTTGGCTAACGGCATCAAGTGCATTGCCTTCTTGCGCTAAGGAGAGCAGCGCTTTGGCATAACGCTGAAAAATTTCGCCTGCAATCCCTGTTGAACCCTTCATGAAACACCTCCAAGCATTCCAATACTGCGATCGATAATCGAACGCTGCACATCGTCGTTCAACCGAGATGGCAGCTCAGCTTCTGCTTTTTGCAAAGCCATGCTGGCTGTTCTCCGGCGTAGTTCGGCGATCGCTTTGGCAATTTCTGCATCCACGTCTTGAGAGACGGATTCCCGCAGCCGTTGAATATCCCGCTCCGATTGCTCTAAGATCGCAGCCTTGGCAGCTGTTGCCCGTTCTTCTGCCGCAGCTTGAATCCGTTTTGCTTCTTGCTGCGCTTGGGCTAGCTTTTGTTGCTCGTCAGCAAGTGCCACCGATGCTTTGCGCTTCCGTTCTTCGGCCTCGGCAATGGCAGTTTCGATCTCAGCTCGGCGATCGCCCAGGATCTTGCCCAGAAAACCCCGCCCAAAATAAACCAAAACACCAACAACGATTGCCAAGTTAACAAGATTGGCTTCTAGAATGTCGGTATTAACGCCAAAGCCCCCAGCCTCGGAAGCTTCCGCGCCAGCTTCCGCAATTAACCAAAAAAAGTTCCCCATTATACTCATACGACCCTATTCCCTATTTCGCTCTCCACGCAGTCGATCACGCGCCGTCTATCGTTGGCTGATTCAGCGATGCCCACGCTCAGGTTAAGCTGCCGTTCCCAGCAGTTTGGACAAGATTTGATGACTCAGGGAATCAACTTGCTGCTCTAGAGCTTGCAGTGCTTCCTGCTTCTGCCGATCTAACTCTTGTTGAGACTGCTCACGTTGTAACCGTGCTTCCTCTTGGGCCTCAGCAACTTTCTGAGCCACAATTTTTTGTGCCTCTGCCTGCGCCGACGCAATCAAAGCTTGCGACTGCCTGCGGGTATCGGCAAGTTCTTGCTCATATTGTTGGGCTAAGCTTTCGGCCTTGGCCAGCCGCTCTTGAGCATCGACCTGGGTACTGCGAATGTAGTCACTCCGCTCTTCAATTACCTTGGTTAAAGGCTTGTAAAAAACAGCATTGAGAACGGCAACTAGCAGCAAAAACTGAACTGCCATCAACGGCAATGTTGCATCAAAGTCAAACATGATTCCCTTATATTCAGCGCCACAACAGCTTTGTACACCAGTGCGTTACGACATTGGCTAGAAATTGCTGAGTTGTGCCCCCCAGCGGCGGTAAATCCGCGACTTCATCGGTTAACGACGAATGTGTTCAGGGATGCAAACCGCACCCCTAAACCAAACAGCAAATGGTTATTTAGGCAAATGGGTTAGCGAACAGCAATACCAGTGCAATAACCAGGCCATAAATTGTCAGGGACTCCATAAAGGCCAAGGTCAGCAGGAGCGTCCCACGGATTTTACCTTCGGCTTCGGGCTGACGCGCAATCCCTTCGACTGCTTGGCCGGATGCATTACCTTGACCAATGCCAGGGCCTAACGATGCGAGACCAATTGCCAGGGCAGCAGCAAGAACGGAAGCAGAAGCGACCATTGGATTCATGATGATGTTTCCTCTAAATCGATAAATGGTAAACAAAACACTGACAGGTGATCACATAAAGTGATCAAGGTTTGGTACAGCGTCATTGCGATCAAGAAGCAGCTTCTCAATCTAAATGAAGGCCCAAAATCTAGGCTTTGCAGCCAATTAGTGATGCTCTTCTTCACCGTGGCCCTCTAGAGCCTCGTGAATGTAAGCACCCGCCAAAGTTGCAAACACCAATGCCTGAATGGCGCTGGTAAATAAACCTAATAGCATGACCGGCAGGGGCACAAACAACGGCACCAGCAGCACCAAAACAGCGACAACAAGCTCATCCGCCAAGATGTTGCCAAAAAGACGGAAGCTTAGGGAGAGCGGTTTGGTGAAGTCTTCCAAAACTGCGATCGGTAGCAGTACGGGGGTTGGCTGAACATACTTTGCAAAGTAGCCCAGTCCCTTTTTACGGAACCCGGCATAAAAGTAAGCCAGCGAAACCAGTAAGGCTAACGCTACAGTTGTGTTGATGTCGTTGGTTGGGGCTGCCAGTTCTCCTTCTGGGAGCTTGATGAGCTTCCAGGGAACTAGGGCTCCAGACCAGTTACTGACAAAGATGAACAAAAACAGAGTGCCAATAAACGGCACCCAGGGACGATATTCCTTCTCTCCTAGCTGATTCCTTGCGAGTTCGCGCACAAAATCCAACGCATACTCCATGAAATTTTGCATTCCTGAAGGAATTCGTTGAATATTGCGGGTTGCTAGAATTGAAGCAACGACCAGCAAAGCAATGACAAACCAGGAAACAATGAATACTTGTCCATGCAACTTAAGGTTGCCAATCTGCCAGTAGAAGTGTTGGCCAACTTCCAAACTGGCTAGAGGAAAAACAGTAGTAGCAGGAAAGCTTAACATTGGACTCCGAACAGTGTTGTCAGAGAGTTTGAAGTTGAAATGCCAGCCATCTCACTGGTGGTGGGAGTCGGAAGGCATTAGGGTTTTCAGCGTATAAACGAGAAGCGCCCCTTTGTAGGTGAGAAAGCCTAAAAAAATTGGCAAAACTTGTAGCTCTTTTAACTGAGTTGCTACTATAATCAGCCCAATAAAAATTGCAATTTGCGATTTGCCGACTTTTTGGTTTTCTGTCCCAAGTTGCTCAACGTTTCTAGCCAACACTTTCAAGTAAACCACACCTGTGCACGCTCCTAGTAAATAATTCAGAGCAATGTTCAGCGAGTAGAAGATCCAAACCGCGATGAAGGTGATCCCTAACAAGATCAGCGTGGTTAGCAATAGCTCCCGCTGAAGCCGATAGAACTCTTGCATGTCTGCACTTTGCTCTTCGGTTTCGGTGCGTTCTGGAGTTGGCTCTAGTGGATCTAATGGCTGAGATGTAGGCATTATGTTGTTCGTGGGTTTGCTGCAATGTTAACAGCTCACGAACAGCCTTCAGTTGAAGACTTTCGTTTGACTTGAGTGGGTGTTGAACCCTGTGTGATCATATCACGTAGGGGTAATAATACTTAATATCAGGTTTGATGTCACGGTTGGCGATCGCGACTGGTCGATAAGACGATGAGGTGCTGGTTCAGCAGTTGGCGGGCGATGGTGAGATCGCTGCTGGTTGCGGTCAACAGTTCGCCGACGGTTTGGCGGTTGGTATTGGTGTCGCACGCTTGCAGCAGGGCGTGTTCGGCGGGGGTGAGGTTGATGACTTCGTAGTCTTGGTTGAAGAGGCTGGGGCTGGGCCACCCGTCCATGCAGGGGT
>ERZ1066116.226-NODE-226-length-20660-cov-25.609561_pt1 | contig 20660 bp, 18 predicted proteins | sample MGYA00382763_ERZ1066116 | MGnify/ENA primary metagenome ERZ1066116 (study PRJEB33369, sample SAMEA5778346) | biofilm metagenome | biome: Industrial cooling water; feature: Water cooling tower basin; material: Biofilm | place: United Arab Emirates | collected...
CTTCGTTTCGGCCGCATTTACCAAGATACGCACCCTCACAATGATTGTCAACCCCCTAAAACTAAAAAAATTCGTCGCTACCCACATAACATCGCCAAATCCTGTAAGCAGATGCTTTTGGAAAGACCGTTCTGCGCCAAAATCGAAAGGAGTAAGTTTTGCAGGTTTAGTGAGAGGGCTTGGTTGTGAATTTTCAGTCAGTGGTGGCGCGGTTGAATAGTTTTTGGGGCGATCGCGGGTGTTTGATTGTGCAACCGTACGACACGGAGAAGGGGGCGGCCACAAAAAGTCCCCATACATTTTTGCGGGCACTGGGGCCAGAGCCGTGGGCGGTTGCTTACATTGAGCCGTGCCGCCGACCAGGGGACGGACGGTATGGCGAAAATCCTAATCGGGTTCAGCATTACTACCAGTACCAAGTGCTGATTAAGCCTTCTCCAGACAATATTCAGGAGGTTTATCTTGATTCGCTACGGGCTTTGGGGATTTTGCCGGAGGAGCATGATATTCGCTTTGTGGAGGATAACTGGGAGGATGCGGCAGTTGGGGCGTGGGGTGTGGGCTGGGAGGTTTGGCTAGATGGGATGGAGGTGACTCAGTTTACGTATTTTCAGCAGTGTGGTGGAATTGACTGTCGGCCTGTGTCAATCGAGATTACGTATGGGTTGGAACGGTTGACGATGTATTTGCAGGGCGTTAACTCAATTTTCGATATTCAGTGGAATGACCGATTTACCTATGGAGATATTTATTTGCAGGGTGAGATTGAGTCTTCTAAGTACAATTTTGAGGAGTCTAATCCTGAGCTGTTGTTTACTTTGTTTGGACTTTATGAGCAGGAAGCACAGCATTTGATGGCGAAAGAGTTGGTGTTACCTGCTTTTGAGCATGTGTTGAAGTGTTCTCACACGTTCAATTTGCTGGATGCGCGAGGCGTGATTTCGGTGACGGAGCGCACGCGCTACATTGGCAAGATTCGCAATATGGCCCGCCAAGTTGCCCAGTTGTATCTCAAGCAGCGAGAGGCTTTGGGGTTCCCGTTGCTTGAGAGTGATCAGGTGGCTGCTGTCTAGGGACGAGGCACGCTGGGTGAGGGTTGGCTGGGCTTGCTAGGTCTGGTGAGGGGACTTGGCCGCGATCGCCATTGGTGTCAGAACAGCCAACCGATGGGAGCCGGAGCCATCATGCCACGGAAGTCGAGGATTTCGACCATGAGCAAATAGGCAACGCTGAGGGCGATCGCGATCGCCCCTGTGGCAATGGCAATGAACTTAGAACGCTCCATACTGAATCTCCATACTTTCCTAAACAAAGTTTAAGCAAATTTGGAAATTAGCGTTACCTTGAACTACAGATCGAGCAAAATACGAACTGGTAGTCCGGCGATCAACTCTACAATTTTTGTGTTGTGATTATTTTGCCTTAGCCCCTCTATGGTTGAGTCCATGACTGATGCTTCAACTGCGCTGGCCAAGCCAAATGCGGCGGTGATTGAGACTTATGAATTGCAGAAGTCTTATCGCACTGGGTTTTGGCTCACTCAAAAAGTCACTCCATTGCAAGCCTGTACCTTAAGTGTTTTGGCGGGAGAAACATTTGGTTTACTGGGGCCAAATGGTGCTGGCAAGACGACACTGTTGAAGACGTTGCTAGGGGTGGTGCGGGCTTCTAACGGGCGAGGGCTAGTTCTGGGGAAACCCTTGGGCGATCGCTCCGTCAAACAAGCGATCGGTTATTTACCGGAAAATCCCTATTTTTATGATTATTTAACTGGCTGGGAAATGCTGAAGTTAACAGCAGGATTGTTTGGGCTGCCCCAAGCAGTACAAAAACAACGAATTCCAGAACTATTAGATTTAGTTGGTTTATCCCAGGCTGCGGCCAAACGGAAGCAATTGCGCCAATATTCTAAGGGGATGTTGCAGCGAGTTGGCATGGCTCAGGCACTCATTAATGACCCAGAATTAGTCTTTTTGGATGAACCGATGTCGGGACTTGATCCCCTAGGACGGTATCAAATTCGAGAAATTATTCTGTCTTTAAAAGCGCAAGGTAAGACAATTTTCTTCAATAGTCACATTTTGTCAGATGTTGAAGTGGTCTGCGATCGCGTGGCGATTTTGGCGCAAGGTGAATTAATCTGTTCCGGTTCAATTCAAGAGCTTTTGGGGACATCATCCGCCTATTTTGCCAAAGTCATCGGCGGCAATCCCGATGTCTTAAAAACACGATTAGCAAATTTAGAATTTAAAGATGGTTGTTGGCAAGGGCAAGTGCTTGGTTCACTCCAAGACTTTATGGCCAGTTTGAATATTATGGGCGCACAACTCAAAGAAATTCGCTCGGCCCGCCCCACGCTAGAAGAATTTTTTGTCGAACAATTGAAGACCAGAGGCATTTATCACAGCAGTTAATTTGTGGTATTGACGTAATACTTGAAGCAGCGATCGCCAGCCTTAAACACACCCATTGAGCGGGCCATGCTTGGGTTGTGCAAAGCCAGCGATCGCCCCCACCGTCCCCAAAGGTCACACACTCAAAACCACAAACTTACGGCTTTGGCCCCTGGGCTTGCGCGTGGGCCAAAGCCAAATGATGATACTTCTGCGCGTGCTCAATCAACTGTTGGGCCTCCTCCGGTGGCACAGAACGCACAACTTTGCCAGGAACCCCAACAACCAACGACAGCGGCGGGATATCCTTGGTAACCACCGCCCCGGCTCCCACAATACTTCCCGCGCCAACCCGTACCCCATCTAAAACAATTGCGCCAATCCCGATCAAGCAACCCCGCTCAACATAGGCACTATGCACCACCGCACGATGGCCCACCGTGACATAGTCTTCCAAAACCGTTGGTTGGCCAGGGTCACCATGCAAAATTGCGCCATCTTGAATATTGGTATACTGACCAAGCCGAATGATTTCCACATCCCCCCGGATCACAGCCCCGTACCAAATGCTGACACCAACCTCCACGGTAACGGCCCCAGTCACAGTCGCAGTCGGGGCCACGAAAGCCGCCGCCGCGAGATCCGGCATCGATAATACAATGGGTGAATACTGGGGAGTAGAGCTAATTTCATTCACGATCGGGTGTAATCCTCAACAAAGTACCAATAGAATGCCCTGGAAGAGCATAACCTCCGCAGATATAATAGACCCACTGGCACTGATGCGTAGAAAATAGGCAATTCGCCATCGATGATTAATCCCGCCTTGCAGTATCCAATTTTTGGCCCCGAAATTCAGTGCCCTCACTGTCGTCAAACGATCCCGGCACTGACGTTGACTGATACCTATCTTTGTCAGCGGCATGGGGCATTTGAAGCGAATCCCAAAACGGGAGAGTTGATCCATCTCCAGTCGGGTCGCCACTGGAAACGGTGGGAAGAGGAATGGTATCGCCAGCATACCCATCCCGATGGCATTCGGTTTGAGATCCACGAGGCGCTTGATCGGCTGTATACGCAGGGTTATCGAGCCAAGCGCGTAATTATCGCCCAGCGTTACAAAAACCTGATTAGCACCTACCTGGAGGGGAGTCCGCCGTGGAAAGGGCAGGGGGATTCGCCCAAGCCACGGTTGTATGGTTTGCCTGTAGAGTTTAGCCCTGCGCCCGAAGAGGAGCCTTGCTGGGAGGTGATTAACTTCGATCTGGAGAAAGAACCGGGGCCGCCGGTGCGCTACCCTTACTTTCGGTTGTTTGAATAAGGCTTAGTCTAGGCTTGGGGGGGCTGCGGGGGCTGAAACTCGTAGATATCTGTGAGGGCAGTAACCCAACCATTGGCGAGGGAAGTGAGCAGGCGATCGCCCTTGTCAGCGGTGGCGACGGTGGGATCACCCAAAACCCCACTCTCCGTTAAATCGCGGGTCGCCCAAGCAAAGGGGAGCTTGCCTTCCATGCTCAGCAGACTATTGGTGGGAAGACCCCTGGGGTATTCGGCGATCGCCCGGTCAAATTGCACCTGGTCTGGCAACATAGAGAGCAAGAGACTGGTTTCCGCATCCCCCGCATGAATACCAAATTCAAGTTCTTTGGGAGTAAGCAGTTCGGCGGCACAGTTGGGCACATTCCAGACAAAACAGGGAAACACCCAAAAGTCACCATACTGCTGATGCAAATCGCGCGCGACGATTTCCAGAACTTGGGGTTGGCCACCGTGGCCATTGACAAAAACGAGTTTGCGGAATCCCGCCCGATACAGACTCTCGCCTACTTCCATCAAGAGCGTCATTAAGGTTTGGGCGGTGAGGGTGATGGTGCCGGGAAAATGCCAGTGCTCGTTGGATTTGCCATAGTGCAAGGTGGGCAAAGCATAAACAGGGAGAGCGGGATCAAGCTGCTGTAGTGCTTTACCCAGGACAGCTTGGGCGATCGCGGCATCAACAATCAGCGGCAAATGGGGGCCATGTTGCTCGATCGCGCCAATCGGCTGCACAATCACCGTCTGCGCTTTGTTGGGCATCGCCGCAATATCAGTCCAGGTTAGATAGGGCAGAAACCGGGCCGGAGGAATAAAACCGTGCATCACAACGCTCCATTCACTTCACCGTTGAAGCCATAGACCTCCCGGCGGCCTGCCAACGCCACCAGGGTGACAGGTTTCTCGTCTCCTGGCTCAAAGCGCACCGCAGTCCCAGCAGGGATATCAAGGCGCATTCCCCGTGCTTGCTCCCGCTCAAAGTGCAGGGCCGCGTTGACTTCGTAGAAATGAAAATGAGAACCAACCTGAATCGGGCGATCGCCCGTATTCGCCACCATCAAAGTGCGCGTTTCTCGGCCTGGATTCAGTTCAATTTCGCCAGCCTCAACCAAAAATTCGCCGGGAATCATGAGAGATTGCTCCTAAAGTTCAGAACAGGAATTAGCCACCGAGCCGTTGCCCGCTATTGAATTGGATTGTGCACCGTGACCAGTTTGGTGCCATCGGGAAAAGTCGCTTCCACCTGGACTTCGTGCAGCATCTCTGGAATCCCCTCCATCACATCATCACGGCGGAGTAGGGTGGTGCCATAACTCATGAGTTCTGCCACGGTGCGGCCATCCCGTGCGCCCTCCAGAATTGCAGCGGTGATGTAGGCGACGGCTTCGGGATAGTTGAGCTGAACGCCTCTGGCTTTGCGCCGTTCCGCGAGGAGGGCAGCAGTGAAAATCAGCAGTTTGTCTTTTTCTTGCGGTGTTAGTTGCATGGTTGATATCCTACTCGTGAGGCCCAGCGCGATCGCCCGTTTGACCGCAAACAGGATGATAACAACTGGAATGCCAGGTTAAAGCTTACAGCCAAAGCCCCAAAATTCGGAGCAATCGTAACCCAAAGTGCCGGGAAATGGGCGATAAATCAAGATAAAAAATTGCGCTCAGGAAGATAGACGGCAATTTTAATAGGTTGGCACCGGGGCGATCGCCCGCTGGAGTTGGTGCAACGTCTGTTGCACTTTCCCCGTGGTCAGCAGTTGTTCCGCCAGTTGCAACCCAGCGGCCATACTTTCGGCGGCACCACCCTGCCAGAGATAGAAGCCACTGTTCCAGACTGTTGATTGCAACATTTCCGACGGTTCCCCCGCCAGCGTTGCCTGCATTTGGGCGATCGCTTGGGCCGCAGAGTCGAGGGGCACGTTTTTGTTCTCCAGCCCAAAGTCATGCACCGACAAATGTAGCCGTTCCAGGGGGGCACCCGCCGCGATCGCGGCATCCGTAGCCAAATTCGGGGTGCCAATGCCAATAATCGCCGTGCGATCGCGGGGCAGATCGCAGCTTCCTTCCAGTCCTTTCACCGTGATGAAACGGGATACACCTCTCAGCGTCAACGCCGTTTGGAACATCCCTTCCGTCGGCGGATGAACAAAGCCAGCGACCATCTGGGCCGCGCCAGCGTAGGGTGCCCAAATAAGTTCCATCGTAGCCAGGGGAGGCCGTTTACCAATCTGTTCCCGGTAGGGCACCAATCCGTGGGCCAGGGGAAAATGGGTCGGCAGGTACACAAACCCAACGCCAACCGTTTCGAGGATGGTTTGCACATGGTCGAGGGTTAGCCCTGCCCAGTCCACGCCCAGCCCTTGCCAAAAGAGAATCAGCGGGTCGCCTTCCTTGGTGGGCATCCGATCGCCCCCATGCTGAATCACCGGGCACCCAGCCGTCGCCAAGACCAGCGCCGTCACCAAGCTCAGGGGCGCAGTGCGAGTGCGGCCATCGTAAGGAATCCCCATCACGGTGACTGGAGCCGTTCCAGCCAGCGATCGCAACTGGGGGCCAAGTTCGGCATAAGCATCCAGCATCCCCGCCAACTCAGCCCCCGTGGGCCGCCGAATGCGATGGGCAATCATAAACGCACCAATTTGGGCGGGGGTCGCCTCTTGTTGCAACATCAGCCGCATCGCCGTGGTCGCTTCCGCCCGACTCAAGCTTTCTCCCGTATGGGGGCCACTGCCGACTCTGCGTAGTAATTCGCGAAAGGCATTACTCATAAACGTCCTCAAATCCCTGCATAACCGTTGACCTGGAACCGTTGACCTGGGCCGCTGGAAACGGCACCACGCGAACGCTCTGGGGCAGGTGTTGAGTCACCAGGTGGTAAAAGTGCTGAATGGGCGGAATCTGGAGGCGATCGCGGGTCGTCACCAGAACCACCTGCCGACTCAGCGGTGGATCAGCAAACTCAGGGCCATGCTTCTGGTCTGCGGGCGTTCCCTGCCCATAGGTTTCCACCGAGCGAATCGCTAATTGCGGGTCGTGATAAGCATCCATTAAAGCCGTTTCTGGTAACAATGCCACTAATTCTCCCTGGCGCACCACCCCGCGAAACGCATCCGGCGTATTCAGTTCCAGCACCGCTTTTAAGGTCGCGCCCCGCCGTTCAAACTGTTCCTGCACAATCCGCTGCATCCCATAACCATCTTTGAACACCACCTGGGGATAGCGTACCAATTCTGACCACGGCACTGCGTCATAAACCGTGAGGGGATGGTTGGCGGCCATCAAAATCCGAATGGGTTCCTCGTACAACACTTCAACCACCATTTCGGGGCTAGTGGTCAAAAAGCGATTATTCATGACGATCGCCACATCCACCAGGCCATCTTTCAAGACCTTGAGGGCGCGATCGCTACCCAACGCCGTCACCCGCAATTGCACCTCTGGGTAATCCCGGCAAAACTGTTGCAGGATGGGGGGCAAGTGATGGGAACAGATAGAATGCATCGCGGCAATACACAATTCTGGCTGCTTCCCCGCCACCAAATCCGCAATTTCCTGCGCCGCAACCGTCCATTCTTTGCAGATTTTTTTGGCCCGCACCAGCAATAAATCCCCGGCAATAGTCAACTTGGCCTGCGTGGTGCGATGAAACAGTGAGGTTTTAAGTTCTGTTTCCAAGCCTTGAATTTGGCGACTAATGGCGGATTGAGTGACACCGCAGCTTTTGGCGGCTTTTTGAAAACTCCCCGTCTCCGCCACGGCCAAAAAAGCTTGCAACTGTTCTAAACGCATGGAAGTTTTGCCGATGAGGGTCGAGCCGATGTGTCTAACTTAGATAACGTGTGGGTTAGATAACGTGTAGCTTAGATAACATTTCAGCTTGATGTGACCATATCGGATTCCAGGAACCGATTTCCGTAGGAGCGGATACACCTTGGATAACTTTGGATGATTTTCGGCCCTTTCACTGGGGCTTGATTGGGGCTAATAGTGCGGCGATGCGCTCAACCGGGGAGAATGGGTTCAATCTGAGTCAATAAAAGCCTGGAGGGCGATCGCGGTGGCCTGGGGTTTTTCTAAATGGGGCACATGGCCACAATCGGCAATCCAAACCAGGTCACTGTTGGCAATGGCTTGGTGAAATTTGGTCGCATCGGCCGTGCCCAGAATGCGATCGCGATCGCCCCACACAATCAGCGTCGGCACAGTAAGTTGGGTAATTTTATCGGCCAGGAAGTTATAGCCACCGCTTTTGGTGAACGCAATAATGGCCTCTCGCCACCGGGGTAATTGCAAATGTAACGCAGCGCATAATTCCGCATCGACCGTCACCAAGTTGGGGTCGTGGTAGGCTTGCAGGCTCACTTTTCGGCGCACCCCCGGACGGCGCAAAAATTCAGCCGCCAGATAGCCCAAGGGCGGCACCATAAACCGACTGATATCCGGGCCTTTGGCGAACCCGGCCCCGTCGATCAAAATCAACTGGTGAACGGCTTCGGGATAGGTCAAAGCAAAATCGATCGCCGCCGCGCCCCCCATTGAGGCTCCTACCAAGACCATCGGTTTGCCAATCAAGGCTTTCCAGGTGTAATACAAATGGGTTTTGATGGCTGTAGGAGTGAAGGGAAGACCCACGGGGCGATCGGTAAACCCAAACCCCAGCAGATCCACGTTCCAGGTGGGGTAGGTGGCGGCCAACAGCGGTTGCAAGCGCCGAAACTCGAAGACGGAACTGTCAAAACCGTGTAGCAGCATGACCGGGCGATCGCGCTGGAGTTGGTCTGGCCCCCAGGGGACATAGGCCGTGGCGATCGCCGTGGGACTCAGGGAGGTCAAAATTTCGCGGCGCTGAAGTCGTTGAGCGATCGCGATGGAGGTGGGTTCAGTCAAACGGTTGGCATCAACCGGGAGAAAAGGTGCTTCCATAGCTTTTAGTGTACCGGGCAATGGCAGACAAGCAACAATCGCCGCGATCGCTTACGGTCAGTTAGATTGTTTCCCGACCACCAGATCCGCTACGGTTTGGAAAGACCCACGAGGAGACCAGCTATGACTCCAGAACAAGCACAGGCGATTATTGAACTGCGGGCAAAAAATCTGGCCCCGAAACAAATTGCGCGGCAATTGGGCCTGCGTCCGGCAGAGGTAACTGGGATGATCAAACAGTTGGCCCAACAACAAGCCAGCGATCGCGCCGCCGCCGGAGAACTGCCCCCCATCTATCAGTGTTTGATCAACCAGGGCGCACTGCCCTACCTCCAGCCCAATGACCAGACCGAAGCCACCCCAGCCCCAGCCGCCGAGGACGATCCCGATGCAGGGCTGGCCGTAATTATTCTGGCCCGCACTGCCGGATTCAATCGGTTGGATATCTGCACCTATCTGGTGGATTTTTGGTGTTTGGGGGTAAAAGATACCTCTGGGCCGCGCCGTATGGACCCAAGCGAATTCAAAGATTTTGTTGACTATGCCTACCAACCCTTTGCCGAGGGATACACAACCATTACCTTAGAACTGGCGCAGGCAGTGGTTTTTGGGGGAGCGGAGTATGCTAAACAGCTTGGCTTTGAACCCCATCGGGATTTTGCCGCCAGTCGGCCTTTGTTGGGCGAGTGGGATGGTCAGCCTCAACTCCAATTTGGTCGCAATGGGAAACCGTTTTACATCAATGGCCCCTACGACAGTCCAACAAAGGTGCTAAAAACCTTGCGGGAAACAGTGGGCGAAGGAAATTTTGAGTTTGCGATCGGGGATGGCCGCTAGGCTCGGTTATTCTTCCCGTTTGCCCATCACCATTTGAACAGCGAAGGGAACGCCGCCTTCTTGATGGTAGCGATCGGCCCACGCCCGGATGACTTCATCCAATTCGATCATGGCCTGCTCCAGGCGATCGGGCTGGATGTCCAATTCTTCTAAAATTCGCATCACGTTGGTTTGGCGATTGGCCCAGCCATTCATGAAGCGGAAGAAGCGGGCCGTATCTTCGACCATAATGTAAGTGCGTTCTTCTTCGTCGGCGGGCGAATAGGAAGAGCGAGTCAGGGCGTAGTAGGGCATCCCCCAGGGAGAATCCAGCCGGGTAACGGTGCCCGCATAAATCAGGCGACGTTTGATGTGCTCGGCGAGGGCTTCGCTGAGGGGGATGCGACGATCGCTGGGCAATTCTTCTTGCGATCGCGTGTGGAGAGATTCAATCAATTCCGAAAACTGTAAGGAGTCGATAAATAAGGCATCGGGTAATAGCCCCGGTGGCAGTTTTTGTTCAATCTGCCGTTTCTCCTCCGCCGTCAGGTTGGTGGACGGAATGCGCGATCGCCCCGGCTGCCAGGGATATTGCTCTAGCCACACATAGGGAAACTGAATCAGATAGCGCGGTTCCTGAGAACCTAGCATTTTCAGCAGTTTGCCCTCAGTCAAAGCTTCTCGGACTTCTTCAACAATCGCCTTCACCCGTTTCGGCTCGATATGGTGCAAGTGCCCCGTCATCCGGAGATTTTGGTCTTGCTCCAAATAGGTCATATAAATGGCGCATTTGGCTGCTGTTGCCGCCGCATCCAAAAAAGCCCCATGTCGATGCCCACTGGTACGCATGGCGCTGAAGGCTAGATAGATCATGATCTGATCCATCGCGCTAGGACTGAGGCGCTTAATCAGATCGAGGTCATTCGTCATGTCAAAATGGCTACTCCATCCAAAGGCTTTATCGCGAGCCGCTCTGGGCACCGCTAATGATCAGTCAAGACATCGTTTTACGCAAACGAAATGCTGAAACGCAAGACACGAGTCTCCCAATGTCTTAATCATTCAACCACCCTGATGGAACAATACCAATTAAGGCCAGCTTTGACTAATCCTAGTACAGTGCACTGGCTACTAAGTGTCAGTATTCCCCCATTGTGCCTGATTTTTTGCAGATAGCAGTAATAAAGATCTGTGATTTAGCGGCTATTGATGGGAGCGCGGCGGCAAGTGGCCGATGGGTAGGAGGCAAGAGGCGCGATCGCCCTGTTGTCGATTGACCAGAACCAGACCAGTTGCCCCCGCAAAGTTGCGGCCTTGACGTTGAAATCATCGCAGCGTACCCAGGCCGCCGGACTGAAATAGCGGTATAGCCTGCCGCCCTTTGTTAAAAGCAACAGCCCATACCGCTTGACTGGGGCGGGGATTGGCACTGGTGGCTGCGCCAACTTTTCCCCTGAAGTTTAATCGCCCCAAGTTAAACCCTTGGCCACCAACCCGGTCAGCTACAAGGCTTTAGGCAAGTCCTGGAATGACCTGGGTGTATTCCATCAAGTCTCGCCGACCACTACCCCGATGTTTGGGGCGCTTTGAGTTGGCCAATAAGTAAGAGTGGGATTCATTAGCGGCTAGGAGTTGCGCCGGGGCATGGGAGGGCGCGATCGCGGTAGCAGGGAACAAGGCAAGAGCGGACAAAAGCAACCCAGATAATAGGAGGGAGGTAACAAAGCGCATAAGAGTAGGTGTCCGTAAAGATCTGTCTACTCTTTGTTACGGGGGGTAATACCCCTCATCAGGACAATTTTCGGGGCTGACGCGGGGGAGAATCTCTGGGTGCTGCCCCAATGCAGTGAATGCTATCGTTTGGCACAAAGCCGCTTGGTGAAGCCCTGTAAACTATTGAATTTTGTAACTGACTTAGGGCAAATTGCGCCCATAAAAAAGCAGCCCGGAGGCTGCCTTTGGGGTGTTTTTAGACTCAGGTGGGCGACGCGATCGCGCCCCCAGGCGTAGTGAAGTTAGCGATCGACTGACCCCATGATCACGTCGATACTGCCCAGAATTGCGACCACATCGGCCACCTTCATACCGCGCAGCAAATAGGGCAAAATCTGCAAATTGTTAAAATCCGGTGCTCTGACCTTAAACCGCCACGGGAAGGGCGTATCATTCCCCATGATGTAAACGCCCAGTTCGCCCTTGCCACTTTCGAGCCGGACATAACTTTCGCCAACGGGCACCTTCCAGGTCGGCGGTACCTTCTTGCCAACGAACTGATATTCGTAATCATTCCACTGCGACTTTTTCCCTTCCGCCATGCGCTTGGCTTCCAGATTTTCGTAAGGGCCACCTGGAATCATTTTGCAAGCTTGGCGAATGATTTTGACCGATTCCCGCATTTCCCGCATCCGCACCACGTACCGGGCAAAGGCATCGCCAATGGTTTCCCACTGTACATCCCAGTCAAAGTCGTCATAGCATTCGTAGTGATCGACCTTCCGCAGATCCCACTTCACGCCAGACCCGCGCAGCATCGGGCCAGACAAGCCCCAGTTAATCGCTTCTTCCCGCGTGATGGTACCAATGCCTTCCACCCGCCGCCGGAAAATGGGGTTGTCGGTGACGAGCTTTTCGTATTCGTCAATCTTGGGTACAAAGTAGTCACAAAAGTCGAGGCACTTGTCGATCCAGCCGTAGGGCAAGTCGGCGGCAACACCGCCAATCCGCCAATAATTGTTGTTGACCATGCGGTAGCCTGTTGCGGCTTCCCACAAGTCATAAATGAATTCGCGTTCGCGGAATTGGTAAAAGAAGGGGGTTTGTGCACCAACGTCAGCGAGGAATGGCCCAAACCACAGGAGGTGATTGGCAATCCGGTTCAGTTCCAGCATGATGACGCGGATATAGCTGGCCCGTTTGGGCACTTCAATGCCTGCGAGTTTCTCCGATGCATTGACGGTGATGGCTTCGTTGAACATCCCGGCAGCATAATCCCAACGGCTGACGTAGGGTACGTACATGATGGGGGTGCGGCTTTCGGCGATTTTTTCCATGCCGCGATGCAAGTAGCCAATGACTGGTTCACAGTCGATGACGTTTTCGCCGTCTAAGGTCACAATCAACCGCAGGACTCCGTGCATGGAGGGATGGTGCGGCCCCATGTTTAGGATCATGGGTTCGGTTTTGGTTTCAATCATTGCCATAGGCAATCGTTTCCCCTCTGAAACAAATCGGCAAACAGGTCAGCGTTCTCTTAGATTATAAGGACTGATGGGGAGAAGGATAGTCAAGTCTTACATGGTTTGTGATTTGCTTTTGCTGATATTCGGTATTCACGATCGCGATGATAGGGGCAGGAAACGGGCGATCGCTTGTGTACAGGGGCGATTGGGAAATCGCCTCAGGCCGTGGAGACTGGGGTTTGAGGTAGACAATTGCGGTTCTGGCACGGGGGTTGGGGGCTGTGGGCTGCGATCACGACTTAAGTCCCCTGGCAAAGGGGTTTCCGATCGGATTGGGGTCGGTTTTTCAAATAATCTTTCACCCAGGTGCAGGCATAATCGAGCGGTTTGAGCCGCAAAATCTGATCCAAATTCCACAAAACAATGGTTTGGTCATCTCCAACAGAGGCCAGGATGGGTTGATGGGGATGAAAGGCCAGGGCGCGAACCCCGGAGGTGTGCCCTTCCAAGGTAGTCAGCAGGGTGCCGTCTCGTTTCCAGAGTTTAACCGTTTCATCAATGCTGGCCGTCGCGATCAAATTGCCATCTAGGCTGAAAGCTACGCCCCAAACAGCGGCTTTATGCCCAGTTAGCGTTTTGTCGAGCGTACCATCCCGGTGCCACAGTTTGATCGTCGTGTCGCCACTGCTGGAGGCTAACATCTGGCTATCGGGGCTAAAGGCAACTCGCCAGACCGCAGCGGTGTGCCCTGCCAGCGTCTTAATGGGAGTGCCATCGGGTTGCCAGAGCCGCACGGTTTTGTCGCTGCTGGCCGAGGCTAACAATTGACCATCCGGGCTAAATTTTATATCCGAGATTGGGGCAGTGTGTCCCTTAAAGGTCCTCAGTAAGGTGCCGTCGGGTTGCCACAGCCAGATGGTACCATTAGCACCACTGGCCAGGATCTGCTGCCCGTTTGGATTCCAGGCCACCGAGAAGAGCGCGGTTGTCGCGTCTTTGAACACCCGCATCAAGGTGCCGTCAAAGGTCCAGAGCTTAAGGGTTTGATCATCACTAACAGAAGCCAGGATGGTGCCATCGGGGCTGAGGGCCATTTTTCCGGTGGTGGCAGCGTGAGCGTTGATGGTGGGTAATGGGGTGCCATCGAGCTGCCACCGTTTAATCGTGGTGTCGCCGCCACTGCTGGCAATGGCGGTGCCCGTTTTGTTGAAGACCAGCTGCATCGGTTGATCGGTATTGCCATAAATGGTGCGTTGAAAGGCACTTTCGGTTTTCCACAGCAGCGTAGTGTTGTCGGCTCCGGCAGAGGCGATCGCTCGGCCATCTGGACTAAAGGCCACGCCCCAAACGGCAGCAGCATGACCTTGCAACGTGGTCACAAGTGAACCCTCTGGTCGCCACAGTTTCACGGTGTTATCGCGACTGGCCGACGCAAACAGAGCGCCATCTGAACTAAAACCCAGGCTCGAAATTCCGGTTTTGTGCCCTTGCACCGTCTTTAGCAGCGTGCCATCCCGCTGCCACCGTTTGATCACGCCATTGGCATCGCCGGAAATCAGCGTGCGACCATCTGGACTAAAGGCGATCGCCTGCACAATTGCAGCATGTCCCGCTAAGGTTCGGTATGGGGTTCCATTCTGGTTCCAAAGCGAAATGGTTGTGTCTGCATTGCCCGCCGCAATGGTTTGCCCGTCCGGGCTGAAGGCAACCACCCGCACACTCGATTGGTTGTCTGGAAACGCCATTAACCACTGGCCTGATCGACTCCACTGTTGCACTGAGCCATCCACTCCACCCGATATGAAGGTTGAGCTATCGGGGCTGAAGGCAATGCTCCAGATATCTGAACCACCTGTTGGAGTGCTTTTTATCAAGGTGCCGTCTCGTCGCCAGAGCTTAATGGTTTTGTCGTCTCCCCCCGTCGCGAGGAGGGTGCCATCGGGGCTAAATTTCACCGATCGCACCACTGTTGTGTGTCCTTTCAACGTTTTAAGCAGGGTGCCATCGGGTTTCCAGAGTTTAACGGTGCCATCCACTCCGGCGGTGGCAATTTGTTGACCATCGGGGCTATAGTCAACCGCTAAAACCGCTGCGGTATGTCCATCCAGACGGTTAAATTGCTGAATGCTGATCACAACGTGCCGCAGGGCCGCATCCACTTGATCGCGGAGCGTGGCATTGACACCGTATAAGGATTGCAAATGCTCTTTCGCCCGAATCGCTTGCAATAGGGCATCAAAGCCTTTATTGGAAGCAAATAGGGCTTCTGACGAGAGAGCAAGCGCCTCAACTTCACCCAGAGCTGACTGGCGTTTTTGGGCAGCGGCAAACAGTCCCAACCCGGTAGATATGACCAGCGCCAGACTGACCGAGCCGAGTAGCCAACGCTGTAACCGAATTGCCCGTTGTTCCTGATGCAGTCGTTTTTCTTGTTCGACGAGTCTGGCTTCGACTTCTTTGAGGCGCTTTGCCTCTTCATCCCGTTTCAACTCATCCAGATCAGTGCTGGTGCCAAACCACTTCACCACGTTACCCTGGGCATCTCGAATAGGAACTGCCCGGTTTAAGAACCAGCGATAATTGCCCTCGGCATCTTGCATCCGGACTTGCACTTCGTAAGGTTCACTCGTGGCAAACGCTTGCTCCCAGGCGGCAAGACTGGTGGCGCGATCGTCTGGATGAAGCACGTTGATCCGCTGCCATCCCTGCATTTCATCGAGCGATCGCCCCGAAAAGTTGCTCCCCTGCTGATTGGTATAAGCTAGGCTGCCATCCGGTTCCACAATCCAGACGATTTGGGGCAGGGCTTCGGCCAGTTGCCGAAAGAAGCGCTCGCTTTCCTGTTTTGCCTCCAACACTTGCTGAATACGTTGCCGTTCGGCATCCTGACTGGCGGCGAGAAACTGATAGTCTAAATCACTGAGACTTTTGTCTCTAGCCCATTGCTCGACTTCTTGCAGGGGACGACCTTGCAGCAAATAGGTCGAATCTTGGCGCTTGGATGCGACCCAGGCTTCTAAAGCAGTGGCGTAAGGCCGCAATCGGTGCAGTTGCAAAGCGACCCAGGCAGGCGTGAAGACTTCTCGATAAATGCGATTTTTAATCACCAGTTGATCGCCCCGCCGCACGACCAAGCCAGACAACAGGAGATCGACCTGTTCACGGCTGTCGTCTGTTAATATCGTTTCTCCTTGGAGCAACTGTTGATAAATACCCAGCAGACGAGCGGTACGATTCTTAAACCAAAACAGGTGATCGCGGATTGTCCGCAAATGCACGGGTTCGTCTTGAGTTTCCCAGTTGCCCAAAACCCGCGATCGCACCAAATCTTCCACCCACACCTCCGCCATCCCAGCAGACAATGCTAATGGCACAGTTTGCGATCGCTGCACAGTTTGCACGGCAATGTCACACAACTTTTGAGTCAAAAATGGTTGTCCATCCGTCCACGCCAAAATACTTTTCAAGACCTGATAGGGCGGATCTAACCAAGGTTCTAGTCCTAGTAAAAGTGGCGCACTTTCAGTTAGTGAAAAACCAGTCAGCGGAATAGCACGACCCAAGTTAAACGGAGTGCGTCGTTTATCTGCGATCAAGTCAGATGGAGTGGCAACACCGAATATTGCAAAAGTCAGACGACAGTACCGGGGATTATGCGATCGCTGGTTGTAACACGACCGCATCCAGGCAAAAAAGTCATCTGTAGAAAACTCCAAACTCAACAAACTATCGATTTCGTCAATGAAGATATACAGCGGCGGCCCTTCAGCATCAAGCAGCAACACTTCTTCTAACAATTGGTTTAGCCGTTGCACCAAAGCCAAATCTTGATCAGCTTGCCACCACTGCCGAAAGTTAATCTGCTGAGAGCACCCAAAGCTGCTGAGTAAGCTATGCATAATGCCAGCGTACCATTGGACTTGGGTGAGTCCGTTGCTGCCCAACCGAGTCATGTCTAAACACGCACAAAGAGCACCGTCTTGTTGCAACCGCTCTTTGACCCGCACCAGCAAAGACGATTTCCCCATTTGCCGCGCACTAAACACGTAGCTGAACTCTCTCGCTTGCAGCGCAGTATAGAGGTCAAGATCAGCCTGACGCTCGACATAATTAGGTGAGTCAGCTTGTAAGCTACCTCCAACGTTGTAGCGAAAGGAAGACATAAAACCCACGCCTACTCCTCTCAAACAATACAGTCTTTTTGCCCAAATGAGACAGGCTTAAAGCGGCTCAAGCCCCTGGTTCATTGGTCGCTGGCTCAACTGAGTGGATAGGAAAATGCTGGCTATCGTTGAATGAATGCATTCACTCCCCCAAACGATTTTAGGCATCCTCCTCAAACAGGGTATGACGCAAATAATCACGATATAAAACCAACCGCATGATCCACCCGGTTGGGGTCAAACAGACCAGTCCGGCAGCCTCCAGTTGATAGGCCAGCACGGGGTCAAGCTGAATAGGTTCCTGGCTCATGACCAATGCCTTGATTTGCGCCATTTGGGTGGGGCCGTCTTGCACTTGTATGAGTAAGCGTTGCAAATAGGGATGAAAAATACCTTGGGTAAAAGCCGCCGTGTGAATTAATTCCTCAAAGCTCAGTTCTGCCTGAGTGAGATGATAAAAGGCTAGATTAACCAAGGTTGGATTGCCTCCGACCAAGGCAAACAGGCGATCGCGCTCCGGTTCACTGAGAACCAACTCATACCGTTTGGCCAATTGATCAACCTGCTCAACCGTAAACTCTGGCAGCAATAGCGGCAAACCCACATTAAACGGTGATTGATTAATGTCTAGGGGTAAATAGCTGTCAGTTGCATAAGAAATCACTTGCCGAAGCCGTTGCCAGACCGGATCGTGATGGGCTTCCTCATGCCACGATCGCAACAGGGGAAAAAAAGCTTGGGCCGTCGCTGGATAGGCAAACAATTGGTTCACTTCTTGCATATTCAGCAACACGGGTCGAGAACTGGGTTCTAGAATATGCTTTTGCACAAACAGCGCCGTACTGAGGGTATTGCCTAAAATGTCATCCCAGCAGTCGTCTAGGTTGGCGGGCTGGCCCAACTTTAGACACAGCACCCGACAAAACCAACGCAGAAAGGCTCTAGAATCCGCCAGAATCTCTGGATCGGCCTGTTTCAAATCCAGCGACGCGATCGCATAATTCGACTGTTGTGCATACCCCACCACTCGCAACACCAGCGAACTTTTGCCAAATCCAGCCGGCCCCTTAATCCGCACAATGCCACCGGGTTGAGCAATTTCGGTACAAGCCTGTTCTTCAATCGGAGGCCGCAGAATATAAAACGGCGAATCTAACGCCACTGGCCCACTTGGATACCTCACCCCATTGAGCTTTGGCTGCGGGATAAATTGCCCTAGAAAAGCGGTTTCTGACGGCGATTCCAGCACCGACTTGTTTGGCGACTCGTAATCGGCATCGGTCAATGTTAAACCCAGCGCATTAAAGAGATCCTGAAGCGATCGCCGATCAATTCCAGATTTTCCAGACCAAATGCGGCTCATCGTTGCCTCAGAAATGTCAACCCGCTGACTTAGCTCTTTAGCCGTATACCGTTGACCTTGATTTTCGGCAGTTTCAACCTGGCGAATCGCTTTACGCAACCGCTGCCGACCGTGAACGCTAAGGACAATTCCTCGTTGACGCTTACCTGATTGTTTCTGACTCACGAGACAAAGGGGGCAAAGAACAGACACTTCAAGCCAAACCATTGTTCAACACATTGACCTTGGCTTTTCAATCTTCCCTATTATCTATTACAGTTAGCTTCTTTCCAATACACCAAGATGCATAAATAGAATCACAATATCGCTAAATCCCTTAAATCCATTAAATGAAATTAGCGCGGCATCGAATTAACTTTAAGTGGAATTAAACAACTGATCAAAGGCGTTAAGCCAAACATCTAAATTTATTAGTGAATTAGTCCACTGTTGGGCAGTGAAATTGAGCGCAACCTCCTTTTTTAGAAGAGCGATCGCGTTGCACTAGAATCCACGGTGCAACAATTGAACCTCACTCAACGATTGTCAGGCGATGAATGCCGTTCACCACAGACAGGTTGATAAAGGATTGATGAAGCGATGATGGATTTACCCAAAGAGCAATTCCCTGACTCTAAAGCCACTTAAGTTTCTTAAGTTAAATCTAGGCAGTTAAACCTCGAATCCAATTCCAAATAAAATTAATTAAATGCCTTAAACGAAATCCTAAAATCAATCACTAATACCTTAAACGAAATACATTAAAACTATCTAAAAAAAGCACGTATAACACTATTTGTATGCATAGCTTTCATTAATAAAAAACCATGAAAAATGTGATTAAAAACTCGATTTGCGTTGATTAATATTTGCAATTGGTGTTACAGTCACAACTGATTGATAGCTCAGTGGTTCTACGGATTCACTAGCCATTAATTACAGGTTTTAGCCATAAAACCGTTGCACTTTAGTTAAGTTCACTCAGCACTAATCAGTATTTTCACTTGGCGAAAATGGTTGGTGTGAACTTTATAAAGTAGCTGAATTTCGGACTGGGCGGTTCGCAGTCGGGGTCATCTTCAGGATGGCTGGCTTCAGCGTGACGACTCAGTTGGAACTTGGCGCATCCGTTCGCTGATTCAGGCTTGACCGTCTATTTCTTGACTAAATTCGAGTCTGGTTAACGAACACTCACACCTTGCACCAGGATGGCTAGTCAAGCGTGGCACACCATCCTGGTGTGGGGACAACTGCTGACTCTGATGCAGAAATGTAATTCGTTTTTCTCTTAATGAGGTAATTTTCATGGTTATCACCTTCGGTAGTGCAGGCTATACAGATCAATCTAATGATACGTTTACGCCCTATTCACCCACCGGAAACATCGTTGGCGACGGGACGAGTGCGGGGACTCTTAACACTGGTAATGCCCAAACAGGTCCTGGTAATGATGTTTTGAATTTCAAGGACTGGAATTCGGGTCTCCTTGCTAACTATTTTGTTATCAATGGTGGTGCTGCCACTCTGGACTTAGGCGGCGGCAATGACCAGTTTTTGGTTCAATCTATGGTCTTAGACTCATTTAGGAGCCTATACAGCGCTGGCAGCGGCGATGACATCTTCAAAATCAATTACTTCGCATTAACGCGAGACGACGCTGGCGTTGGTAAGCTTGAGTTTAATATGGGCGATGGCAATGATAAGCTGACACTATCTAGCTGGGGAAGCAACCAAGGTGTACAAACCCAGGTTACGGCCGATGGTGGTGCTGGAACTGACGTTTTTGAGCTTACAGGCAGTTTAAGTAATTACACGTTTAGTAAAAGCGGCGATGATTTGCTGGTCACCCAAAATGGCGTGAGCGGAGTCACAGTAACGGTCAAGAACTTTGAAGATTTTGTGGTTGGCGGCGTGACCTACGATACCGTGGATGCCTTGCTGAATGCCGCAGCTACCAGTGGAGGAGGCTCTGGATCGGGTGGCGGTTCTCGTGGTGGTTCTCGTGGTGGCGGCAACCCCAGTGGCATCGTCGTTCCAGGTGGCCCCACGACTGTCACGGATGGGACTCTTTCTGTAGGGATCATCAACACTAATTCTGGTCGTCTAATGCCGTTCGCACCCGGAACGGTCGAACAAGCTTTCGAGAATGCTTTGGGTGTTGGCAACTCACCCCTTTCCTTTAACCCACCTCTACCTATCTAAGCGCAGCTAAGAACTTGGGTTACTGTAACCGCAGTTCTTGGTTGAGTTTATTTAGGCTGCGATCGCTTTTCTTCGGAGGTGCGATCGCGCTTTTACCCCAGTTTTAATCCAGGGTGCGATCGCTTTTCTTCGGAGTAGCGATCGCATTGGGGCGTGAGTTGTCACCCACCCCGCCCTCCGGGCACCCCTCCCAGGAGGAGGGGACATGGGGGTAAGGCGCGATCGCGTAGGCGCAAGCACAGGAAGAAGACTGTCGCATCAATCCCCTCCAAGGAGGGGTTAGGGGTGGGTCATTTGCTATAGCGTGAGTTGTCACCCACCCCGCCCTCCGGGCA
>ERZ1066116.227-NODE-227-length-20470-cov-23.430321_pt1 | contig 20470 bp, 17 predicted proteins | sample MGYA00382763_ERZ1066116 | MGnify/ENA primary metagenome ERZ1066116 (study PRJEB33369, sample SAMEA5778346) | biofilm metagenome | biome: Industrial cooling water; feature: Water cooling tower basin; material: Biofilm | place: United Arab Emirates | collected...
TATCGACAAAGGCGGCGATACCTCCGAGCTTTTGCATTTGAGCGATCGCCTGTAACGCCAGCGTAGTCTTACCGCTACTCTCTGGTCCATAGATCTCAATGATGCGTCCTCTGGGGTATCCTCCTCCTAATGCCAAATCTAGTTCCGTTGAGCCACTAGAGAAGGTTTTCACCTTCATGTGACTGGCATCTCCTAGCCGCATAATAGAACCATCTCCCAATTCCCGATTAATCACTGCCAGTGTTCGTTCGAGGTTTGATTGCTTAGCTGCCAATTTGTTAGCCATCGCTTTTGAAAAATAAACAACCGATCTCCATTGCTGAAGATCGGTGAATGTGCAGCGATAGCTGAGTGTTATCCAGGAGTCGTTTCTACTTCGGTTTGTACGCTAGGTGGAGCAATAGCATCCAACAACACCAATCCCATTTGTTTCAATAAAGCAGTATTGCCATCAGGACAGCCATGTTGAATCAGACATTTGGCACAACCCGAATCACAATCACAGCCGCGAGCGATCTCAGCAGCGGCACCTGCAAGTTCAGTCATGTGCTTGAACACAGCTTCAGAGGCTCCATTGCCCCCATCGCTGGTGTCGTAGAAATAGGCTGCATAGTTGTTGCTATCTCCTGGCTCCTTAACCGCTGAAAAGTTCACTTCTCTGGGGTCAACTTTGGCAAACAGTTGCAGCGATCGCAGAATCTGATGCCCGAAGCTATGGATTGCGATCAGGGTACTGGGATACTCCCATAATTGTTGATACCCTAGTGGAATCGGCTGTCCACTACGACTCAAGCTAGTTCTTGCTTCCCTGGCAAAGGTTTGGAGATAGTCTTGTACCGTGGAGTCGATCGCAACTTTGACAATGGGGGCTGAAAATTGAGTCCGGTAAGGCTGCTCAAACTTCTCTTCCGATATCGTCTTGACGATCAATGCTTTGCGAGTCAGTTTGCTACAGATTGGGCAGCGGCGCTCTTGTAGTAGCGGCTCTTTATAGTTCAGACAACGGCGATTCAAACAAGTCTGCTCGTACAGTTGGGTCAACACACTGTAACCGCTGGTGATGTGACTCACTTGTCCATAACTCAGTTCGAGCGTCAAGCAAGCCTTATTTCTGCTACTTTCCATCTCTTCAGAAAATTTCAGCGGCAGTAATACCGGATCGGTGAGCGTCTTCAAACTGCTGGTTTCGGACTGTGTGACTGCGACAGTGAAAAGCGGACTCTCAACAATCGGTTTCAAGATTGCTCGTTTGCTGTGCAGATCAAGTGAGATGCATTGATAGGTGAGCATCTTTCCGTCGCCATCCTGCCGTTTATAAATCGCTTGAGGATGCACTTCCCGATAGGCAATATCTTCGGAAACTTCCTCCATTTCCTCACCAGATTCCGCGTCTACCAGCTTGATCGTGGTTTGAGAAACCCCTCCGCGAAAGTTAATATCCCTGTGTGGATAACCCCTTGCCCACAAACCGTTACGACCTTTATTGAGGTGTCCCTGAGCCATCAGGAGTTTTGCAACCTCGATCGCAGAACTATCAAAGTAGTGTTTGATTTTGTTGGTGGGAATACCCGTTTCTGCTGCGGCACAAAGCAGATGCTTAGCTGCAAAGATAGGATATTCGTCATTAAAGAAAACGTCTTCAGCTTCACCAGTAGTCAATATTTCTGGATGCTCTATGATGTAGCGATCGATGGGATTTAGAGCATTGGGGATTAATACAGTCAATCCGGACTTAGAACGCCCTGCTCGACCACTACGCTGCTGATACGCCATTTTGGAACCAGGCCATCCCCGCAGAACACAGCATTCCAATTCAGGTAAGTCGATGCCAGCTTCTAGCGCTTCAGTGGCGACGATCCATTTGACGATACCGGACTGGAGTTGCTGAACCACCTCCGCCCGACGCTCTGAGCTGATGCCGCCATAGAAAGCAGCGATTTGAGGCGACTTCAATAATCCTGTCAGATCTCTAACACTCCGGCGCGAGTTGCAAAAGGCAATCCCACTTTTCCCTTGAGCCAACAGAAACTGAATGATACGAGCTGTATCAGCCGTTAAGTTATGGCTGGGTTGAGTGACAACTACTTGGCGATCGGGTGCCGCAGCTCCACTCTTATGAATCCAAACGAGGGGTCTTGGGTTCTGTTTAGTCGGTTTTAGCCCTGATAACTTTTGGGCAAGCTGTTTAGGATTTCCACAGGTGGCGCTTAGAAGGATAAATTGTAAGTCTTTAGAGCAACCCCCGTAGTGATCCACCGCCAGCCGCAGGCGACGAATCAGCCATGCCATATTTGCACCATAGCTACCCGAAAATGTGTGTGCCTCATCGATCAACACATAGCGCAAACGTTGGTAGAAGTTTGCCCAACGCTCTGATTTCCAGGCTTGCTTAAGTTGAAAATGGATCAGTTCTGGAGTGACTCCCAGAATATGTGGGTTGGAGGCGAGAATTTGCTCTCGCTCATCGGTCTTCACATCTCCTGTCATCATTGCCAAACCAGGGCGGGAGGCAACAGGCATTGCAGAAAGCAATTCCGAAATTTTATGAAATTGATCCAATGCCAGTGCGCGGAGTCCATAAAACGCCAATGCTCGATGCCCCTGTCTCATGCAACCTTCCAAAATACCAGGGTAGGTACTGAGTGTTTTTCCACTAGCAGTGGGAGAGGTGAGAATGAGGCTTTTATCTAAACGGATGACTTGCAATGCTTTGAGTTGATGGGAGTAAAACTGATAAATTCCTTGAGCATGAAGGGCTTCAATCAACTCAGAGGGTAGATCAGCCGGGATAGCTTTCAAATCGGGATCTTTGGCGGGAATGGTTTGCTGCCAAAGCAAGTCTTCCCCAATAAATTCAATGATGTTGGTTGGTTCAGAAGGATGATTGTCAGTGGAATCTGGATATTCTTCAATAGAGGTTGTTGGGGGTGTCCAAAAGCTCTGAAGCAGGGCACCGTAGTTCGGTGTAGTTGTCATGGTTCGTATCTTCGCTCACTGCCCAAAAACATCCCCCGTAGGGGAAGGGCAGAAGCCTGCACAATTGCAGGCACTCAGGTTTCAATCTCCTGCTCTATCCAAATCACTTTGAATGAACAGGTTGAAATAATCGTGTGATTACGAGCAAGAACGGCATGATAGAGGTTGCGTTGACATAGCCTTGCTTAATCGCCATTTCTAGATCCACCAGCTTTGTGACTGCCTGGATCAATGATTTAATAGGCATGGTTGCGACCTCTTGTCGCAGGTAGTAAAGCCGATTTGGATTACCCACGTTACAGATTTGAGCAATCTCCGTATTGTTCTTAATTCCGCTTAAAATTGCACTCTTAACCCATAACCAGGTTCTAAATTGGGTTAGTAGTGTAGCAACCATGACCATCACTGGCTCAGAACGGGCAAGCAATTCATCGATTAGACGCACTACTGCTTCACTTTCCCCGTTGCGAACTGCTTCCGCCAGTTGGAGATTGCTCTGTGTTTGACAGGAAATCAAACTTTGAACTTCTGCTAGATAAATGGGTTGACCATTCGCGTGAGTTGCCAGCTTGCGGAGTTCTGATGCAACCCGGATCATGTCATTGCCGATCGCCTCTGCCAAATACTGGATGACATCTTTAGGCAGTCGCAGCTTCATGCGCTTTGCTTGGGTAGCGATCGCTTCCTCAATTAAATCTGTTCGCCAAGGCGGAATTAATGACAGCTCAAAACACTGACCATACTTGATTAAATGCTTGTAGATTTTCAGACGCTTGTCCACATTTGTTGCCATGAATACAAGCGTTGTAGAATCTGGCACCTGAGCAAGTTGCTGCAAGCTTTCCAACTGGGTATCACCCCATTGCTTGAGATTGCAATCCTCTACGATAACAAGCCGTTTACCGCCACTTAGTGAAGGGGTTCGTGCCGCACTTATTGCCTGTTCTAAAGCACTAGCGGGAAAACGGTGATAGCAAAACTCCAACCACTGCGGATCAAGTTCTGCTTTGTACTGATCTAGTTTTTGTCGAACGGCAAACTGATCATCTCCAGTTAACAGAACAATCATCCCGACCTCCCATTTCTGCTAGCTGTGAGCGTTCTGAGCAATACGGTTATCGGCTTCGGACTCTGAGTAGCTCGCTGAAGTATTCGGGCAATCGCCCCTTGATTGGCTTCAAACTTTGCAACAGCGACAGGGGCAACTTCCAGGATTGCCTTGGTTCCTTGTAGCTTCGTTAATCGCGCCTGCCTCAGCCATTTTTGAGTTTCTGGTTTTGCAGAGGCGATCGCTCGTTGCCAGAGGGCATTTAAATCAGAAAAGGTCTCATCTGTGCTTGCTGAAGATGTTTCCAGAGGCGCTTTATGGCTGTGCCCATTTTTGTCTGCTGACGACTTCCCCCTCAGATAACTAGAAGCACCTGAGTATAGCAGTGGCATCAAGTTTAACAGACACGTTTCCAGCCAAACAGCCGCGTTGGTGGTGTTACGAAGATAACCTTCTGCCTTCTGCAATTGCGTCAAGGATTGATTGAGCGCATCAAAATCCCACTGAGAGGCAATTACCTTTAATTGGTTGTAGTTGGCAGGACTGGTGAGCAGATCGGATGCTTTAGGAGCTGATTTAAGAATGAGTAAATCTCGATAGGTCTGGAGCAAGCTGCTGAGGATCAGTTTGGGTGTTTTGCCAGAATCCACCAGCGTTCGTGCCAATTGAAGGAGTTGAAATGTATCGTCGGAGGCGATCGCATCAAGTATTGCTAACAGGTCTGTTTCTGTCACTCCCCCGGTCATTTCAATCACATGATTTGCGGTCACGGCTTCACTCAGCAAGCTGACTTGACCCAAAAGCTGAAGAGCATCTCGCAAACCACCTTCAGCAAAACGGGAGATCGCCATTAAAGCCTCATTCTCAACAGAGATCGCTTCAGCATTGGCAACCTCTCGCAAGTGTTGGGCGATCGTTTGAATAGAAAGCGCACGAAAATGAAAGACCTGACAGCGGCTCACAATGGTCGGCAGTACCTTATGCACTTCTGTCGTACAAAGAATAAAGACTACATGAGGTGGTGGCTCCTCAATGCACTTCAGCAGAGCGTTTTGAGACTGAGTGGTTAATTGATGCGCTTCGTCAAGAATAAAAATCCGGTAGCGTCCCTGCACAGGTGCAAGGCTACTACGTTCAATTAAGGCACGGGCATCATCCACCCCATTGTTAGAAGCAGCATCAATCTCACTAACATCTAAACTGTTGCTGGTTTCGATCGAGCGACAAGATTGGCATGTACCACAGGGTTCATCAGTCGGTCCATCAAAACTTAAACAGTTGAGGGATTTAGCAAAGATACGTGCTGTAGAGGTTTTCCCCGTTCCTCTAGAACCTGTAAAGAGATACGCTGGGGCAATGTGCATTCGGTCGATGGCATTGGTTAAAGCGGTTTGGACGTAGGGTTGTCCAACCAACTCTGCCAGGGTTTTAGGGCGATATTTTTGATGTAAGGCAATGGTTGGCATGGTGATATCGGTTTAATCATCATGGCGATCGCCCCTAGTCAGGGGCAGCCCTCCTGAAGCAATTCTATAAAAACTTGAGCAAATCTACTTACCTTATAGCTTCTAACAGCCAAACGAACTGTGTCCGAACCTTTGTGGAAAGTTAGTGAAATGAATCAGAAAAAGTAACCTTCCCTTAGCAAGCTGAGAAAGGCAATGATTTTGTAATCTATTACACTATTTTCCCTTGGGTAAGCACTTCCACTATGTGTACAAAGTTTAACAAATAAGAGAAACGCATTCATTTCCGATAAACAACCCGTGAGAGTTTTCTGTATCGAATCGACATAAAACTCTTGAGGGATACCTAAATGTTATGGAATCATGAAGAATGCTTAGATTACTTAGAACAGATTCGATGGCATGGTAAACCAACATGTCCATACTGTGGCTCCACAAATGGGACTGCCTACAAGAAGGAAAAGCGATACCACTGTAACTGTTGCTTTACATCCTACAGTGTGACGGTTGGTACACTTTTCCATAAAACTCGTGTTGATTTACAAAAGTGGTTCTGGGCGATTATCTTGGTTACGGAGAGTAATGGAGGAATCGGTGTACGAGAATTAGCGAGGGAGATCTCAGTAGACAAGAATACTGCAATGAATATGATTAAACGGATAGCCCAAGCCAAATTAGAAGATCAGGAGATGCTTTGCCGAATCCTGCAAGCACAGCATCACATCAAGCCCACTAGCAAATAAATTGAATAAGTTCTTTAATCAGGAGATGCTTTATGCCATTCTTCGTGACAATTTATACATTAATCGCTTTGTTGTTCCAGCCGTCAAGCCTTCAATGGTCTAGTGCCTCATTTACTCCTTCAGAGATACATAGTCTGTCCCAAATTCTAGTTACAGAAAATTCATCTTCACAAACAGGTATTTCCTCCACGAACACGGCTAATGGGAAAAAGTCTGATCGTCCAGCAAAACCTAATCAAGCTTCAATCGTATCAGTACCGTCTCCTACTCCTAGCCCAACCGAAGCTCTTAAAAATCAAACTGGGGCAAAGTCAGTTCCTACAACTCCCGAACAGAGCAAGTTAGAAGACATCCAAAAGTATAACAGTGACTTGATGAACACAGTCTTTTTCTCTTTACTAGGAAGTGTTATTACTGTGACCACCGTAATGCTTGGCTTTAAAGTTTTGGTAGATGTCATTGATCGAGAAAACCAAAAGAAGTCCATTGTTGAAGAAGCAAAAAGCGATTTGCTAGATTGGATGGATAGACGAGTATCTACTTTAACAACAAGAATTCAGTGGCTAGAATACCAAATTTCTTCTTTATCAGCCGTTCAATTGGAGCAAAAACAGGGCTTAGAAGGGTTTTGCTCCATACAAGATCGTTTACGAGCGATAGAAGCTTTATTACAACCAAACAACAATTACCAAGAGGAGTCTGTTTCAAGATGTATCGATGCTGAGTTGAAAGCGATTAGGAAAACTCTTGAAAAACTTATACGAGATCAACAAGCACAACCGAACCTGTATCACAGAGTTCCAGAATTAATTGAGTTCAATAAATATCTTCGAGAAAAAGCTCTATATACTCTCGAAAAGCAGCTTGAAAATATTGATCTGACCAAGCTTAATGTGGATAAAGACCACATTGAGAATATTAAACATTCACTTTTAGCAATCAAACTATAACTTCTAGCGATCAAGCTATAATGTTGAATTTTTGAGAAGTTAGAGGTAAGAAAAGTGTCTATTAATATTGCTTTCTGGATAATCTTCTCAATGATAATAAGTATTCTTTCGCTTGTTTCCTCTTTGCTTGCTTGGAAAAAGCTGAATAGGGTGCCATATAAGCATAAAGCTAAGTCTTCTAGTTTGCGATATAGATTAACGACTTCAAAAAAAGAGAAGAAACTTGACGAGAGACTGAAAGAAGTAGAATATATATCGCGTTTGAGAGATCAGATAGCAGATAGAAACGTTTATAGACGAGCAGGAAAATTACTGCAATTTCTCGCTGCATTAGAAAAGGATTTGAGCCATCCTGGCAACACTGAAAAAGATAAAGAAAAATTACAAGCTGAGATAGAACGGCTAATTCGCAGCATTAAAGGTGAGCTTCAGTTAACAAATGACTATGAAGGCTTAATTAAGGAGTTGAACTTTCTAGAAGAGGAAAAGAGGAAGCTTCGGGGCAAGAAAAAGCTCTGAATCTTGTAACGTTTAATAGAGACTTTCTTCACTGCTCCAGAAACTGGATTACATGGCGAATAGCAGAAGCTGAACGAGAATGACCACCTACTTCAGCAGATTTCAATGTATCTCTAAGATGATTGGTAAGATCAATTGGTGGCTCAGTAAACTGCTGGCGGACTCCTATCGCATAAGGGGTCAGCCGTTCCTTATAGTCTTGGTATTGAATAGCCTTACCAACAGTATCCAAGACTGCTTCAGCTTGTTGATTGGCAGGTTGATGGAATGAGACATTTATTAAAAAGTCCATAATATAGCTTTACAAATCACTTAGAGGATTGTGTTCGTTCGAGTCGAACCGAGAATCTCTTAATCTATGCAAATTTGTTACATGGCTTCTAGACTCTTGAAGGAGAGATATCATCTCTTCTGAACTCAGTCCAGATCTTTCTAAAGCTCGCTTAATTACAGCATCGTTAGCATGAGCAATCGTGTCGTCAATATCCTCAAGCAATTGACTGACCTCAGGCACAGAATGACAATTTTTGGGAATTTCCTGTAGTTGCTTCAGCATTTGAGAGAGTTTATTTTTAGGCTCACGATTGATATGAACAGCTTTGAAAAACATACTAGTTACCTCGCAAAGACTCACTACCATTAGCTCAGACACTTACTGAGCAGTTCTTGTAACAATCCCAATCAGGGCACAGAATATATAGACTAGTTACATATCCAAGCTGTAATTAAACAGTGTGAAATGTATAAATAATTCTGCACAGGTACTAAATGAATTGATCTTGTAATGGTACAAGTATACTATTTTAAGTCGAGAGATCAAGGATATTTCAATCAAAACCAATTTGTCCCCAAATAAGCCTTCCTGGGAACACCAGTCCTGATAAAAAATTATTTTCTCCAGCGTATGCTCAACTGCGGTACTGATCCTGAAGAACCCGATAACCTCGTTTATTTCGAGACTCTGCGGATGGATGACCCATGACTCAATCGATTCCCGTCCAGCCAAAAGCCACATCTGACAAAGCGGCTCGTCATCAGCGTCTGCTAGAGCTGGTTGAAGCAGAGGACGCTGCCAATGGCGAAGTGGGTTGTGGACGGGATTTGGGAAAAGGGCTTTCAGGGTATCTCAGTACTCGCGGGGTTGTTCTTGACGATGAGCAATTGAAGAGCCTGTTGCGAGAGCACTTAGGACACATTCTGATGGAACCAGATTTTGATTCCATTACAACTCAGATTCAACGTCGGCTTGAATCTTTGGTTGTGCAATCCCTAGATAGTTCTTCGAGTTCTGTATCTTTGTTAGATTCAACAAATGTCACAGAGCATATTCCAACAAAGGAACTCAAAGAACTATTTCAATCACAGATTGCTGATCTTTGCTCTGAAGATACCTTAGAACACCTGATTGAGTGGAGCCATCAGATTATTCATAAAGCCTACTCCAACCCCGACATACCTGGTCTAAGCCGATATGGGTGCTGCGAGGTGAAACACAGATTTACATCGTTCAGGAAACTGGAATTGAAGAAGCGATCGCCAAAGTCAAGACTCAGCATCCTCAAGAAACAGGAGAATTGGAAGTCATCACAGTCGGAGGTATTTTGGCACCTGATCAGGTAATTTCCTTGAATACACAGTTGTTATAACGTTCCCATTTTAAGAGAAGCTTCCAGGATGGGCATAAGGGTAAGCATCACCGATGGAAAATAGCATTGAAACGGAAGCCAAAAGTCGTAAGCGCGTCTGGTGCACGCAAGGGTTAGCTGGCAACTGCCATAGTTCGGCTATTTAAAACAATTGAGTGGCAACTCGATTAACTGTCTGATTGCAAAAATCAACCCAGGCATTACGGACTATTTCAATAAGCCCGTCTAGCTCTTGAGACACCTGAGAACAACGATGGACTAATGAGGCTCCCATGTCTCATTCCAACTTCCTGTAACTGTAATAGGAACATAGGGAAATGGAGGTCCGACTTGCAAATGTGGTGTGATATTCAGTGAACTAGCAATGTTACAAAAACTAAATCTGGATGGCTCACAAATATCAATTGCTTCTCCTGCAGAAACCATACTGTCAACTCCTATATGCCCATAGGTTCTTCCACCCCAACTGCCTTCCCCATACCAAAGGGCGTATTCCCTCTTGATGCAGCGTATACCATTACCTTCACGAACATGATAGGTTTGAAAATTACTCCCACAATTTCTTACAGAACCTAGCGGGCTAGTATATCCCTGCACTGTATTTTCAGGAACCAGAATCCACTCTTCATTCCATGCTCCAGTTACTCTGATAGTTTGTGGAGTAGCTGGAAGGGAAGGTGTTAAAGTCATCTCAAGAGTCCCAGGAAATGAGCCATTGAAGTCTTCTCCATTACCGAAAATATCAAATGCAAAGCTATTATTCGAACTAATTACGTTTTCATAGAAACCACCAATGTGTCTATATTTCCGTTGTCCCCAAAAACCTTCACCATACCAATAGAGGCTAACAGTTTTACCGGGGCGGAGTCTGACGCATCGAACACCAATGCCACTACGATCATCTAAGGATCGGACTTGATAGGTAAGTAAGTTTGAACCACAGGTAAAAGATGCTTGAGCTTTTCCAGCAGACAACATAAGTGTTGAAAAAACTAGAGAAACTCCGATTCCTGCCAAAAATTTGATGGGCATTAGTTTGCTAAACATTTTTAGATTCCTCCTATTTCAAAAGTTGGATTCAGTTCAATTCCCAAGGTATTTTAAAAGATTTATCCATAATTGCCGGAGCTACTACTATCGCTATAACCAGAAGCTACAGAGTTGTGTGAACGCTCACTGCTATAAGCATTGGATGATTCAATATCAGCAGTTTCTGAAGTTTGAGCATAGGTTTCACTAGGCTCAGAAGCTGACCCAGTAGGTGAAACATCGTAGCGACTCTCTTGTTGAAACTCCCGCAATGATGCTACTTCTGCATCAGTTAAAGTCGATGAACCAGTAGATTCATTTATAGAAGCTTCGTTAGAACTCTCTCTATCTGTTCCAGCATCTTGGTGAGTTTCTTTGATCTGAGTATCTGTGCCCGACTCCGGAGAAGTTTTTTGATGATTTACACCAGCGTCGGGTGATGGTTCCACACTTGTACTACCTGATCCAGCATCTTTTGTATATTCTTTAGGCTGACTGGCATCTCTGGTTGTTTGATTGAGGTCCGTATCTTGCTGTTGAGAGGGAGATTTCTCCTTCGGTATTTTAAAGAAAGATTCAAATTCTCGTCGAGCTTGTTCTTGGGGAGTGATACATTCTTGCACAGAAGATTGCTGTTTTTGTTTCACTTCTGGAGTTACCTCTAAAGGTTTTTCTGTTGTCTCTCTTCTCTCTATTTTTTCCTGTTTTGTTGATAGTTCTTGCTTCTCTTCTGAGGACTCCTTTTTTTCCAATGCGTATTGTTTGTCATACTGCTTAGGACGAATAATGACAATATCTCGCTGAAATGAAACTTTAGTAAGTTCTCGAACGGGTCGATTGTGCGAGTCTTTAATCACTTTTCCGTCTGCATCCCTCTTGAGCGTTGTAATTGTTTTTGTTTTATCACGAGGTAGATGATCAAGACCAACCGCTTTACTGGAAATTTTCTCTGCTCTTAAGTCATAATGCCTAATCATTGCCCGTTCAGTACGCCATTGTTTACCTTGGTTAAATTCCGTTGTCTTGTCCAATGTGCATTTTCCAGTTTTTGAGTCATATTTAAATTCCATGCCATAGGTGTTTCCCTCAGCAACTGTTAAAACCTGATGTTTATAATCGTAGGAAATAACAGTCCCGACATGCTGACCTTTCCAATCAGTCTTACCAGAAGAGTTTTCACAAAAGATAACACTATCCCCAGGCTTAATAACATCTGGTTGCGACAAAAGCTCTTTTCGCTCAGTTTTAGACAGATCCATTAAATCAATTTCATGAACTTCTTGCTTGTGGTTAGTGGCATATTTTAAGGCTCCTTCAGCACCTCTAAGACTACGAATATAGCCATCGATACTTTTATCTCTCGCACCCACACTTTCAGCAGCTCTCTGAACAGCAAGACCTGCCAATGCACCGCACCAAGGCGTGCTGATACCCTTCCCTCCAGTTTCACCCTTGATTGATTTTTGCCCCTCCAATTCCTTCCACATTTTATTGATTGCATCCCCGCGATTAAGGTATTTTTGTTCTTGCTGAGATTCGACCAATTGGCTGTCTGGTTTGCCAGAACCATCAATTCCACGGCTACATAATGTTTCTGCTTGACGAGCAATTAAATTACCAAGGCGTTCTTTACCATGAACCATAATTAGACTCCTTATTGCTCAGAGGAAATTTTCATATATTCAATCAAGCTCTCTAAATATTCCTCGCGTAGGTGGGGAGAAATATTAATCATTTCCTCGAATTTCTGAACTGCAAAACATAGTCCTATTTGTGTTTGATAATCGAGAGGAAGCTGATCTGTAACGCATAATGAGCAAGCTGAGTAGCATACATTGCGTAGATTCTCCAACAATTCCTCAGTATTTTCTGAACTTTGGATTGCCTGCCCAAACGTATCATGTAACCTTTTCTGCTGAAGCAGCGAACCAACTTGATAACGGTAAAGACAAAGTGGATGTGGCTGTTGGTCACAAACTTTTCTACACGCCGGAAATGGATCGAGATTGCGAATGCAAAGCTGGCAATACTCATGCCTAAATGTTTCGAGACGCTGCATGTTTACAGGACTCAGGTTTGAGGACAGTTCCAGACTTTGGAATGCTTCCAATACTACGGGAATCAATACTTCATTCAATGTTACAATGCCATCAAACGACCACTGGTATTTGCGTCCCCATCGCCTTAGGTGCAGCACAATCCCATGAATGAGCAATGATTGAATCAACTCTTTAGAAACAACCAAACCTGGATAATATTTTCGTGCTTTCTCTAGAACCTTAGGCAGTTCATCAGTCGCACTTTTAGCCGTTTCGACAATTGATAAAACATAGTATGAGATAGCCTCCTGAAAAACTGGTAATTCTGCTATCTCCTGAGCTAAGTCGCAATAACTTGTAATCTCGGTGTGCTTCTTGCAACCGGCTAGACAATCCAGCTTCACTTCAGGAAATTGGTTGACAACCCGCTCTAGCATGAGTGGGGTAAGTTGTTTTGACGTGAAAGGGGTTCTGGTGGGGAATTCATCAACCTTGACCAGAATAGGGCGATCGTCCCCTTCAGCAAAAACAGCCGCTTCACCCACAGTCAACGTTCCCAAAACCTCTGGTTGCTGCTGCGTCATATTCATCGCCTGCCCCATAAGCAACCTGTCGTCTCCTGCAACTGTGCGGTGCACAATCTTAATGTTGGTATTTTTGATCACATCAGGAGACAACTTCGAGGGGATTTGTTCAGCCACTAAAAACCCTTCGCCATAAGCACGAACCTCGGACAACATATTGACGAAAGTCTCCACTGCCTTACCCCGCGTATTCGCTACATCCGCAGGAGTATAAGTTGCGACATTGGCTAATAGTCGATGGGCTTCTTCTACTACCACAACATGCTTGAGTTCTTTATCTTCACTCAGTCCACGACTACGCAGATGCTCATATAGCCTGACTAGCAGAAGTCCAATTAAGAATGCCTTCTCGTTATCATCACCGATCTCCTCTAACTCTAGAACAGTTGGCTTTCTTAGCAATTGCTCCATCGAGAAGGATTCACGGGTATCCAGCATTTTACCCTTCCCACCAATCCGCAAACTTTGCAAGCGCGTTACCAAAGCGGCTTTCAATTCTCGATTTGAGTCGGCTGAATAGCCAAGGCGATCAACCACTTCAGTGACAACCTGTTGCAAGTCTGCAAGTGTAGGAAAAGCATCAATTCGATACTGGAAAGCATCCAACAACCTACGATTTTCATTCCGCGCAACATCCCAACCGTATTGCCGATACACTTCATAAAGACTCTGTTCCAAAATCTGAGGCAACACAGTCCACATTGAGAAAGCAGCATTAAACACCGACTTCAGCAGATCGACATGGGATGAAAGGGAAATCCCGGATTCAAATTCAAAAGGGTTCAATCGAAAAGGAGAACCCTGTTCATTTCCCAAGGTAAATACCCTTAGGTCAGAGCCAATTACTGGATCTGTAAGCAAATTACGATACTCAGTCTTTGCAGGTTCGATGACAAGGAAAGGAATGCGTGACTGCCATAACTGTTGGAGAAGATATTGACAAGTATTCGTCTTGCCACTGCCTGTTACTCCAACAATCAATGCATGTTTTTTAATAGCTTTTGCAGAAAGCACATAGTCGCTCCCGACAAGGCAACCATAGTCAACAATGCCTCCAAGCTTAACTGGTACTGATTTTGGGGCTTTTGGTGCAGCTACATCGAATCGAACTGCGTCACGAACGGTGAATCCTGAAACCTCCAGCCTTGGTAGATGAATCAGACCAGACAACCGTATAGAATCCAAAAGCGTTTGGAATAAATAAGGATATTTGAACTTGATATCTTCTGTTCTCTTCAACAATTCCTCACTCAAAAGGTCAGGAGGCTGCTGCAACAATTGTTTAAAGGCGGGTACAATCTTATCCAAACCTGCGTGTTCAATAGTCCGAATTGGATCGGGTAAAGATTTTTCACCGCCGAAACAACTGCACAAACTAGCGCCCAAGCAGTCAAAAGAGTCCTGATTGGGTGAAAAATAGTAATAAGAAGTTCTCCATAAACCAGTTACACACGCTTGCTGAAACTCTTGTGCAAGCAACGATAAGTTTTGGTAATAAAGATCAGCTTCTGGGGAACGTCTGATTTTCTCTTGTTCCGCATTCTCTACACCACGCATTTCTTTGGTGACATCATTCAGCAACTCACGTGCCGTTCGTCCGATCAGATTTTCATTCAGTGATTGGGGTGATTCGCTTACTTTAGTCCGAAACCATGAACCACCACGCTCTTGATGGGTGGAAGATGCTGCATTATCAGTCAATGGCTCTGCCAACACCAAAATTCCCCAGTCATGCCCCCTCATCACCCGAATCAAGCGATCTATCTGTGTAGGATTTCCCGTTTCGTCTGTAGTCTTATACATCGGCAGTCCTGTCAAAATACCAAAATGATTGGCTTGACTAGATGCCTTGAAGAATAAGTCTTGTTCAAGATAATTGAGATTTTGTAACTCAATCCCCGGATAATGAGCCTCTAATGATCGATGGAGAAACTCCAGAGCCGTTTCACCTCTGGAAGTTTGAGTGCCAGTTTCAGGAGCAAATGTTCCTAGATAAACGTTAACGCTAGATCTGAAGCCTTGAACCAGGAAAAGCACTGGAATCTGTGCCCCAAAGCATCCGGTTAAAATATCAACAGTTCTGTAATGCTGGATATTATCCCGAAGACTAAAGGTTACGCCTTGGGCATTCGCCTCTTCCCAAGAACGGCTAATTCCTGAAATCTGTAGCAACTTAACTGAGGAAGCCTGCGGTGAATAAATTTTGCCTGATAGCTCTTTCGAAAGAATCCACCTTTTGTCGAGAAACGATCGCGTTAAATAACGAAGATGCTCTAAATAGTCCATACCTCCTCCCACAAACCTAGTTCTACCACCGCTGGAGAAGATAGACTTAATCAGAAATAAGGACAGGAATGAAATCTTCCGAAACTGAAATCCTTATCAATTTGTTGCCCATTCTGAATGGAACAATTTATTTCCGATAATGTCTATTGTTTACAGTACAAAACCCTCAATTTTGCACTTAGGTAAAAGCCCCTTATGCAACGGAAGGTATTGCTTCTTGTCGCAACTCATCATTATTCTGAGGTAGTATTCGCTCCGAAGGGATCGGTGTCCCTCCTGCTCTCGCTATCAAGACAACAATAACAATGGCTACTGCTGTCATAAACAGCACACCTACAAAACAACCCCAGTTAAAGTCTGGTGCAATAACAGATCTTGTGTTCACAACATAGATTGACTGTGGAACAATAAATCCACGTCTATTTCTTTTTCCCAGAACAACTACTTCGTCCCCATTGTTAAGAATTTGTCCAGAAATTCTCCAGGCACTCAACTCCACAGGAAGATGGTCTACAACGTTATCTTGATCATCGAGCTTATCAAGGACAAACCTTAAGCAATCCTTATGTTTGGGGTTACGCAAAGCATCTGCACCATATGGAATCTCGCGCTTTTCTACATGTTGAACAATCCCGCGTAATCCCCTCCGGAAACGTCTTGGAATTTTCTTTTTGTCGGGCACCTCATCACCCCCATGTAAGTGGATTTTAGTAATCCACGCGATTACGTTTGAGCGCACCCTAGGGATGATTGTCACCCTATACGCTCAACCCATTTGCTCTTGCTGCTACGCATTCGCTGTAATTGTTTGTAACCATTGATCATTCATAATTAACATCTTCTCCCTATCTCCTTGTCCCTATATTTCTTGGCATACTGAGGCGTTTATAGAACAAAGGTATCTACAGAATATATTCCCGTGTACATTATCTCTTGAAATTCTTTGCCGAATTTATACTAAGCAATAGAATTTAACTAAAATGTTTCTTGCTTCAGCAACCATTGCTTTTTTTAGAGGATCTCAGGCATCTACCGCGCTATCTTCGTTTAAGAGGATGTTTAGAGAGTAGCACCAAGCACCAGTATGGCAAGAAAGCTTCCTGGTGTTTAGGCTGAGACATATACAAAGTCTCAACAGCTGTCCAGGAAACTATGAATCTAGCCTACGCTACCGAACTCAGCCCTGAACAATATGAATTGTTTAAATTACTGCTCTATCCCAGCAGCTCAACGGGTAGACCTCGCCGCGTCGGTTTGATGCTCGTGCTCCAAGCAATCGTGTATGTGCTGGTCAGTGGCTGTGCTTGGCGACTCTTGCCCCACGAGTATCCCTCCTACTCCGCAGTCTACTACGCTTCAGTTATATGCCAACAGGGTTGACTAAAGAGGCAGCGATCTCAGTGATTCAATAGTGTAATGGCATTCATCAACTGGTCGTGAAGTTACTCTAGGGTCAGAGTTTCCGTCTGATCAAAGGCTGCACTTACAAGGATATTAACTTTGCTCAACAGCAGATCGGTAAAGGCAGCATCGTCACCTAACACGCTTACTGCCTCTGCGTCTGCAAACTTACTCTGGCTGCTTATAAAGAGGAAAGAGAAAGTGACGCATTTCCATCTCTAATTCGGGATTGTTGAAATCCCCAGCAGGAACCAGCATTGCCGGATAGTCCGGCTGCTTCAAATGCATCTTGATTCCAGAACTGGGAATGGCTTTGACCGCTTCTCCCAGGTACTTGAGGTTAAATTGAACATCTAATGTCATATCTGTAGGGATATGACCACTAATTGTTTCATCACCTTTGCCAAATTCCCGCTCGATCGAAAGGTGAATCTGTTGTGTCGTTCCATCAAATCGAAACTGAATTCCTCTCTCCTTTTTGTCAGTCAGCACTGACAGCCGCTCCAACGCTTTGAGCAATCCTGATTTCTCCAGCACTACTTCCCGATCAAAGCTGTATCGTGATAACAACTGCTCACAGTCTGGATATTGTCCTTCAATGCACTGGCAACTCAAAACAATATCCTGCCATGCAAAGCTTGCACGAGTTGCTTGAGCGTCGTACAGCAATTGGATTGCGTCAACTGAATCAGCAAGATTACGAATCAGTTCCTTCAGCGCTTTACCGGGTATTGGAAATTGAGTGAGTTCATCAATTCCCGATCGCTTGCGCCGCTGTCTACCAATCCCCTCCGTTGACAATTCTGCGATCGCTACTCGATGTCCATCTGTTGCAACAAATTTCAGTGCATTCTGCCCAATCTGAATGTAAACACCTGTCAAAATGCGCTTAGTTTCATCTGTACTGATCGCGTACAGCACACCCTTCAGCCCTTTCCTGAGAATATTAGTCGGTAGGGAAACAGGAGACGCTTTGGGTATTGTAATCGGTGGAAACTCCTCAGCCGGAATTCCTCGAATTTCATACTTGCCATCTGCATCCGACAAGGTAATCGAGCAAGTTTTGATGGGTTGCTCCTCTCCAGATATAGGTTGTGTAGTCTGCATCTGGCTGTTGAGGTTGATGCTCCCCGTTGGAAACTGCTTGACCATTCCTGAAAGCATTTCAACTGGCACGGTAATCTCACTACCCAAAAGCACCTGAGCTTCAAAGCTTGCCTGAATGGTCATCGCCAAGTCAGTTACAGTCAGATGAACCTGTTGAGCGTCAGCATCTGCCACTACCAACACATTTGCCAGCACTGGATGGCTAGGTTTTGCTGGGGCAGCACAGCTTGCGATCGCCAGCGCATCATGAAACTGACTTTGAGAACAAATCACTTGCATTCCTTGCTCAGTTGCGGAGGTGTCCTTTAGCTGAGATTTAGCTGCCCGTCTTCGCGATGACTTCTTTGGCACAGGCTCTGCTGATACTTCAGGCTTAGCAGACCTTTCAGTCTCATCGTCCGTCGCTTCGGCTTCATTCATCTCTGATGTGTCGGTAGGTTGCTCTAGGGAAGTGAGTGTCTCAGGAACCCGCTGGGCGATGGCCGCTTCAGAAGCCGGTTTCTCAGCCTGTTTTTTTTGCTTTGCAGCCTTGTCCCTCGATCGTTGTAATGCTTGAGTCATGATCAGTGTCTCTAATTGAATGGTCGTCGAAGGATGCCTGCGTTAGCAGAGGAAAAATGCCAAAAACCTTATGAATCAAGCTTCTTGGCGGAATGGTCAGACTTATTAGGGTATAGTGTGGAGCCAAAACGCTGTTAAGTATTCCCTAAGTAAACAAGGTTGTTGGAAGCAGGCCAGCATGGGTGAACCCCGATACAGGGCTTCTAGCAGTTGGTTTTACTTAGGGAATACTTTGAGGTATTTTTGTCCAAAATCATTCCCTAAGTAAAGTCTTAGGGCACAACCAGAATCCGACGACGCGCACGGCTAGCTCCGACATACCATAGGCGATTGTGCTCCTTCACCTTTGCCAACAAATCTTTCGCCGTCTCACCACGTTCAGGGTTAAGCCGTTTACTTAAATCCTGTCCATCAACGCCACATTCTAGAAACGTACTGCCCTGGCTATTGTGAACCGTAATAGCAAAGCAATTTCGCACGTTGGCAAACTGCTCAAGGTGTCGATAATAGTCACGCCACAGAAATGGATTGCGCTTGGCGATCGCCATCAGCCGACGCGCTTCTATATCAAATCGGTTCTGCTCATCTTCATGTAAAGCATAGATTTGACGCAGGACACCATCATCTGTTGCAACCTTTAGCCTCCAAGACTGGTAATTACTGTAGCGATCTTCTGAAAATTCTTGAATCGTGAATTCAGTTGAGGTTGAGAGGATGATCGTTTTACCATCAGGAGCCAAAACTGGATCGCGCGTGATCAGACGCTCACCAGGAACGAACCGAGCGGTAGTCTTGCCATACAAATGATTGCGAATCTGCTGGTTATAGTAATCCACTTGAGCATTGGTCCAGCAGAGAATCCTAAAGCAATCGGGATTTTGAATGAATTCCCTGGAGGTTTTCTTGAAGGCATATTTGAGGAGCGATCGCCGCTTTACCAACAATGAACCGTTGCTCTTATCCAGCAGATATTTTGCAAATGGCTCAAAGGGCGCTTTGCTTTTGGTTACTGCATAACGACAAGCCGTGATGAACTCCAGCAGTGGGCTATCCGTACCCTGACGCACCACTTGAGTCAACACCGTTTTATTGGGTATGTTGAAAGCTGGTGATCGCCCTTCATTCACTGGGTTGAGCTGAGCCGGATCACCCATCAAAATCATTTTGAGCGGATGCCACGTTGACGTTCTTTTAGACGCTTCTTCAATCCAGTGCCAGAGTTGTTCCCCAATCATGGAACACTCATCAATGAACACCACATCGAACAGTCCAATGTATGACGTTCCGGTTGGGGCTAACACTTTTTCGTTACCTCTGGAAACCATCCCCAGCCCTAGCAATTGGTGGATGGTAAAGAAGTCCACGCCAGTCACACTGTTCTCCAGCGCCATTCGTTGCAACACACCAACAGCCTTATTGGTGGGGGCAGTTAAAACCACTCGTTTCCCCTGGCTGACCAAAACTTTAATCAATTGGAATACGATGGTACTTTTTCCAGTTCCGGCGTAGCCAACCAGCAGAAACAGCGCAGCCGCGACCGTCGGTTGCAGAAATGTCCACATTGAGTCTAGTGCTTTATGCTGCTGCTCAGTCAGTTGAAACGGAAAAGAGGCAGCCGGGGAGGAAGCAGGAAGGGTTTGCATCATAACAACTCCGCTAATTTCATCCACAAATCGGCTTGGTACAGCGGTAGCTGGCTATTTTGGTCTTCTCGAAGTTCGCAACACAACGATCGCACTTCCGAGTCGCGCTATGTTGTCCTCCAATATTGACTGATCGAGGGATGCAAACTTAAAACGTGATTCAGAGGTACCAATGGTTTCTGTCCACCTGGCTAGTTCTCTTATACAACAGTTGGCAGATCAATCCGTTTCTTATACAAGAGATCTAGAGAGCTATTGAGATTCTCAATCAGAATTTAAATTCTGTGGTATCTCTTATATAAGCGATCACGGGTAACTATGAACACCGATAAGGAAAAGCGGAGCCGTAAGGGACAGGGACAGTATTATGCCGAGCCTAAAAAGCCGACGATGATTGGTCTTACTCCCACAGCGGTTGAACAACTGGATGAGCTTGCCGCAGAGTTTCAGCTTTCTCGATCTGAGTTTATTG
>ERZ1066116.232-NODE-232-length-19579-cov-41.732432_pt1 | contig 19579 bp, 22 predicted proteins | sample MGYA00382763_ERZ1066116 | MGnify/ENA primary metagenome ERZ1066116 (study PRJEB33369, sample SAMEA5778346) | biofilm metagenome | biome: Industrial cooling water; feature: Water cooling tower basin; material: Biofilm | place: United Arab Emirates | collected...
CCTAAACTCTCTACCTTCTATTCTAAATTCTTCTCCTAAGAGTGATTAAAGAGGGATATAGCGGTTCCTGAATGAGTGAGGTACGATCAAGATAGAGAAAAGAGTCACGAACTTGACGAGCTTTTCTCAGGAGGTAGTGATGAAAGCATACTCTCTCGACTTCCGTCAAAAGATTGTAGATACCTATTTGAAAGAAGGTTCCTCACAACGCAAAATTGCAAAACGCTTTGGTGTGGCATTGAGTTTTGTAGAGAAACTGCTCAAACAACTGCGTGAGACAGGAGATCTTGCTCCTAAACCTCATGGTGGTGGACGAATCGCTAAATTGAACGCAGAGCAATTATCCTTGGTGAATGCTCTGGTAGAGTCCGATAATGATGCGACCTTAGAAGAACTCTGTCAGCAGTTTCAGGAGAAAACGACGATCACGATCACGCGTTCGACAATGGGACGGGTGCTAGAACAATTAAACTTGACCCGTAAAAAGAAAAGCCTGCACGCTACTGAGAAGGACACCCCACGAGTTCAACAAGCCCGATTGGACTATTGGGCAAGGATACGGGATATAGACCCTGAAGACTTGGTTTTTATTGATGAATCAGGGATAAACCTGGCGATGATTCGGCTTTATGCTCGTTCACCCCAAGGTGACAGAGCCATTGGTGATCGACCTCAACGACGAGGTCAGAGTGTTTCAATCGTCGATGCCCTGACGTTGCAGGGACCGATTGTAATAACGACCATCTTGGGTGCGATGGATGGACTCACCTTTACGGCTTACTTGATCGCTCGTGTGATTCCCAATTTATGGCCGGGTGCTTGTCTGGTAGTTGATAACAGTCCCACGCATCGGGAGAATGAGGACATCAAAACAGCACTTGAGGCAGTTGGAGCACGGATAATTTACTTGTCTCCGTACTCTCCTGATTTCTCACCCATTGAGTCGTTTTGGTCGAAAGTTAAAGCGATTTTGAATTCTATTGGTGCACGAACGTATCAAGCCTTGAAAGATGGCATTAAATCTGCTTACAAGCAAGTATCTTCGCAAGACATTCGGAACTGGTTTACGAACTGTTGTTACTGTACCTCACCCAACTGAGAACCGCTATAATTGTTGGGCAGCAAAAGTCAGTGAATTTATGTGGTAATTGATGCACACATACATTGCACTTCTCAGGGGAATTAACGTTGGTGGTAAAAACTCTTTACCAATGAAGGATCTCAAATCCATTTTGGAGATCCTGGGTGCTAGCAACGTCAAAACCTACATTCAAAGTGGTAATGTGGTATTTCAAAGTGCATTAAAAGACGACATTTCTAGCTTTTCCAAAAGACTAGGAATTGAAATTAGAGAACGGCACGGATTCGAGCCGCAGATTCTTGTAATCGGACTTGCTGAAGTTGAAACAGCAATGATGAATAATCCATTTCCAGAAGCAGAATCGGAGCCTAGTTCGTTGCACCTAGGATTCTTAGCGTCTGCACCAGAGAATCCGGATTTGGAGAAGTTGGAGAGTCTGAAGAAGGAGAGTGAGCGATTTTGTTTAATCGATAACATCTTTTATCTACATGCACCAGAAGGTGTTGGCCGGTCTAAGATAGCTGCGAGTAGTGAGAAGTTACTTGGTGTACCCATGACTGATCGCAACTGGAATACCGTTTGCAAACTGAAAGAAATGGCAACAAGCATCACATTGCCGCCCAACAATCCCAATGCGGCAGAATAAGGTTAAGTACTAGATAAGTTGCAAAGGATTCTGTATTCGGTGATTGGGGCCGTTATCCGTATCGACAGGCTGGTTTAAGGAGCAAATTATTAATGCGGATGCAGACATTGCAAGATGGATCTGAGTCATTCATTGTCTTGGTACACGAAGCCACAGAAGATTCTCATGTAGTACTTTTCGCAGTGGGAGCGGGTGGTCAGCCGGAGCGTCACGCTACGCTTTTGGGTGCATTGGCTGAGTCCGGTTGCACAGTCGTTGCACCGCATTTCGAGCGACTTGCTTCGCCAATTCCTACAGAAGCAGACTTAACTCTCCGGGCAAGGCGCTTGTCCCTCGCACTCGACGCGTTTGTTCAACCTGGCGCAACAGCGGTAGGTGTGGGGCATTCTATTGGTGCAGCTACCCTTGTCGCTCTAGCGGGAGCACAAATGTGGTTAGGACCTGGTCGGCGCGTCGATATTGCACCGGATAGCCGATTAAATCGTCTTGCCCTGCTGGCGCCACCTACCGGTTTCTTCCAAGCTCCAGGATCATTGGATGCAGTGCGGGTTCTAATTCTGGCATGGGTGGGTTCCGAGGATAGCATTACGCCTCCTACCCAAACGGAATGGTTGGCTCATGCTATGCGCGATTGGCAAACGGTGGATGTCCGCGTCACTAATGGTGCTGGTCATTTCTCGTTCATGGATCAACCGCCGCCGCAAACGACGGAGCCGTTGCCAAATAAGCAGGCATTTCTTCAGGAGCATTCAAGTGAAGTTTGCAAGTTCGTGGTTGGCTAAGGAGCACTGTCCCTGGCAAACGGCATGAGACAAGTGATACAGATAACAAACTCAATGCATACCGACTACCGAGAGGTCATTGGTTGATGTTCAAGGTTATCTGCGACAGGTGATCGGGAGCGTTATCCCGCCTAGGTGAAGCACAGTGGAGGCGCGCTAGAATGGGTGGAAATGTCGTCCGAGCCAATACTCTTCGACTGAGCACGTTGTTGACTCCAGTTTCGGGTGGCTCATCTTGATGGAGAAGTGACATGGAAAAGCCAGCAAAGAACACGATTTGCCTTTGGTACGATGGCACTGCCGAGGAAGCAGCACGGTTCTACGCCGAGACCTTTCCCGATTCGTCCGTCGATGCGGTGCACCACGCACCGGGAGACTTCCCATCGGGGAAGCAAGGGGACGTGTTGACCGTCGAGTTTACCGTCATGGGAATTCCCTGCCTTGGACTCAACGGCGGACCTGTATTCAAGCACAACGAAGCGTTCTCGTTTCAGGTCGCAACCGTTGACCAGGCTGAAACGGATCGCTATTGGAACGTGATCGTCAGCAATGGCGGACAGGAAAGTGCCTGCGGTTGGTGTAAGGACAAATGGGGAGTGTCCTGGCAGATTACACCGATCGCCCTGACAAAAGCGATCGCTGATCCCGATCCTGCTGCCGCCAAACGCGCCTTCGATGCCATGATGCAGATGAGAAAGATCGACATTGCTGCGATCGAGGCGGCGCAGCGCGGTTAAGCTGACAACCTTCGACCCGTACATCTCGGAAATACAAAGGGTTTATGTGCGAATGAAATGTGATTTAGTTGTTGATTAGGTGTGACGCAACTGGGTGAATCGGCGGATCAAAACCCCTACAAGTACTTGAGAAATTCGTGTACCACGGGTGAAGATTCATCCTGCCGCCATGCTAACGCCAGTTTCAGCGTTGGAAATTCTCCGATGATGGATCGATAAACGACTCCTTTTGCGCTCAAGCTTTGCATTTTAGAGAGCACAAAGGTAATACCTACACCAGCGGCGGCTAAACCCAGGCGAGTTTGGGCAAGTTCAGCTTCCTGCACCACATTGGGGACAAACCCGGCTTGCTCACAAGATTTGATGCAATTGGCGTAGAGGACTGGGGCGAGCGATCGCGGATAAAAAATCAACGGTTCATTTGCCAGAGATGAGAGGGCAATTTGTTTCTGACGAGCTAGCCGATGGGATGCAGGTAATGCTGCAACATACGCCTCTTCAAAGAGTGGACGGATGGCAAGAGATGGCTCACGAATCGGCAAATAAACAAACCCGACATCAATTTGGTGAGTGCGGAGTGCCTCTACATGCGCCTCTGTTCCGCCGCTGGTGACAATCAGTTCAACCTGTGGATAGTGTTCTCGATACGTTTTGATGATGTCAGGTGCAAGGCTAAACAGGGTTGCTTCAGTAAATCCAATCTTGAGCCGCCCCATTTCTCCGTCTGCAATTTGGCGAGTTGCCTGAATGCCTTGTTCAACCTCCTGCAAAATTCGGTGAGCCGTTTCCAGAAATTTTTGTCCGGCGATCGTCAGCCGCACCCAATGTTTCGTTCGCTCCAGCAGTTGTACCCCTAGACTGTCTTCTAATGCTTGTATTTGTTTACTGAGTGCGGGTTGACTCAAATGCAATGCCTCCGCTGCTCGACCAAAGTGTAGGACTTCAGCCACGGTAATGAAGTATCTGAGCTGACGGAGTTCCATAACTAAATTAGTAATAACCTATCGTTATTACGCCATAGCCAATTGGAAAGAGCAACTCCAAGTTTTGCTTCTAGGATGAATCTCAGTGGTTTCCAATACTTATCAAGTTTTAGCTACGACAAAATAGTCTGAATGTAATCGGAGGTATTGTGATGAACGTTGAGCAGTCTCGTTCTAGTTCTGGGCGATCGCTTTCCCGTCGAACAACCTTGCGGCTTATGGGATTAGGTGCTGCCAGTGCCGTGATTCCCGCCGTGATGCATGGATGTGGAACAAGAGCCGCACAAGGGCAGGCATCTTCACCTGTGCAAAATCAAGCATCAGACTTGCTGATGAAAGAAATTCCACGAACGAACGAGAGAGTACCTGCTATAGGAATGGGTACATTTCTCACGTTTGATGTGTTAGAGAACCAGCCACGCGACACGATTCAGCAGGTGATGGGACGATTTTGGGAGAGCGGTGGACGCATGATTGATGTTTCACCCCTCTACGGCATGTCAGAAGTGAATGTGGGCGAGTTTGCTAAAGCTCTCAGCTTAACCAATGAATTATTCATTGCCAATAAGATCTGGGCAACGGGTGACTACTTAGGAGATAGGAGCCACGCACAGCGACAGTTTGAGCAATCGTTGCAGCGACTATCGCGCGATCGCCTGGATCTATTGCAGGTGCATAGTTTAGTCAATGTAGAAATGATGCTGCCGTTGCTGAAGGAATGGAAGCAGGAGAACAAAGTTCGCTATATCGGCGTGACTCACCATGATTTACCCCTATATGCTGCACCGATAGAACGGTGGATCGACAATGGGGATTTAGACTTTGTGCAAATCCGCTACTCGATCTTTGAACGTGGCGTTGAAGACAGAATTCTGCCTGCCGCAGCAGAAAAAGGTGTCGCTGTTTTGGTCAATATGCCGTTTGAGAAGGCACGGCTATTCGATGTGGTACAGGGACAACTGCTCCCTGATTTTGCCAGGGAAATTGACTGTGAAAATTGGGCACAGTTTTTTCTCAAATACGTGATCTCTCATCCAGCCGTCACGGCTGCCATTCCTGCCACTACAAATCCCGATCACGTTGCTGAGAACTTGGGAGCACTGAGAGGTTCGCTTCCTGACAATCAGATGCGAACTCGCATGGTGCAGCATATGCAAAGCCTGCCTGGGTTCGATCGCATTGCCCAAATGCCCTGGTATCCAGGTAAACAGTTTGCTGGACTGGTTCGCCTACCTGGCTTGGCTGCGACTCAAAATGCTGGGCTGAGTTAATCGATTGAGCGAAATCAATCAGCAGAGCTTAGATGCACGATGCAGAAATCACTTGAAATCATCGAGGGGATAGATGTTTCGCCACAACCCAATAAACATTACAAACCTTAGTCGTGCCATACTCGCGTTCGTATGCGCCTTCATCTTGATTGGGAGTACCAAATTCTTTGACCCTCAGATGGCGAATGCTCAGGGTACTCCATTGAGTGGACTTTCACTTCAACTGCATCATGTTACCCTTTCCGCCAATGATGTAGATTCAACAGCCCAGTGGTATGTTGATTATCTCGGTTTTAGTATTACCGATCGCGTCTCATTCACTCGTCCTGATGGTAGACAAATTGATGTCATTCGGATTGCAAAACCTGGATTGCAACTCAATATTTCTAAATTTCCAGGTTCGGTGCCACCCAATCGCAGTACAGAAAATCAAGGATGGCGACATCTCGCATTTGAGGTAGAGGATGTCGATCGCACCTATCAACAATTGCGATCGCAGGGTGTTCAGTTTATTACAGAACCGTTCACCTATGATCCTCCTGGGTATCGGGTTGTGTTCTTTCGAGATCTTGAAGGAAATATTCTGGAACTCTACCAGGAGAATCTCTAAGGCAACAGCATACTCAACCCATTCATTGAGGTCTGTCGTATTTCAGCACGGAGAACTTTAATGGCTAAACCCAGCTGAAATCTAGCGATCGCACTCCTCGTTGTGATTGCTGTGCTAACGGCCTCCTCTTACTCATGTCTGTTTTTATCTTCGTGCAGCCTGTTTTCCCAAACCGCCGCCAACCAACTTGATCACCGTATAACTTGGGTTTTAATCTCTCTGTCGAAGCTAAACACTGACGGTACAATGTGAGTTTCAGCCTTTTTTCTCAAAACTGCCTAGAGTGAGTCTTGTAGTTAGCCACTGTCCCATTTTCACCTACTTTTTATGCCAAATCCTGCACTAGAAATCGAACTGCTACGTGCAGCCTACGCAGCCTTTAATGCACGTGACATTGATGCTGCCCTTGCCCTCATGACTCCCGACGTGCATTGGCCGAAAGCATTCAAAGGCGGTTTTGCCCGTGGGCCTGAAGAAGTCCGCGCTTACTGGACAGAGCAGTGGAGCGAGATTAATCCCCACGTCGAACCGGTTGCCTTTCACCCAGAGGATGCCGGGAAGATTTTGGTCGAGGTGCATCAGGTCGTGCGCGATCTTGCCGGAGCCGTGCTTGCCGATGAACACGTGGGTCACCGTTTCACCATTGAGCATGGCTTGATTCAATCGATGGAAGTCTGCTCACTTTCATCGTCCGACCTCAGTGCCTAACCATTCACTCCAGTGAACAGGTTGGCGTTCAGACCCTTGCTGCTTGTCTTTTCAGTAGCAAGTTTGAAAGTACCTCAGCTACGCGATCGCTTCGATTTCAGAGTTTTCCATGATTCTACCCTTTGTAAGCCGATGAAGACACCCGATCAACGTGAGAGTATGGTGGACATTCGAGCCGAAATCGATCGGTTAGACCGTCAAGTGCTTGCGCTTCTTGGTCAGCGTTTCGCCTATGTCAAAGCGGCCTCTAAATTTAAGACGAGTGAAACGACAGTCAGAGCACCTGAACGCTTGCAAGCGATGTTGCAGCAACGCCGAGTCTGGGCAGAAGAGGAAGGATTAGATGTTGATGTGATCGAAAAAATGTATCAGGATTTAGTGAATCACTTCATTGACGAGGAAATGAAGCATTGGAAACAATCCGAAGTTAAGTAAAAGATACAAGAATTATCGTTGCATCAATCTACATATCCCAACCCCAAAAGTATAAACAGAAATAAGTTTGTAGCCAACGCGATCGCACCAACGCTACAGCCCAGACAGAGAAATCTTTTGATCGATTGATGAGTGTATCGTCCAATCAAGATAATAGCCACAATTGCTAGAACGATTGAAATGGCTGTAGAAAACCACATCAATGGATAGCCCTGCTGTACCCAAAGGTTGTTTGATAAACCCAGGAAATGGAGAACATAGTTTGAATTCCACATCAAAGACCACCAGCAAAGACTGAAAATTCCTGCACTACTGCCAATGCTGATCACAATTCTGCTGAAGAGATTCAAGTTACGCCAGAGCAAAAGTGCAGTCGTGATCAGGGTGATTATGCCAATGGCGATCGCGCCTGCATTTACTACCCATCTCCAGGTATCAGGAGTCAATCCATAGGGTGTAACAGCATCATACGGCACTCGACCCAGTACACCGCCAATTAACTGATACATGCCAAATCCACAGGCAACACTGGCAAACCCTCTGCTCAAGTGACCGGGATGGAGCCAGGTAAAGAAAGCCGCACTGATGCCTGCCACTAACGATAGTCCGCTACTGATCCACAGCAAGCGGTCCCCCAATTGTGCAAGGACAGTTCTGATCCGGTATTCCTGTTGAATCGTTTGCATTTGTTGGGGACTCAAGCCCAGATTTGTAATTTCATACATCTCCAACAGCATCGGTGCGTAGGTTTGCCCGTTTTCCTGGCAATCAACCGATCGCCCATCGTATGAAACACGACAATTACTCAAGTCGTATTTATAAGCCTGCCCTTTGGTCACATTAATTTCTAGCAAACGGTTTTGAAGTTCTGCCTGACACTGAAATTGCTGGGCTGTCTCTGTACAGCTAAAAATTCGATTTGGCAGGTGAATGACTGTGTTCTGTTCAGTCCGGATGGATATACCAGCAAAGGGTGTATTCGATGCGCTGGGAGCATTTTGCAGGAGTATCACCAGAAATGTGCCAACCAGCACGACCCATAGGCTAATTAAAGACCGCGAGAGAAATACGACTGCTCGATGCATTGCTTCTGGCTCACTCGTTAATACGATTAATCGATAGTTTTTGCAAAGTGCAAGTTCCAGCTATTGCTGTCATCATGGCTTGCTTCATAAAAAGTTTAAAGTTTCAGGATAAATGAGTGCGATCGCCATCTTCCAAATAATGACGGATTGTCTGAATAAACTCGTGCAGTACAGGCGATGGATTATGAGCGCGCCACACAGCGAGCGTCTCAATTTCAAACGTAGGCTGTATATCCTTGTAGACCACGCCAACCCGTTGTAGATTCTGCATTGAAGCAGGCACGAGTGCAACTCCGATTCTTCCAGCAACCAAACCTAAAGCGGTTTGTAGCCACCGGGCTTGTTGCACAACCGTTGGGATAAACCCATTGTCTTGGCAAAGGTTCAGGACTTGATGATAAAACCCTTGCCCTAGATGAGAGGGAGGCAGAATAAAGGGTTCCTGGCTGAGTGCCTTGAGAGGAATTTTTTGGTGAGAGAGGAGTGGATGCTCTTGATGGATGGCAACAATTAATGGTTCTTTGAAAACAGACAAAACATTTAAATCGCTATTGCTTGGGATAGGGGAATTAACGAAACCACAATCAATGGTGCGATCGCCAAGCTGTTGAATTTGCATTTGAGAATCCAGTTCGCATAGGCTCAACTGAACCTGGGGAGATCGAGTTTGAAAGAGGCTCAGAATCGCTGGCAGAACGCTTTGAGTCACGGTGCTGTTAAACCCGATCGCCAAGTGTCCAACTTCTCCTCGATTGGCTTGTTGAGCGATCAGCGTTGCCTGTTCAACTTGAGTCAAAACCAACTGCGCCTGCTTTAGAAACGCCTGTCCCGCATGAGTTAACTGAAGCGGACGCTTATCTCGTTCAAACAACTGCACATCCAATTCAATTTCCAATGCCCGAATTTGTTGACTCAGCGGTGGTTGAGCCATGTGGAGCCGCTCAGCCGCTCGACTGAAATTTAGCTCTTCTGCAACCATGATGAAGTATCGCAGGTGCCGTAGTTCCATTGTTGAAGCTTATTGTTGATTTGAAGACTATATCTCAAAAGTATAGTGTGTCGATCTAACTAATATTGGACATATCAAAGTCGTGCTCTTATCGTTTCAGTAGAGCCGTTCACCCGATTGAAGCAGCACAGCATTATGGTTATCTCATCATCGATAGGGGCGATAGCTTCGCTGTTCCCCGAAGGGGTAAACGCTACCCCCCAACTATTGAGCCAGAAAGGATATTACGGCGAGTTTGGCGGACGCTTTACGCCTGAGATTTTGCATGAAACATTGGAGGCAGTCACTGCTGCCTATCAAGCCGCCAGACAGGATCAGGCGTTTTGGAGTGAGTTTACCGCCTTGTTGTCTAACTATTCCGGTCGTCCGACACCCCTCACCTATGCCGAAGGGTTAACGCGTTACCTGGGGGGTGCCAAGATTTTTATCAAGCGAGAAGACTTAAACCATACAGGTTCCCACAAACTGAATAACGGGCTGGGGCAAATGCTGCTGGCTAAACGAATGGGCAAGACGCGAGTGATTGCAGAAACAGGGGCGGGTCAGCATGGAGTCGCAACTGCCACGCTTGCCGCTAAGTTCGGACTCCGCTGCACCATTTATATGGGTGCGATCGATGTTGAACGGCAATATTCGAATGTGTTCTGGATGCGAAAGTTAGGAGCAGAGGTCGTTCCTGTTTCATCTGGAACTCAAACGCTCAAAGATGCGATGAATGAAGCGTTGCGGGATTGGTCTACTCACATGGACACCACACATTACGTCATCGGAACCGCCTGTGGTCCGCATCCGTTCCCAGAAATGGTCGCCTGGTTTCAATCGGTGATTGGACTGGAAGCGCGATCGCAAATTCTGCAACAAGCTGGAACCTTACCAGCCGCTGTTTATGCCTGTGTCGGAGGAGGTTCCAATGCGATCGGGATTTTTAGCGGATTCCTAGATGATACATCGGTGCAATTAGTGGGTGTAGAAGCAGGGGGATTGGGCATCAATACTCCGCATCATGCCTCTCGCTTAGCAGCATCTGATGCATCCGTTGGGATTGCTCAGGGGTATAAAACCTATTTTCTGCAAAATCAGGATGGACAAATGCAAGACACCCATTCTGTCGCAGCAGGGCTTGACTACATTGGTGTTTCACCGCTTCTCGCTCATCTGACTCAAACGGATCGCATTAACGTTAAAGCTGCAACAGATACAGAGGTGCTTGAGGCGTGTCAGCTATGCATGAGTCAAGAAGGATTAATTCCTGCCCTGGAATCGGCTCATGCGTTTGTTCAAGCCTTCAAAGATGCACCGCACTACAGTTCTAGTGATTGCATTGTGATTAACCAATCTGGACGTGGTGATAAAGATATTTTCACGATCGCCAATGCTTTTGGTGATACTGAGTGGAAAGCATTTCTAAACAATCAAGTGTCTTCATTCCAGTCGTAAAAATAAGGTATTAAAGAAGTTGATGAGAACATTATCTACGCCTACTCCACTAGAGCGGTTCATTGTTGAACAGCGTCAGCAGAAAGACATTTTGCTGATGTCTCATACCGTGCTGAGCTATCCATCGTTTCAGGATAATTACTGTGCAATTGATGCCCTCGTGAAGGCAGGAGTCGAATTAATTGAACTCCAGTTTCCTTTTTCAGAAGCGATCGCAGATGGCTCTCTATTGCTGAACGCCAATCAATCCGCCATTCAAACCGGAACAACGATCAAGGATTGCCTCTGCTTTGCGTCTGAAATCACCCAGCAGTATCGGCAAACGCAGTTTATTATCATGACTTACTACAATGTTGTCTATCACTATGGAGTGAAGCAGTTTGTCCAAACCGCTGCCAATTCTGGTATTACTGGATTGATCATTCCTGATCTACCACCGGAAGAAGCTAAGACCTATGTTGTAACCTGTAACTATCACGGCATTGCCACAATCTTTTTATGCACACCAAATAACTCTCCTAAGCGATTACAGCGGATTGCTGAAAGTACAAGTGGGATGATTTACTGTACTGCTCGCAAGGGTGTGACAGGACATGAAACACAATTTTCAACCGAATTTAACCGCTATGTTGAATCGGTTCGTACATCGGTTCAACTGCCGATCGGGGTTGGATTTGGTATTCAATCTCAAGCAGCCGTTTCTCAATTAAAAGGGCAAGTCGATATAGCGATTATCGGTACCCAAGCTGTGAAATTGTATGTTGAACAAGGAGTAGCGGCATTAGAAGTGTTTATGCGAAATTTACGGACTGGTTAAAATTTCGACATACCCTTCTGTTCCATGCACGCGAATTTGTTGCCCATCTTTGATCCGTTTAGTTGCATGATCTACTCCGACCACTGCGGGTAAGCCATATTCACGGGCGATTACGGCTCCGTGAGTCATCAGCCCACCCACTTCGGTGACAAGACCTTTGATGGAGACAAACAAGGGTGTCCAGCTCGGGTCAGTAAAGGTGGTGACTAAGATATCTCCATCTTTCAAATTAGCCTCTTCCATGTTGAGGATGACCCGTGCGCGTCCCTCTATCACTCCGGCGGAAACAGGTAGACCAGCGATCGCATCAACTGGCAAATTCTCTCGTTTGTACTCACCCACGATGATTTCACCGTCAGATGTGATCACTCGTGGCGGCATTAGTTTTTCATAGTGTTTGTACTCATCTTTTCGTTTGCTGATGATTGAGTAATCCACTTGATGTGTGCGTATAACTTCGCGTAATTCTTCAAAGGTGAGATAGTAAATATCTTCTTTTTCCTGAATCACGCCTGCTTGGACGAGTTGCTCGGCTTCTTTCAGTAATGCCTGCTTATAAACAAAGTAGCGACTCACGATGCCGTATTTAGGATATTCACGGTAGCCGATGAAATTTCGGAGCAGACGGATCATTCGTTTTGTTTCATTGACCTTTTGTTCGCCATCCGGTCGTTGCTGTAATCGCGCTAATAGCGCTTGTTCTTTTTTCAAAGCTTCTTGGCGACCTTGCTCAAATTTTCGATCGCGTTCACCAGGCTCTAAGTTTTTGATGTTACTGAGAATCATTGGAACCAGTGTGGTTGGTTGTTCGCTCCAACGAGGTCTCGTAATATCGATTTCTCCCACACATCGCATTCCGTATTTGTGGAGAAAGGTGACGATCGCATTCCGAGCCTCCTGCCCACCCTCAATCTTCACCAATTCATCGAGAAAATTATCCGCTTTGACCTGTTGCAAATAATCAATGACTTGCGGATAAGGACGAATCGCATCCGCAACATCCAAGAGTGCCAGACCCATTTCAGACGTAATATTGTGGGGTGCTGATTGAGAAAGCGTGTCTGCTGCATTTTTTTCGCCTAACCACTCGTTCATTTTTTCATTGATCCAGAAGGCAGCATTCATCCCCGTCATCAGCACACCAAAACTCTGTGAATCAAAGTTAGTCTGCTTTAACTGCTGGATATCTTCCAAAATAAAATCAAACAGATCCGATCCTGATTTCGCTTGGATGGTTTGCTTTAACGCGGCGATCGAGTTTTGGCTTTGTTGAATCAAATCAGTAACAATCGCCGGATCGTAGTCGTTGAGGGTTTGAAAATCCGCAGGCGGTCGCGCTTTACTGCTTTTGTTAGGACTCTGATCATCAGGTGACGATTTGATAAAATCTCCCCGCTCCAGAATAGTTGTCAGTGCGTTTTTCATCAGCGGATCAGATTTTCCCAATGTGACATTTAATATCGTTTCTCTGCCGACAGGTGAAGCCAGCGTCGCTGTCACATCAACAAACAACCTGCCACCCGCCGTGTGCATGGGTGCATGGGTCATTAACAGGAAAAAAGACAACCCCAATGGCTTCATGGCATCGGTCATCATCTGGTTGTGACCGACAGAAACAAAGACGCGATTTTCCTGATCATTCATTTCAGGAATCGGAAATAAAGTCGTGATCGGACGACTCTGAAGCATGTAAAACGCATCATCAACCAAGCACCATTCAATGTCCTGAGGACTGCCGAAATGGGCTTCGATCGCTCTGCCAATGTGCTCAAGCTGCACAATCTGATCATCCGTCAGCACTTGTTCATTCTGCTGCTCAGGTTCAATCTCCTGCTCTTTCGTACCACCCTCTTTTATGGCATAAATTGCCAGTTTCTTGGTGGATATCTTCTTATCGATAATCTTGCCGTTCCGCACTTTATAGCTATCGGCATTCACCAGACCAGAGACGATCGCTTCCCCCAGTCCGAAGTTAGCATCAATGGATACTACTTTCCGATGACCAGTGACCGGATCGGCAGTAAACAAAATACCTGCTGCCTGTGGAAAAACCATCTTCTGAACCACCACAGCCAAGGAGACTTTACGGTGGTCAAAGCCGTTTTGCAGGCGATAAATGACTGCCCGCTTCGTGAATAGCGATGCCCAGCACTTGCTGATGTACGTTAGGATTACCTCCTTGCCGATGATGTTCAAATAGGTATCTTGCTGACCTGCAAAGGAGGCTGTTGGTAAATCCTCTGCGGTTGCGCTCGATCGGACGGCAAAGGCGGTTTCTTCTCCAAGCCTGGAGAAAAAGTGGGCGATCGCGTCATGAATGTCTTCAGGAATGGTTATCCCTTCGATAATTCTGCGAATCTCACTGCTAATTTCATGGATTTTATCTCGATCATCCACCTTCAAAAACGATAACTGATCCAGTAATTCGTGAATCGATGGGGCTTCTTCAATGATTCTTTGAAAGGCATCCGTAGTAATGCAAAACCCATCGGGTACACATATTCCTTCAATTTTGGATAGTTCTCCCAGGTTCGCGCCTTTCCCCCCAACAACGGTGAGTTTTGTTTGATCAATATCTTGAAAACCAAGCACCAATGAACTCATTAACGTACCTCATAGCGCAACTTGATCATGCCACTTCCAATCTGCTAGACAGGCATTAAGCACAGATTTGGGCTGCCTGTGCGATTGGCAAAGAGGCAGAAAGCTCCTTACCCGATCGTCGTTTATAATGACGCTTGCTCACTGATCCATTGCACCAATTGCAACACAACCCCATTTGGATCGGTCACCTGGAAGAATCGCTCACCCCAAGGTTCCGTCTCGATGGGAGTTGTAATTGGGACTCCTTCAGCTTGCAAGCGGGTATACTCGCGATCGATATCATCCACAACAAAAACAATGAGCAAACCATCCGCTCGATGTCCGCGCAAATGAGCTGGTTTAAAGCTTTTCAGTCCAGTTTGCAGAAAGATTAAATTGAATCCGGCATCAGTCCGAGAAAGCGATACAAAACCCTCTGCTGCCATCTCTTCCTTGAAGCCAAAATGTTGCTTGATGAAGGTAGCGGATGCGGTGACATCCTCAACGTTGAGCGAGATTGCTGAAGCAGTAATTTGCATAAATGGCAATTTCCTCATTTCCTCTCAATGGTTCAACCGATAATTCAGTAACATGAATCCATTGTTGTAAATTTTTATTCGAGTAATGCAAGTTGCTTACTATCACTGCTGACGAAATACTTTGGGAGTCGTTCCAGTCGATCGCTGAAAGACTTGATTAAAGGCACTGGGTGTTGCAAAGTCAACTTAATTTAGTGACCAGAAAATCATTTCTCTAACCATCGCCGCAATTCCTGCTCTGAGGGAAATTGAATGGAGCGACGACTAATGGGATCATAAACGTACCACCAAATATTGCCGAATCGATCACGCTCCTGCCAAATACGTAGCTCATCTGATACAGAGGTAAATAGAACGTTCCAAATGAGAGATAAAATTGATCTCAATGAAAGCGCGATCGCTTTAAGTTCTTTCCTCATTCTCACTCCTCTATTGAAGCTAGAGACTTGACAAATGATTTTGTCTTCTCAGCTTGATTGGAAACAGTCGCAAATCTTCGTGAACTGTTTCCTTAAAGATGGATTATTCTCAAATTTGCGTGTTGACAGAGCTGTCAGATTAGTCAGTTGTTTATGCTTGCGCTGTCTAATTCTTGTGTTATTGTCAAAATCCTGCGATTAATTTTCATGATGTTTGTAGAGAATGCTATGTTGGGGTGGTGAGAGCTTCACTGCAATCACGCCTCTAACAACGATCATGATTCATGGCGTTGCTGTGAGTCTAATGATTTGAACTGGTATTGTGTGTCTAATTTGCCATGACTTGCGATTGTTTCCAAATTGGCAATTCGTTCTTCGAGTGATCTCAAAGACTGTTGTTCATGCTCAGAACGATTCTGAATGCGTCGATCCGGTCTCCAAACCGCAGCCGTACCTGCTCCCGCTCCCAACGCGATCGCAAACGGAATCATTGCAGCACTCTGGGTCAGACGAATGAGTGGGATACAAAGCGCGAACATCCCGACCGCGCATCCCCAAATTATAGAAATGCTTTGTGTCCGTGGATCTGAGTTGTTTCTATCATTTCGGTTGAAATGGAACATGAAAATCTCCTTTAGAACTAGATTGCCGAATTCAATCTCGTTTGTGAGTATGACGCAGTTTAGAGGTAGAAGGATTGTAAAAAATTGACTTTACTTGGGCAGCACTACATGACAGGGATGAAACCCCCGCTGTGCCAAATACTCAGTGGGTGTGCAGTCGGTTAGCGAACGAAAATCGTGGATCAAATGGGCTTGATCAAAATAGCCACAGGTAAACGCCAAATCTGCCCAGTTAATATGCTCTTTATCAGCAAGTAGATAAAGAACTTGCCGCAACCGCCGGACACGGCAAAACAACTTAGGCGTTAATCCCACCTGATCTCGGAAAAGCTGATTGAAATGGCGGGCACTGCACCCAATCTGATTGGTCACTGCGCTAACGCTAGGAATCGGCACCTGCCTGAATTCTCGCAAGGCGAAATCAACCACAGGATGACGATGATTCTGGAGAACGGTGGTGCGATCAGGCAAGTGCATCATCATCAACAGAAATTGCTCCAAGATCAGAAAGCGATTTTCTAGGGTTGCTGCTGCAATCAGGCGATCGCGCAGTTCAGCCGCCCGTCCTTGCCATAATTCATCCAACCCAACTCGCTGGTTATACAATTCTCTGGCAGGTAGTCCCAGGAATGGTGTACTGCCACCCGGTTTGAAATGGACACCTATCACAGATATCTTGCTGTCAATGCGAATAATGTAACCTTCCGAATGGGTGCCACAAATCATTGTGCCGTTCGTGCTACCACATTCTGCGCGACTCTGCGGATCAAACAGTGGAATCCTGTCCTCGTGCAGGTTGATCACCAATTCCATTGAGCCAATTGGCAGCAAGCGCGACTGGGATTGTGGCAGATGATCACCCTCCCGAAACCACAGAAATTCTACGAACTGTGAGAGAGGCGATCGCGGTCGATAAGTCGTGTAATAGATCATAGAGAGAGGAAACCATGATGCCTCTCTCTGATATAGCTTTTTAGATTAGCGATCGCGTTTGCTCTGCACTTCACCCAATCAGGTAGAACGAATAGTTCTCTATCTTTTGACAGATTTTATTGCCAGGACTATTACCGATCGCCCAGTATTTCAAGAAGCTATAGGATGTGGGGCTAGTGAGAATTGGTGTTGAATCACTTTGATGGTTTTTAGTTGACCGTTCAGTCAGTCATAAAATAGAATAGCGATAGAACGATTCATTAGCTCATCAACATTACGTTGCACGTCTACGGCTACATGATGTTACTGCTGTGGGATAGAGATAATTTGGAAGGAGCGATCGCTATGAGAAATGCCATGGGATTTGTACTCATTCATGGGGGAGGTCTTGAAAGCTGGGTGTGGGAGCGGGTGATTCCGCAACTCGAATTGCCAGCGATCACTGCCCATAGAATACCGCCAGCAGCTAACTGGAAGATGCTGTCGCTTGAGGAATGTACTCGCTTCGTTGAGCGTCAAATCACTGATGCTGAGATGAACAAAGCGATCATCGTAGCGCACTCAATTGGAGGTGTAATTGCCCGTGAACTGGCTATTCTTGCTCCTCAACTCGTCGAGGGCATCGTCTTTTTGTCTGCAAATGTGCCAATCGCAGGTAAATCTTCTCTATCAACATTACCCTTAGCTCAACGGATCGAGTTGGCGATCGGTCAATGGCTTGCCAAATGGAACCTGACACCCGTCAAAGCAGTGCAACGATACATTGCTGAAACGCTTTGCCATGACCTCGATGCCGCTGCTACTCGTCAAATGCTAGAGCGTGGAACAAACCCTGAGCCTACAGCTTTGTTTTTCGAACCTACATCGCGGTTTCCGTTTCCAAATGTGCCATGCACTTACGTTAAGTTGACGAACGATCGAGCATTACATCCCTCTGTACAGGAGCAAATGGCGGCTCGAATTAATGCCAACGTAGTCACAATTGCATCTGGTCATACTGTCATGCTGAGTTGTCCTCAAGAACTGGCAGAGGTACTTAATCGAGTTGCCCACGATGTTCTTCCCTGTGCAAAATTAACTGCACAATGAGTTGACTATCCTGATTACATCTCATTCTTAGTGAATCCGTTGAAGTCAAAATAGTCAATGCCACGCACTCCCGAAGAGAACGATCGTATCCGTCGTGCCACCACTGAGCACCTTCTCAACACTGCTCTAAGCTTGTTTTGTGAGAAGGGTTATTACTCAACTTCAATCGAAGAGATAGCCAAACAAGCAAACATCTCTAAAGGGCTGCTCTATCACTACTTCAAGAGCAAGGCAGATGTCTTGGGTGCACTGGTAGACCTGCGTATCCAGGATGTCTTAGTGGTGATGGATGCAGCGCGGACAAAGCCAACTCCAGCGGCACAGATTCGGCACATTGCAGAAGGCGCACTCACCAATGTGCAAAAGAAACCCGATGTCTTTCGTTTCTATCTCAACTTGTTCAGCCAACCCAAGCTAGACCCGGTAATTGCAACCTATAGCCAGAAATTAATGGATGAGCAAGCTCGACAATTTCAGGTGCAAACGGAGATGTTTAAGAAACTGGGGGTGAAAAATCCTCAGCAGCGATCGCTCTACTTCTCCTCAGCCCTCCAGGGCACGATGCTGATGTATTCCACCTATCCCACAACTTTTCCGCTGGATGCAGTAAAGGCTCAGATCATCGCGGAATTTTGCACAAATTCCTCATAAAATGCATCTGGGCGATTCGCCCAAAGCGTATGTTCCCAAAGGGGATAGGAAGCATTGATTGAAACCACAGGAACTAACGAATATGCCGATGCCATCTGAATACCAACGAGCTTCACTGGAATTTGAGAAATTTCTGGTAGATGCCCGTGAAGCATCTGGTTTAACGACCACCAATCAGGTCTACACGATGGTGCAAGGTGTCTTGCAAACCTTTCGGCGACGGCTCACGCTTCCAGAAGCAATCCAATTCGCCGGAGTCCTACCACCTGTTCTGCGAGCGCTATTTGTGGCGGATTGGAATCCGAATGAGCCACGTCGCAGTTTTGGCGATACTGCTTCGCAACACTGGCGTGAACGAGCAGAAATGACTCAGGAAGTGCAGTCGTTGCGTGCCGATCATAATTTCGCACCCGATATCGCCATTCAAGCCGTTGCCATAGCACTTAGAAAGAACATTGACGAAACAAAACTCGATGGCGTGCTGAGCGTTCTACCCACCCCAGCCCATGACTTCTGGTCCTACTACCCAAATTGATGGGTGATGTGGAATGCTTCAGTCCAATCAGTCGTATGAGGGATGTTACATAAAAAGACTTTATCCAAAAATGGTTCGGGCGACTAGCACGACGGTAAAACTTATGCAAATTCATATCCCTTCTTCAGAGACTCTTTGATGACATGGGTTACGCGATCGTGTGAACTCAAGTGATGGTTGGATCAACCATATCGTTTCGATGGATTGAAAGATAATGACCGCAGATATCGACGTTTCTACTGCCCCATTGGATCATCGCCTCGAACTGGCTCAGTCCGCGTACCTCGAACGCTGTGCGCCGGGTTATCGGACTCGCCGCGTCCAATGGTCAGGTGGCTCAACGCAGGTGATCGAATTGGGCGAGGGATCTGCACTGCTCCTGGTTCATGGTGGAATGGGCGAAGCACTCCAATATGGCTCTATTCTGCCGCTGCTTGCCCGGCACTACCGCGTGATTGCAGTGGATCGTCCCGGTAATGGACTGTCCGACCCATTTGATTATCGGGGAGTCGATGTGCTCGCTCATGCACGCCGCTTTCTCGGTGAGCTAATCTCAGTAGATCGCAAATTCTCTAGGAAAGGGGTAGGGTCAGGCTAAACGCATTA
>ERZ1066116.234-NODE-234-length-19548-cov-12.671882_pt1 | contig 19548 bp, 14 predicted proteins | sample MGYA00382763_ERZ1066116 | MGnify/ENA primary metagenome ERZ1066116 (study PRJEB33369, sample SAMEA5778346) | biofilm metagenome | biome: Industrial cooling water; feature: Water cooling tower basin; material: Biofilm | place: United Arab Emirates | collected...
GTCCCTATAGTGTAGCTGTGGGTGATTTCAATGGAGATAATAAATCTGATTTGGCAGTAGCAAACGTTGGTAGCAATAATGTGTCTATACTTACCGGTACAGGTACAGGCAGTTTTGGAACAGCTGTAAATTATAATGTGGGGTCAAATCCACAAAGCGTAGCTGTGGGTGATTTCAATGGAGATAATAAATCTGATTTGGCAGTGGCAAATAGATTTGACGCCACAAAATATGTTTCTATGCTAATTAACACTAGTACTTTATACCAAAATATAGTTGGGTTTTCAGTGTCAAGCCAAACTTATGGTAATAGTTTCACTTTCAATGCTACTGCTACAAGTGGCTCAGCGGTGAGCTACAGAATTTCTAATTCATCGATATTAGGAATCATAGGCAACTCCGCCACAGTCACAGGCATAGGTGTATTGACTATTACAGCCTTTCAGAGTGGTAATGCCACTTTTGCAGGAGTTACTTTAACAGGTGTGCTCACTGTTACCAAAGCCAACCTCACTGTATCAGCTAATAATTTATCTAGGGTATATGGCTCTCCCAATCCAATATTAACAGGCTCTATAGCTGGTTTGGTGTTTAACGAAACGGTAACCTCTTCTTTTTCTTTGGGTAATCAAATAACAACAAGCGTGGGTAGCTACTTTATCTATCCAAGTGTCTCTGGCAGTGCTTTGGCAAACTATAATGTCACAACTGTAACTGGTCTGCTCACGGTCACGTCTGCACCGCTTACTGTATTGGGCTTTAATTATTCTATCACTTACGGTGAGCCTATTCCTTCTGCCTGGGGTACAATTTTAGGTGTGGTAAACAACGATGATGTAGTATTTTCTGCTTCTACTTCTGCCACTTCTCTTTCTGGCGTAGGTACTTATCCTATTCAAGTCACAGCCACAGGCGCAAACATTACTAATTATACATTACAAATTACTAATTCTACATTAACCTTTACCAAAGCCATTCTTACCGTCACTGCTTTCAATGTAAGCAAAATCAAAAGCGACCCTATGCCTTTTGTGAATGGCTACACCATCACAGGGTTTAAAAATGGAGATACAGAATCGGTGTTCACCAGCTCTGTACAAACTTCTATTGTGGGCAATGTAGTTTCTGTTTCAGGGGCTGCAGCTGCCAATTATGACTTTGTGTATATTAACGGCACTTATACAGAAATAGATGACACCCCTACTTTCTCCAACATCAGCTGTTCTGTTCCCTGCAAACAAGGGTCTATTATTACCCTCACCGGCAGTAACCTCAACAGCATAGTGAGTTTCTGCTTCAAACGCAACCAAAACCAAACGGTGTGTATCAACACTTTCACCGTGTCGGGTACTACACTTTTGTTGCAAATACCTGTAAATGCACTGCCGGGTGAAGTAACAGTAACAGGTTCGTTTGGCAAACAGACTTACTTTGTCACCGATTTCTTGACTTCTGTTTATTCTTCGGAAGCCCAAACAGCTTCGTTTGTCATTTACCCCAACCCAAGTAATGGCACATTTACCTTAGATAATTCGTCTAATGATTCGCTAGCGTATGAGATAGCAGATGTATTGGGAAATAAAGTGCGAACAGGGATATTGCTATCAGGCGAAAACCAAATAGAGAGTACTCTTTCTCAAGGGATATACTACCTGTCGGTAAAAGGAATTGTAAAAAAACTGGTGGTACAGTAGCAAATAGCTCTTCCATTTAGGTTCAAATCAAACAACAAAAGCCGGTGAGAATACCGGCTTTTGTTGTTTCTTGCTGAGAGGTAGAGAGAGCAGAGTGCTTCACTTTACTCCTTTGAGTAACTCTATTTTTCTTTATAAAGTAGCTCTTTGAGATATGAGATTATTACCATTTAAGGAGTTAAGAGAATTAAGATTTGTAGGTCACAGAGAAGAAAGTGATCATATAGTCTAATAGAATCTTTTAGGAAGAAAAAGTGCTCATTTTGAGACATGATTGCGCAGAGGGTTTTTCAAAAATCTTTAAATTTCTTTAGTTTACTCTCTTGTGAAGCTTTGAGTAATAACCTGAATTGATAAGAACTATAAGATATGAGATGGCTTCTTATTAGACAGACTACACAAGTTTTTGCAAATAGCTGAGACTAAAAAGAGGAATCTTAGCCATTTGAGTGATATATTTCGGTAATCTAGCTTCTGCTAAAAAGTATAATATGTGGTGCCACAATAATAATGTTTTTTAAAACAATCAGACTTATTCTCCTATCTTTAATCATGTTATTAAGACTTGTCTGTTTTGTTTCAAAATGAATGAAATTTTCCCTGTTTATTCCATTGGTCATTTTATTAATCAACCTCAAAATCCCACAGAATTTGAGATTTTGAGGTTCGATACTGCTGAGGAACCAGATGTGGATGATTTTCATAAGCATACTTTTTACGAAATTCTCTGGACTGAAAAAGGAGAAAGCCGACAAATCATTGATTATCAAGAATATAAAGTAAGACCCTACAGCTTGTTTTTTATTTCGCCCAATCAGGTGCATTATTTTGAAGAATGGCAGCCTATATCGGGCGGCACCATGATGTTTACCGAAGATTTTTATTTGCTCAATCGCTCTAATAAAGACCCGCTTTTTGAGCTTAGTTTTTTGGATAACCTTTATGCCAATCCATGTATAGAATTTTCAGAAAAAGAGTTTGCCAATATTTTGCAGCTCATTCGTCAAGTTGAAGCCGAATATGACCGCGAGCAGAGAAATCCAAGCATTATCCAAGCTTATTTACATATTTTACTTGCTCAGGTACAGCGCCATATTGATATTTCTCTGCCCACAAGCCATTCAAAAAAATATCTCATTCTGTTCAAACAATTCAAAAACGAATTGGAAAAACATTTTAGAAAGAATCAAACGGCTTCTTTTTATGCTGAAAAACTCCACATCACCCAGCATCATTTAAACTTGGTGTGTAAATCTATCACCAACCAAACCGCAACGGAAATTATCCAAGCCCGAAGCATTTTAGAGGCAAAACGTTTATTGACCTTTAGCAATAAATCAGTTTCTGAGATAGCTTTTGAATTGAATTTTACCGATGGTTCATATTTTGCGAAAGTGTTCAAAACCTTCACCCACCAAAGTCCAGCAGATTTTAAGCGCGAAATGTCCGAAAAATACCGAATAAGATAGGTTTTGTTTTAATCCTTAGCCCACAAATGAGTATACTTTTGTACTGTCTTAAAAAAACAGAAATGATTGGGTTTTAGGATTGAAATGCATTCTTAAAAATCTTCTTTTAAAATAAAGATGTTCATGAGTCTTTACTCACCAACCCTTGAATATTAAACCATAAAATTAAGCCCCCTTCGGGGGTTTGGGGGCTTTTTAAAACAATGAAATACAACAATTTAGCAAACACCGGACTTTTGGTTTCGGAAATTTGCTTCGGGGCAATGACCTTTGGAGGCAAGGGCTTTTGGACAGCCATAGGGCAACAGCCTCAAGACGAGGTAAACGAGCTTATGAAAACTGCTTTTGACAATGGTATCAATTTCTATGACAATGCCAACGCCTATTCTGAGGGCTTGGCAGAAGAAATGCAAGGTAAAGCCATCAAAGCCTTGGGGCTACCTCGCCAAGAATTGGTGTTGGCCACCAAAGTACGTTTGCGAATGGGCAAAGGAGCGAATCAGGTAGGATTGAGCCGAGCACACATTTACGATTCTGTAAACGACAGCCTGAAACGCTTACAGCTTGATTATGTGGATTTACTTTATGTGCATGGAGTAGATGCCCTCACTCCCATGGAAGAAACCATGCGCGGTTTGGAAGACGTGGTGCGCTCAGGTAAGGTGCGCTACCTAGGCATTTGCAACACACCCGCTTGGCAAGTGATGAAAGCCAATGCGTATTCAGAAAGGCAGGGTTGGACTAGATTTTCTGCTTTGCAATATTTTTACGCCATTGCAGATAGGGCAGTTGAGCATGAAATTGTCCCTTTGGCACTCGACCAAAAGATGAGTCTTATGCCATGGTCGCCCTTGGCGGGAGGTTTTTTGTCGGGCAAGTTTACCCGCACCAATACCCAAACAGGCGATGGGTCTAGGCGCGATAACTTTGACTTTCCACCCATCAATAAGGAAAAAGCTTTTGACATCATTGAAGCGATGCAAAAAATCGCATCTGGGAAAGGCGTTTCTGTAGCCCAAATTGCGTTGGCTTGGCTTTTGAAAAAGCCCTCTGTTACGAGTATCATTATCGGGGTAAAGCGCAAAGAACAGCTTTTGGATAATCTGGCATCGGTAAATATTGAATTTTCAACTCAAGAACTTCAAGTACTTGACGAAGTGAGTGTCTTAGCCAAGCCTTACCCTCATTGGATGGTAGAAAGGCAGATGATGGATAGAAAGATTCAGTAATTCAAAGATTTTCAAACAAGCATTAATCAGCTATTTTCAAAAATTGCTACATATATTAATCTCTAAACAATAAAAAAATGAAACCCAAAGTAGGCCAAACAGCTCCTGATTTCACGACAGAAGACGTGACGGGCAAACCAGTAAAATTAAGTGATTACAAAGGCAAAAAAGTGTATTTGAGTTTTTTAAGAAACACAAAATGTCCCATGTGCAGCTTGCATTTGTATAAAATTCATAAGAAATCAGATGAATTAAAGTCTTTGGGCATAAAAACTCTTATTTTTTATGAGTCTGATAAAAGAATATTTCAATTCAGCGATTTCTTTCAAAATGAAATTTTGCCAAACACCAATTTGGCTGTCATTTCCGACTCTGCACGCAATATTTATTCCTTATATGGCACTGACGTATTGCAACCGGAAGCGGCAAATGAGGCATTTATAAAAGCCGATCGCCAAACCCAAATAGCTGAAGTGATCAAATTGGGTTTTACAGGCGATGGCATAGAGCCCGGCACAAATCCGGGAGCAATGCCTGCCGATATTTTGATAGACGAAAATCAAATAATTCTACATTCATACTATGGAAAAGACGGTGGAGACCAAATGGATTTGGGAGAAATCATAAAATTATTTAAGGAAAAATAGTTTTGGGTCTTCAAATTTTGGAAAACCGAATCTTCAACATACAATTTGTAATCTGATAATAAAAATACCCATCCCCTCTTGAAAAGAAGGTGATGGGTATAATTGTTTTCAACTAATCATATGTACTCCTAAAACCCTATGCATAACGTCCTATGCTCCTATGTGCAAAAAACACTTTTATCTATAAAGCCTATCGAAATATAGAAACTTAATTTGGGGATTTAAACTTACCTTATTAGTTTTGCCACGCGTGTAACTTATCATCTTCTACTATTGCCCCACATATATAGTCTTGTAAATAATATCTATCCTTTTGTTGCCGCGTACTTGCCTTAAAAAAAGTTACTTTTTATTCCACTACATATCATTTGTATCTCTATTGGTTTTAACTGCTTGTATTTCAAGCGATGATTTGCCCGTAAATGGTGTAGAAAAGTTTGATTTTCGGTCGGGAATACCCATTATTAGCGATAGCATCAAAATTGACAATCTATTAGAAGGTTTTAAGTCCGATGCTGAACTACGCTTGAATAGAGATGGAACCTATTCATTTCTATTCGGACCTCAAAAATTTTCGCTTCCCAAAGCAGAAGACTTTATTAAAATCCCCAGCCAATCGATAAATATTGATTATTCAATACCTGTATTTTTAAGTGGCAATTTCCCTACCATAGGTTCTGCCTTGCCTATCAGCATTCCTTTTCAAATATCGGAAGGAAATGGATTGTTAAGCAGTTCAGCCTTATCAGCATTATACTTTAAACAAGGAAGTATAAAAATAAACGTGGCACAAAGTGGGCTTAGTAACGTGAACTTGAAATTTTCGTTTCCCGAACTTATTCATAAAAGAAATGGATCCACTTTTGAAATCAACCTTTCCAATATAGGGAGCACGGTGTCTAACACCTCTTACAGTATAGCAGATTATAAACTTGTCTCAAATGGAAATACGACTGCCATTAATTGTAATATTTCGGGAAGCATCGGTTCTGTCAATTCTTTAGGAGCTTTTATTAATCTTTCTAGAATTTCTATTGAAAACATAAAATGGAGTGCCTTGGTAGGCAAAATTGGGGCTTTCGACTTTCCTGTATTCGATGGTGGAAATAATAAAGAAACCCAAATAGACATAGATCCATTGAAAATGGCAGAGCAAAATACCAGTGGTACACAATTGGAGAAAATCAAATTTGGTAACCCCACTTTAAATATCAGCTTTAAAAACAACTACGGAATAAGTGATTTTAAAATAGCACTTTCACCACTGGCGGGATACAAAGAGGATGGCACACTGCTTTCGTCTATCACACAACCTCCCATTCGCTTAGAAAGGCCGGGACAAACCGTAGGAGTTGATGCTAATGGGACGAATATCAGCATTGCCTTTGCGGAAACCGATTTTGCCATGAAAACCAAAGCCATCAATGAACTTTTAGAATTGGCTCCAAGCAAAATCAATTATGGGATAAGGCTGCAATCAGATGGTTTGTCTAGTTCTGCCACAGACTATATACAAGACAACAGCATTATAGAAGGAGAATCTACCCTGGAATTGCCTACCGAACTGCTTATATCAGACTTGGATTTTTCCCAAGAAAGTGTTTTTAGTCAAGAAAACAGAGATTTAAAGTTTTCAAACATCACCGCAGGCGGATTAGGAATTAGTCTGGAGAAATTTCAAATGCGGTATTATTATGAAAACAACTTTCCACTGGAGTTTAAATTCCAAATATATTTTTTAGATGAAGACAAAAAGGTGATAGGCGAACTATTTTCTTTACCCCAATCTATAAATGCGGCCAAAGTAGACTCTAAAGGTGAGATTACACAGCCTGCCAAACCGAGAGGAAATAAGCCTGTAGCTGTTTCGCTCGAACCCAAAAAGTTGGAACGAATATTCAAAAATTGCTATTACACGCGTTCTGTGATTACCATAGCTACTCCCGATGCCGAAGACGGAAAGTACGTATTGATAACCAAAGATAATGCCCTTTACCTGAGGCTATCGGGTTTTGTAGAAGGTGAAGCTGATTTTTAAAATATGTATATTATGTACTTTTTCTTTGGGCACATTGGCTCAAAGCGAGTTTACTATGAGCCAACTCAGGGATGTTTATCAAGCAGGTTTTACGCATCAAACATACACTCCCAAGCATAAACTGAGTATAGGTATTCCCGTTTTGTCCAATACTTCTATCATGTACATGAGCCCATCATATTCGCTCAAAGAAATACAAAATCCAAACCAAGAAGTGTCAATTAACAAACTTTTTGCTACTTTAAACGACCGAAATGTAGTGAGGTTTAATTTGGAAACAGATATATTTCACATCAGGAAAAAAATCAGGAATTATGTGTTTGACTTCAACATCAGCAACAAATTTCACTACAAGCAAATGTTCCCAAGAGATTTTTATAAATTAATGACATTTCAATATGTAGACGAAACCGGAAGAGGACAAAAACTGGATATTTCAGGATTGGATTGGCAGCTTACGCACTACAATCAATACGCACTTGGCGCAGTAAAACTGGGTCCGGTGTGGAGCTATGGCGTAAGAGCTAAATTTTTGCAAGGGCTTTCGCATGTTCAGCTTTATACCAAAGACAATCAAGTAAATATTGACCCCGATTTTTATGATATCAACATCCAAAATCCTCTGATTTTGCGCTCTTCGCTCCCCTCAGCACTTGACACCTCGGGCATTGAGCCTTTCTCAGCCGGAGATTATTTAGGGAGTTTTAAAAACAAAGGTTTTGCTACCGATTTCTCAGGCTCATATCAATTTAGGCGTCAACACCATTTTTATGCTACCTTAAATAATATTGGATTTATTGTATGGGCAAATAATCCCACAGCTTGGCAAACAAGTAAAGACTTGAAAATAGATGGTGCTAATTATGACCAGTTTTCAGGCAATGGGTTAACTGATAGCTTTGGCGATACACTTATTAAAAAATATTTCCCCGAAAGAAGAAATCTAAAAAGATATACCACTTGGCTCACCCCACAGCTGTTGCTCAGCTACAGATACGAGGTGGCCAGTTTCGCTTCACTGCAAGCAAGTATAAGCATAGACTATTACAAGCAGTTTTGGCCTGGGCTAATGCTCGGAGCCGATGTGAGCATGAAAAGATATATTACCATTGCCCCTAATATTTCATATCGATACAATCAGTTCAATGTAGGCTTTGGCGCAGTGGTCAAACCGGGACCATTACAGTTTTTCGTAGCTACTGATAATATAATAGGCATCATAGCCCCTGCTGATACCTACTACACTACTTTGAGATTTGGAATGAACATAGTTTTAAAGAAAATAGGCCCTCAACAGCAACAGATGACCGACAAAAGCCAATGGTAAAAACTGTTTTTATAAAGCATCTGACCGTATTTTTTCTAATTATTGCTTTGGTTCAATTTACCCGAGCACAAGAACTTATTTTGCCGGAAAATATTGGCTCTAAAGTAAATTCTCGTTACGATGAAATAAATCCCATTTTGTCAAAAGATGGTAAAACACTTTACTTTTCAAGAAAAAACCACCCCCAAAACCGCTATGGGAAATATGGCAGCCAAGACATTTGGTATTCTAATTTACAGCCCGACAGCACTTGGGGTGAAGCCAAACGACTTGACAACACCATAAATTTACATAGATACAACACTCTTTTGTCCATTTCACCTGATGGCAGGCGTTTTCTAATCAGTGGGCTTTTTACTTCCGATGGCGAATGGTACGAGCCCGGTCTATCTATTATAAACAAAGCAGGAAAAAGCTTTGCTAAGCCTGAGCCCCTTTTTATCCCCCATTTGTCGGCCATGAACCAAGGTAGAATGTTGCACGCATCTATAAATAACCGTGGGAACACAATAGTATTAGCATTTTCTAAAAGCTACATGAGCCGAAAGCTTGATATTTATATATCAGAAAAATTAGACAATATATGGTCTGTTCCAAAACCCATCAAATCCATCAATACTTCACGCTACTCGGAAGAATCACCTGTGATGAACGACAGCGCCACTGCCATTTACTTTACTTCAAACAGAAGAGGGCGTAAAAACTTTGATATCTATCGCTCTCGCAGACAACTGAGCGATAAAAGCCAATGGAGCGAGCCAGAGCTGCTGAAAAACATCAACACTTCACAGTTTGATGGCTATTTGTCGTTTAGTGCCAATGGAAAAACTGTCTATTATTCGTCTAAACCAAGTAAAAAACAGGGTTTGGATATTTACAAAGCATCTGTAAAAGATATTTTGCCTTATGTACAAGTGAGTGGATATGTCAAAAATAAAAAAAACGGAGAGAAAATTTCCTCTGAAGAAATTCCTTTTACTCTCTTGAAATCGGGCGATGTGTATGAACCCGACCCCGAACTGCAATTCAACAAAGACTCTTCTTTTTATTCTTTGAAAGTGCCGTTTAATACGGTAGTAAAATTGTGGGCAGATGCAGAAGGATTTGAAACATCAGATTCGGTGGTAATAAATACCATGAGAACCAGAAACTATACATCCATAAAAAAAGATATTTTTCTTTCTAAAGTACACAGTGTCACCATTAATGGCTACTTGCAAGACAAAAATACATTAAAGCCTATCGCAGCCCAAAATGATACTTTTGCAATCTATTTTGATAATCAAATTTTAGATTCGAGTGTTACAAACAGAGACTCAATAGCTTTTAATAAAACACTCAAATCGGGCAAAAAACACAGCTTTTCATTTAAAAGCAAAAGCTATCTCACAAAGCCCGTAGTGATAGATTTTTCAAATGTCGAGAAAGATACTGCCATATCGATATCCTTAGTAGGACTAAAATCTATCTCACTTAAAAAATATAGCGATAAAAATCTGATTACTATTACCGGAAAAGTGACTTCTGCTAAAACAGGAGAAAAAATTGATACTTTATTTAAAATAGCTTTTGCGGCAGAAGGGATTGTAGACATACCTGTATATGTAGATACCTTGAACAAAAGCTATAAAGCTATTTTGCACAAAGACTATAAATATGAATATGAAATATCTGCACATGGATATTTCCCCGATGATGACAGCCTTTCGCTCGATTCAATAGTGAAAAATGGGAAATATGAGCTTGATTTAGAGCTTATACCAGTAGAAGAAGGGCAGTCTATAAGATTAAAACATATTTATTTTGAGCTTGGAAAATCTATTTTGAAACCCGAAAGCTATCCCGAGTTGGAAAGGGTAATAGAGTTTTTGAACGAAAACCCAGGCGTTTCCATCGAGTTGGATGGCCACAGCGACAACGTGGGCGACTACATTAAAAATGCGCAACTTTCAATAGCCCGTGCACGAACATGTATGCAGTACTTGATGTCGAGAGGCGCACCTTGCGAGCGTGTGAGCTACAATGGTTTTGGCTCAGATAAACCAATAGCCGATAATAACACAGCTGCTGGTCGTGCCAAAAACAGGCGCGTGGAAGTGGTGATTAAAGAGATAAAGTGATTTAGTGTTTTTTGAAAGAGTTGATTATGAAAGCTACTAAAGTTTAAAAATATATATTCACTACCTGCGTCAAACTATTTTTGCTAATAGAGATGTAATCTTTTAAATCATGCTAGTACTTCATAGATAGCATCAAGTTTTTCAGAAATTTCTTTGCTGATTTCCTCGTATTCCATCAACATTATTAGTTGGTAGTAGTCTCTTTTAGAAAAGTCATTATAAACACCAAGTCGTTTGTAAAACTCAGGAAATATAACGTCAAGCCATTCATCTGATAACTTAGCTTTATTCCACCAATCGTTTTTTAAATCGTTTAAATAAAGCGGAACAGTTAAATCTTGAACTGTTTGCTTCATAGTCTCAATGAGTTTAGTAGAGCCAATAGAAGGATACCTTGCTGAAAGAAGTTTTGCATGACGATATAATATTTCGGGTTGCGCAAAGTAGTTTTCAAGTTCCCTCTTAGTCCAACATATGATTTTCAGTTTAGGATTAGATTGAAGATTGGGCAAATTATCAAAAAGAGCCAAGCCTTTTAATTCGGGGAAAATTTCTTGCAATGATGAAAAATTATTAATTGCTGTACCAGGGACATTGTCGGCTGTATACTGGACATTAGCAACCCTGAGTAAATTTTCAACCTTGTGATTTAATTTGACGGCAAAATGTAATAACATTTGCAAATCAGTAGAACCCTCGAGGTAAATGACATGTTTTTTCGCTCTTGCTAAATAATACTTTTCCCAACCTATTTCGGTCAGTGCTTTTTTAATATATCGAATTTTCTGAGGGGATGCTGAATCATTCAATTCAAAAACTTTATTTTCAATTAAGGCAATAACTTTTGAAGCCTCTGCTGCTTCATCTAGTACTACTTCTGAATGAGAAGCAATAATAATTTGAGAATTCATATCTGCAGCAACTTGATTGATAAGTTGAAATGCTTCTCGTTGTCGGATAACCTCAAGGTGTGCATCAGGTTCGTCAAGTAGCAAAATCGTATTGGGGTTAGCATACATGTATGAAAGAAGAAGCAAAGTTTGCTGAAACCCTCTGCCACCTGATGAAATATCGTAACGAATTTTGTCTTCTGTATATTCCAACTGTATTAATCCCGTTGCCTTAATAAACTCGGGTTTCAATAAGTCAGCACCAAACATTGACTTAACACCTTTGCACAATTTTAGCCACTTTTCCTCTGGATTATATCCCTTAGGATGTGGTGTGTCGGGATAAAGGATTTCGTAACAAATATTTCTTAGAACCTCAGCTGTTTTCCCCTCCCCAAGTTTTCGTTCAATTGAACCTTGAGTAAGTTTATCCTCATTTGTAGAAATGCCCGACATAGGTTGAAGAAAGCCAAAATGAATGCCTGCACCAGAATTATAAAGCTGAGTGATTTCTTTTGAGCCGTTTATTATTCTACACTGAAAAGATTCTGCATTTGAAAATTCAAATTCTGCTTTACAAACCCAATGCTTACCTAATTTTTCACCTTGTAACTCCACTTGCAACTTGACATGCTTGGTTTGTCCATGCTCATTCTTCTCTGTTACTTTACGATTACTCCACAAAAACCTTGCGTCTGCAATTGGGCTGTTCAACAAATCTTTTCGGTTTATTGTAACTGAGCCATTTCTTCCTAAATCTCTTTTTTGAAGGGCTTGAATAAAATTGGTCACTCCAATTTCCCATAAACATAAAGCTTGAAATATAGTTGATTTCCCAGAGTTATTAGGTCCAATAACAACGACTGATTGTGAAAGTGGAAAGGAAATTTTCTCCAGTTTTTTGAAATTGTTTATAGTTACTTTAGTTATCATTCTACATCTTTATGTTTTTTGGCGATAAGTTACTTAATATACTAAATATCCAACTTATAGAATTATTATTTAAACTTAAGAAACCTATGCAAAATTGAACACGTGTTTTTAAAGTCAAAAATAAGACTCTAAGCAAAAGCATCCACCTAAAAACGGAAAACAAGTACCATTTAATTACTCCCGGTTTGTAGCTTTAAATGCCATTGCATAAAGTTTCATTTGTTTCACCATTGCCAACAAGCCATTGGAACGTGTTTGTGCCAAATGCTGCATCAAACCTATTTTTTCCATAAATTCCAACTTTGAATTTATGATATAATCGGGCGTTTGACCAGACAAGACTTTGATAAGCAAGCTCACCAGTCCCTTTACTATCACTGAATCGCTATCGGCTTGAAACCACACTTTTCCCTCTTTATATTCAGCTATCAACCACACACTCGACTGGCAGCCTTTTATCTTGTTTTCTACCTTTTTTTCTGATTCAGGAAATGTCGGCAGCTTTTTGCCTAACTCGATAATGTATTCATATTTGTCATCCCAAGTGTCGAAAAGTGAAAAATCTTCAACCAACTGTGCCTCTATACTTTCTTCCATTGTTATATATGCTTCCAATCCTTCTATGAAGGCTTAAATTTTATAATTTATTGCGCTGAAGAATGAGGATTCGCTCATTCATACTTTAGTTTAATTTGTCCGTATTGTATTCTCATATCATCTAAAACCTACAAAAAAGAGCATTGTACTCTCGCACAATGCTCTTTTTATTGGTTATAAATGAAATACATTATATTCTTTTGATATCCACCACATCATATATGCGCTGCATATTGCTGTAAATACGTGACGACCCCGCAGGAGTGTCTTCAAACTCTATGGTACAAATGGCTTTGAATTCGTTAATACGGTTGTATTGCATACTATTCAGCATCATACCACGCTTACGAAAATTCATCACCAATTTATCTATTGTTTCGGGAGTGTGCATGCACTCTATTTCCCATTTGTTAACTATCAATTCTGAAACCACGATTGTAGATTTTTAATGTTTATCAATTAGATGCATGAACCAATGCTTGTTGCTTTTTACGTTCCTCTGCCATAGGATCAAATTCATCTTCGGCATAATAAATAGTATCGCTCAAGCTTGTGCCTGGAGCTACCATAGGCAACACATTTTCTTCTTTCATAACTTTAGCATGTATTACAAAAGGACCATTGTGCGTTTGTGCTTTTTTGATGGCAGTTTCGAAATCGTTATGATTATCTACCATTACAGCAGGTATGTGGTAGGCTTCTACAAGCTTCACAAAATCAGGATTTAATAAATCTACTCCGGAATAGTTTTTAGAATAAAACTGCTCTTGCCATTGGCGAACCATTCCTAAATAATTATTGTCAAGAATTAATACTTTTACGGGGAAATTATCTTGAACTAGGGTAATGAGTTCTTGTATGTTCATTTGGAATCCGCCATCTCCGCTGATAGACCACACCTCTCTGTTGGGCGCAGCACATTGGGCACCGATAGCAGCGGGAAATCCAAAGCCCATAGCTCCTAGCCCACCCGAAGTAAGGAAAGAATTGGGTTCTACACCATTCAAATACTGAGAAGACCACATTTGATGTTGACCTACATCGGTAGTCACTATCGCATCTTTTGGCAGATTTGATTTCAATACATTTAAAGCCGAAATCATATCAAACTTGCTATTATTGGCCGGTTTGATTGGGAATCGCCTGCGTTGCTCGTTCATGTGAGCTACCCATACATCGCGGTCGGCTTTGTTTGATGCACTGAGCGTGGTAGGGAAAAACTCGAAAAACTTCTTCAAATCAGCATGGATAAAGGCATGGGTAGGTACATTTTTACTGTACTCACTCTTATCTATATCCACATGGATAACTTTGGCCTTAGGAGCAAATTTATCTAATTTAAATGTGATGCGGTCGTCAAAACGAATACCGAGAGCAATAATTAAATCAGCTTCTTGCACAGCATCGTTGGCATATTTCATGCCATGCATTCCCAACCAAGAAAAGTACAATGGGTCGCTAGTGTCAAACACACCAATACCCATAATGGTGGAAACGGCAGGTATATTTTCTTTTTTTACAAATTCTCTTATTTCGCGCCACGAATCAGACAATAAATTGCCATGACCTGCGATGATTAACGGTTTTTTTGCCGTAGAAAGCATTTCTATCGCTTTTTCTACTTGCGACTTTTCTGCTTTATTTATGCGCTCGATTACAGGGACTCTGATGCTTGTTTCCCAACCTTCTTCTAACTCTATGTCAGCTCCTTGTACATCGCGAGGAATGTCGACAACCACAGGACCCGGTCTGCCACTCATAGATATTCTATATGCTTCCATTAATATTTTAGGCGCATCTTGAATGTGCTTAATCATGAAAGCTTTTTTGGTAATAGGCACACAAATGCCAGTCATATCTGTTTCTTGAAATGCATCTGTACCAATCAAATGTGTCATTACTTGGCCTGTAAGGGCTATCATAGGAATGGAATCTGCCCAAGCATCTGCAATACCTGTAACCAAGTTGGTAGCTCCCGGCCCTGATGTGGACAAGCATACTCCGGGTTTACCTGTAACTCTCGCATATCCTTCGGCTGCAAAAGCAGCAGCTTGTTCATGGCGTACCAAAATGTGCCTCATCGAACTGAACGGTATGGCATCGTACAATGGAAGAATGGCACCTCCCGGATAAGCAAAAATGTCTTTAATTTCTAGTAGTTCTAGTATCCTTACGATATAGTTTGCGCCTCTTAATTTCACCTTGGCCATGTTGAAAGTATTTTAGAATAAAAAACCTTTTCTATTAGAAAAGGCTGTATAAAGGTCGTACAAAGAAAATGTTTAACCAAATATAGAGATTTATTTCAAAAATTGAAATCGAAACGCAAAAATATTGAATTTAGTCTTTTAATTTTCAAAAAATATTCAATAAAAGCACATTAAACAAAACAAATGAGGGATATAAGCCATAAAATATCTACTTTAAGAACAGCAAAAGCTACAGCAAAAGTTTATTGTACTCACAACACCATTGAAAAAATCAATAGGGGGCATATTCCCAAAGGCAATATATTTGAATTTGCACGCGCTGCGGGCTACATGGCAGCCAAGAAAACAGACCAACTTCTACCCCACTGCCACCCCGTGACAATTGATGGCATGGAGATATTTTTTACGGTAGCACATTCAGACATAGAGATAACAGTTGAGGCTAAAAGCATAGGCCGAACAGGAATAGAGATGGAAGCACTTACAGCTGCGTCTGTAGCTGCGCTCACTATTTACGACATGCTCAAACCTGTGGATGCACAGTTGTCAATAGGTGATATTAAACTGATAGATAAAAAAGGAGGAAAGTCTGAACGGAAGTACTTTAACACTCCGCCTTCATGCGCCATATTGGTATGTGTTGATAGTAAAAAAAGCGATGAAGCAGGTCCTTTAGCCAAAGAAATGCTAATGGAGCAAGGCATAGAACAAATAGAGTATGAAGCAGTTTCTGAAGACAAAACAGAGATACAAACCGCACTCCAAAACCTTCTCAATAAAAAAATAGATTTTATTTTCACCGTGGGTGGTACGGGATTAAGCAAAAGTGACAATATGTTCGATGCTGTAAAAAATACCGTAGATTACGAATTAGAGGGAGTAGTAGCTGCTATGTATGGTCATGGGCAAGCACGCACTGCCTTAGCTATGGTGTCTAGATTGATTTCAGGAGTAGTAGAAAACAGCGTTGTGACCACGCTGCCGGGCAGTAAAGATGGGCTAGTGCAATGCTTGCAGGCCATTTTGCCGGCAATATTTCAAACCAAAAAGATGTTGCGCAAAAATTAAGAGGCAATTCTCATCGTGTGTTCAAACTTGCGTTTAATCTTTTTTCCAACACATTAAATAATTTTTGTTTGTGTCGCCTGAGTGACAAATCATGAAGTTTAATGTACTGATTTTTGTAGGTATAAAATTGGATTTTACTATGAAATTAGCATTTTGGACTTCTGTAGGTTTGTGTTTATTGTTTTCTGCATGTAAAAAAGAAGAACCCACACCCGAAACAAGCACTTTTGCAAATAGCATACGCATGGTACCCAACCAAAAACAAGTGGCGGTGGGCGATACTTTTACCATCAGTGCATTCTACTACAATTCAAAAAACGAAATCGAAAATGTGCCTCTGCAATGGCAGGTGTCCGATTCTTTGGTCGCAAATTTGTCAAATGCGGGCTTGGTTACGGCTTTGAAAGAAGGAAAGGTAAACATCAAGGCATCGTATGGAAACTTGGCTACCGCCACTGCCATGTTTACTGTGACAGGTATGGCTACCAACAGTAATTTGCGTACCGGTAAAATTTCGGGTAAAAACAACCATGTTGCCACCGGCACTGTAAATCTCATCCAAAAAGGAAATGCTCTGGAAATTATGTTTGGTACAGATTTCAGCTCTCAATCCGGACCTGAACTCATTGTGTATTTGTCGAATGAAGAAAAAGTAGTGGGCCGCAGTTTATATATAGCACCTTTGGCCCAACTTTCGGGAGAACATAGTTATACTGCTCCATTGGGTACAAATCTGAAAGATTTTAATTATGTAATAATCCATTGCAAACCCTTTAATGTTACTTTTGCAGCAGCACTGTTAAATTAATGAGGAATTGTATTTGTATTATATTCACAATTGCTTTACACTCCTTAGATATATATGCCCAAATGGATATAAAATCGGTTGGGATATGTAAAAAGAATAATTTCAAGACCCTTCCAATAGGATATTATACCCCCGAAACACGTTTGGCTGCTGGAGGTTTACTTTACTACATGTTTTGCCTTCATAAAGAAGATACATTGGCAAAACGTTCTAATATTCAGACATACGCCTCTTACACACAAAACAAACAATATGCCATAGAAACGCAATGGGATATTTTTGGTAAAGCAAATTCATTTTATTCTAATGGAGAATTAGACTACATATACTTTCCTGAGTTTTATTTTGGGGTAGGTAACCAAAGCCGTTTTGAAGACAGACAACTACTTTCTTATAAAAAAGTGAGATTAACAAGCAAAAATTTATGGAAAGTAGGTGAAAGCTATTATTTAGGTGGGCTTTTCCAAGGCCAATATATGTTCAGCTTTGAAGCAGCCGATATGTCATTTACTCCAAAAGAAAAAGAAAACGGACTTGGGGGCTACATGACAGCCGGAATAGGCCCAATTTTTATTTCTGATACCAGAGATAACGTATTAAATGCCAGTAAAGGGCATTTTGTAGAAATTTCAGCCTCAGCTTATAATTATGGGGTTTACGATAGATTCAGATTCCTGAATATAAGTTACGATGGTAGAAAATACATTTCATTATCTCATGGCAGTTGCTTGGCTTTGCATACCTATTTTGTGGGCAATCTAGGGGATGTGCCTTTCAGAATGATGCCTGCCATAGGCGGGCCTCGTTATCTTCGGGGTTATTACTATGGACGGTTTAGAGATAACAACATGTATGCGTTTCAAACAGAATGGCGACAGAAAGTATGGAAAAGGTTTGGGATGGTATTATTTACAGGATTTGCCCAAGTAGGCAGCAACATTAAAAATTTATTGGACACTTCGCCCACTTGGAATGTAGGTGGTGGATTACGTTTTGTAGTAAATAGAGCCGAAAATGTAAATATCCGTTTGGATGTAGGATATACCGAAAGCCAAAATATGGGTTTTTATTTAGTCTTTGCAGAAGCATTTTGATTTTTTTGTGTGTTAAAATTGTTTATAAACGTAATTTAAATCTCATTTTTTTTAATTTATAAGTAGTAGGATTTTAATACAATAGAAATATAACATTTACATCTAAAAAGGTATATTATGCTAAAATTTTTAGTTTACAGCGTTAGTAAAAATAACTAATTTTCAGATTTTCATATTAATTCAAGAATTGATATGCAGAATTAATGTGTCAGTTTAAAGCTAGACCATGCACACAAAACTAAAAAGTAGATTTTATTGTTCTTCCGAATATGGAAAAAAGCTGAAATATTATTGAGATTAAAATATATAATGATACAGAATATTAATAACTCATCCGACATCATCTTATATAGCTCCCCTGAAGGAAACATAAAGATAGAAGTTATTTACTCGGGTGAAACCTTTTGGCTTACCCAAAAACAAATGGCAGAACTGTTTGGTGTAGAAGTACCAGCCGTGAGCAAGCACCTTACAAATATTTTTGAATCGGGCGAGCTGGTTCAGGAGGCAACTGTTTCCATTTTGGAAATAGTTCAACAAGAAGGCAGCCGAAACGTAACTCGAAAAACGGAGTTTTATAGTTTGGACGCTATTATTGCCGTGGGTTATAGGATAAACAGCCGACAGGCAACCCAATTCCGCATTTGGGCAACAAAAAACCTTAGGGAATTTATTATTAAAGGATTTGTTTTGGATGATGAACGCTTGAAGCAAGGAAAACGCTTTGGCAAAGACTATTTTGATGAACTCCTAGAACGTATCCGTGAGATACGGGCAAGTGAAAGGCGTTTTTATCAAAAAATTACCGACATTTATGAGCAATGTAGCATTGACTACAATAAAGATGCAGACATTACCCAAACATTTTTCAAAACTGTTCAAAACAAATTGCATTGGGCAATTACTGGTAAAACGGCTGCACAAATTATTGCAGAAAGAGCCAAAGCGTCAGAGCCGAATATGGGTTTACAGACTTGGAAAAACGCGCCAAAAGGTAAGATTTTGAAAAATGATATAAGCATTGCTAAAAACTACTTGATTGAAAAAGAAATCAAAGAATTGGAAAGAGTAGTTACTATGTACCTAGACTATGCTGAAAATCAGGCTGCAAGGCAAATACCCATGAAAATGTCAGATTGGGTGCAAAAAATTGATGCATTTTTGCAATTCAATGAATATAAAATATTAAAAGATGCAGGCAACATAAGCCATGAAGTGGCTAAGAAACTCGCTGAAAAGGAATACGAAAAATATCGTGTTTTTCAGGATAAGAATTTTGAAAGTGACTTTGACAGAGAGGTGAAAAGTTTAAAATGAAAAAGCCAAAAATGAATAGTGAAAAACCGATGGCAATTAACGTAATAACCAAATTATCTTTCTCTTTGAAAGACTTGCTCGGAATAACGAAAGTTAAAATATAGTAC
>ERZ1066116.237-NODE-237-length-19248-cov-19.540874_pt1 | contig 19248 bp, 16 predicted proteins | sample MGYA00382763_ERZ1066116 | MGnify/ENA primary metagenome ERZ1066116 (study PRJEB33369, sample SAMEA5778346) | biofilm metagenome | biome: Industrial cooling water; feature: Water cooling tower basin; material: Biofilm | place: United Arab Emirates | collected...
CTACAAAAGAAGGATGAAGAATTTGGGGTTGAAAGAGGGTGAGGGCAATTTTTATAACAATGTGCCGTAAAACCCAAAAGTCTTTAGCTTTTGGGATGTAAGGCACAAGAAATTTAGCCTTGCAGTTGCGGTATGTGCAGAGATAAAAAATACAGAGACGAGCGAAATAAGAAACAGAATGTTTGAACCCATCCATAATGGCAAGAGTGTAATGGTGTACGGCTTAAAATGCTGGATACCTCCTGTTGGGTTTGGCTATCATTCTGATCCTGAACAGGCACGAATGATTGAAGCAAAGACAGGGCTGGCGCAACCACTACTGGAACGGGTGGATGTGATTAAAAGAAGCAGCAAAAAAGAAGAACAGTATTGGGAGCGCCCTGATATACCTGCTGAGGTAAACGAGTGGTTTGAAGAAGAGCGGGAGCGGCAATTAACAGAACCCGAATGGCAGCATCCGGAACTGGCAAAGATTTCTCAACGGGAATGGCACAGGAGAAGATACGGTGTGTGGTTTTATAACAATGGTGTGCCTGAGTATATAACAGGGGCACATTATTATTACTTAACATATTGGTCAATCAATAGCGATAGTGGTTATCCTGACTTTCGGAAGATTGACCAAGATTATTTTTATTTCTGGGCTTACTCTTATGAAGACCCACGTTGTTACGGTATCAATGATATTCAAAAAAGAAGAAACGGGAAAACTGACAAGGCTGCATGTATAGTAGTTGAAGTAATTACACGTACTGCAAAATCTCACGGATATATACAAAGCAAAACGGAAGCTGATGCGAATGCTTTGTTTGACTTAAAATTGATTCCTGCATTCAGGGCTTTGCCTTCTTATTTTAAACCGGAATACGACCGAGCAAAAGGAGACGTGCCAAAAGAAAGCATTAGATTTTTCAAAACCAGCAAAAAAGGTAAGATTGATCCTAAGCTGCAGAAGGTGCCTGAATTACAATCCAGCATTAACACAAAAGAAAGCGGAGCAAAAGCTATTGATGGATTAAGAGCTAAGATTTACATAGGAGATGAAAGTGGAAAAACAAAGGTGGATATACTTGACAGACACAAGGTGGTTCAGCGCTGCTGTGTAAATCAAAGAGGACAGATTGTAGGGAAGATGATTATTACTACCACGGTGGAGGAAGTGGGCTTTAAGTACAAGTTTGACAAGCTGTGGGCACAAAGTAATCAATTTGAGCGGGAGAAAGACGGCACTACAAAGAGCGGTTTGTATAAACTGTTTACACCCGCACACCGTAGCATGGACTACGATGTATATGGCTATCCAAAAGAGCAGGAAGGGATTGATGCAATCAATGCTGAACGGGATAAGTTTAAAGAGAGTGTGGAAGAACTGAACGATGTGATTCGTAAAGAACCTATGACCGAGGAAGAGGCGTTTTTTGTGGATGCCAAGCAATGCCATTTTAATCCCAATACACTAAATTTTAGATTGAGCGATTTAAGCCTGCTTAAAAACTACAAAGAGCGTGGCAATTTTTCATGGGCAAATGGTGAGCGAGATACAAAAGTCATTTGGACACCTGACCCTACCGGGCGGTGGGAGATATGCTGGATTTTTGACCGACCCGGGCAGAGTAATAAAGTAGAGCGCAGGGGTAGCAGGTTTATACCTATGAATGGATTGCGATTTATTACCGGATGCGACCCGTTTGACCATGACCAAGTAGAAGATACTAACCAGCGAAGCAAGGGGTGCGCCTTTACATTAAAACGAAACGACCCCACATCTGAAAATGATGCTTACAACAAAGCCTTTATCTGTAAGTACCTGCACCGGCACGAATTGGCTTACAGCTTTTACGAAGACATGATTATGCAGTGCTTCTATTTTGGAAGTCCGCTGTTATTTGAAAACAACAAAGGTGGTATTGCACGCTACTTTGAACTGAGAGGGTATAAAGATTTTTTGATTCACTACAGCGACCGCAAAGAACCAGGCATACCGGCAAGCACAGAAAACAAAGTGATGATGCTGGAAATAATGCAGGATTACTTCAAGACATACATAGATAAGCAGTTTTTCCCTGACCTGATACAAGACCTGTTAAAGTTTGAGATAGCGAACACACAGAAATACGATTTAAGTATGGCTGCAGGGTGGACGCTGTTTGCCGATCATTACAATGTAGCAGCTAAGGGAAGCACCGGATTAAAAGACATATCAAAATTATTCAGGCGGTATGCCGCATAAACAATAAACCATGACAACCTCATCATTTCCGAAGCACAACATTGACCCTAAATTAAAAGATAAAAATTGGGGGTTACAGTTTATTAAAGCGGCGTACCACAGCTATGAAACATCCGTGGGCAAAAAGATGTTTATGGGCAAGGCCCGTGTGTATGACGAAATAAAAGAATACATGTACGGGCGGCAGGATACACGCCGGTATCACAAGGCAGTGGGGGTAGATGAAGAAACCAATACTACCTATGCCAATATTGACAACCGTGTGCTTGCCATTGTATCCAAGCAGCGAAGAACAGCGCTGGGCCTGCTGCAGAAAAGTTTGTACAACGTAGTAGCCACCACGATAGATACACAAGCAAGGAACGAAGTGGATGCGTACTATGCTGATGTGAAAGCAAAGCTGTTACTGAAACGTGCACTGGAACAACAGGCACCTGACCTTGCTAACCATCCATCATTGATGCTTGATGCAAAAGACCCACAGGACTTAGAGGAACTGGAAATGCAGGCGGAGTATGGGTTTAAACATCAAATGGCGATTGAAGCCGAAGATGCCGTGAACCTTTCCTTTGCATGGAACGACATAGGCAGATGCCGGGACATGGTATTTGAAAAACTCTTTGACGAAGGGGTGGCCGTGTATAAAGACTGGATTGATAAGAACGGCAAGCCCAAGTTTAGGGTATGCGACAACAGAAACATTGTGTGCAATTACTGCAACTATGCGGATTTTAAAGACCTGCTCTACATTGGTGAAGTAGTAGATATGCCGTTTTACTCTTTTGCGGAAGATGCAGGTAATGCGTTTACCGAGGCGGAATACGAACAGATTTACAACAGTGCACGGGCCACATTTGGCAATGTGAATATGCCCGCTTACCAACAGAACGGATATGACAAATGCAAGGTGCAGGTATTGGAACTGGAGTGGTTTAGTTTGGATGACATGTTTTTTGAAAGCAGGGTAACGGATGCGGGTAACGAGATTTACGTACCCGTAAAATACAGCGATAGAAAATACGATAGCCGTAAGTATGATTACCGCCCGGTAACGATGCTGTACAAGGGCAAGTGGATTGTAGGTACTGATTTCATTTACGACTTCAGCAAAGTATCGAATCCGAAAAGAAGTCCGAACAAAACAGGAGTAGCTCAACTGGATTATCATATTGAGGCCATCAACTTTGACCGGATGCAAAGCAAGGGAATAGGTGAAGACCTGTTAACTATTGCCGACCAGATACACCTTGCGTGGTTGAAGTGGCAGAATATACAGAACCAATTAATACCGTACATGATTGAGATTGATTTGGATTCATTGGAAAACGTGGCATTGGGAGCAGGCGGCGAAAAGTTAACCGCAAAAGAAGTGTTGGACATGGCTTTCCAAAACGGGATATTGGTAACGAGAAGGCAGGGGATTAGCGAAAGAAACATCAACTACCAAGCCGTAAACTTCATACAAACAAACTACGGTGAAGCCGTGGCCGAAGCATGGAACAACCTTGTACGTGTGATAGGCATGGTGAATGAGATTATCGGACTTAATGAATTAACTGACAGCAGCACACCTAACCCGAAGATACTGACCAACCCAGCTATGATGGCTGTGGAAGGAACAAAGAATGCACTGTACAATATTGTGGCTGCAGAAAAAAGGCTGCTGTTAAAAATAGCAAATGCCATGGTGCGCCGTATGCAGCAGGCCGTAAAGAAAGGCGATGTGGAAGGTTACCTGCCTGCATTGGGAGAAGGTACCATGAAGTTTATACGCCTGAGCCCTGACTTAGAACTGCATGAGTTTGGGATTATACTGGAAGACAAACCGAGCGATGAAAAGCGGCAGTTTTTTGTACAGGAAGTATTTAAATATAAGAGCGAAGGGCTATTAGACCCTACCGATGCTATTCTTGTAGAAAGCGAATCCAATTTAAAAAGAGCATCACAGATGCTGGCGTATAAGATTAAGAAAAAGCGGGAGTTGATGCAGAAGGAAGCCATTGAGCGTGAACAACGCAATGCACAGTATCAACAGCAATCTGCCATAGTAGCTGAACAGGCAAAACAGGGTACACTTCAATTAGAATATCAGCTTAAAAAAGAACTGCTTGAATTAGAGATACAGGGTAAGTTGATGCTGAAACAAATTGAAGTGGGTGGCAAAGTAGATGTAGCGGATAAAGAAACCACATCCAGAGAGCGGATTAAAGACAAAGAGATGGGATTACCGCCTGCGCCACAGATACAAATTGAGCCTATTGAAATTGAAGAAGAAGAATAAAATATTTATTTTGAAGAATGAAAACAACAAAATATCTTTGAGATACAAAATGTATCTATATGGCAAAATTTATTAAAGAGGTAGAGGCAATTCAATTGGTGTTTGACGCAAAAACAAAAGAGAAAATTTTAGCTTCTAAAGAGCCGATTGAGTTTGTGGCAAATTGCCCGGTGAAGAAAAACCTTGGCGATGTGTTTGTTGATTTGACCATTAACAGCACTTCTGTAATTGCCCACGAAACGGATTATATTCTTTTAGGAAAGCATGGCGAAGTGATTGGCGTTCAAAAAAAGGATGCCTTTGAAGCAGAGCACAAGGCCGTGCCCGTGAAGGATAAAAAATAAAACACAAACATGGAAGATAATCAAACACAAGAAACACAGGAACAGGGTTTTGGGGTTGACGAATTAGAAGTAGTGCCGTTGAGTGAATTACTAAAACCACAAACGGAAGAAACTCCCGAACCGGAAGCGCCACCGGCACAAGTAGTAGAACAAACGCCGCCTGCCGCTGAGCCCGAACCAACACCGATACCGGAGATTGTACCGCCTAAGATTGAGTACGCTCCGCAACCACAACTTACAGCCGAAGAACTTGTTCAACGGTTTGAAGATAAAAAAGCTCTTTTAAAGCAGTTAGGATTAGACGACTTTCTCATTGGTGCTTTGGATTATTACAAAGCAGAAGGTACGCTGGTTCCTTACCTGGAAGCAAAAACGGTTGACTTTACCACCATGCCTGAGCAACAAATAGTGGAGCGTAAACTCAGAGAGAAGTACGCCTCATTAGGATTGACAGACGATAAGGTAAACAAACTGGTGCAGAATGATATTCTGCAGACATACAAAACCGATGAATCTGCATTTTCTGAGACAGAAGTGGAGATAGGCAGGTTACGTATGGAGGCGGATGCCGCTCAATACCGCAGGGAATTTGTGGAGCGGCAGCAAAAGTTTGCACCACCAGCCCGTCAGCAACAGGAAGAAACACCGGAACCAACCCGTGAGGAAGTAGTGGAAGCCGCCAAACAACGTGTTTTGGCCGAACCGATGGTACAGGAGTTTATGAAGAAACCTGTGCTGAAGATTGGCGACGGAGACCTCTCGTTTAATTACGAAACAAAGAACGTTAATGCAGCACTTGGAGTGCTTGTTGATCCGGCTCAGATGACCTTCTATACATCAAAGAAAGATGAAATGGGAAGGGTGCTGACGGATGCAACAGGAAACCCGGTACCTGATTATTCGTTTTTGCTGGAACTGGCAGCACATATTACAGACCGGCAAAACTACAATGCGCTATTAATGAAGCACGGTAAGTCATTAGGGACAAAGCAGATTGCAGAGCAACTGAATCCTGATGCACCGGGCGGACAAGGAATAGTGCCTGATAGTGCCCCTGTAGATATGATGCGAGCGCTGGCTGATGCTTTAAGAAGCGCACAGTAATTCATCATTAACTATTAAACCTTATCATTATGCCACAGGGATTAGGCACACAAGATAAAAAGACCGTGAGTGCGGTAGATATGTACGATGCAAGAGACATATTCCGTGACGGTATCTTAGATATCTACGACCAAGAAGGGTTGATGGATATTTTAAAATTCAGCGGACGTATGGAAAAGCATACGTCACCAAACTGGGTGTTTCACAATTTTACCGATGAAGATGTGAACCGCACAGTAACAGCGCAAGCCACCGTATTAACAAGCGGTACGCCTACTGTAACTGTACCTATCAACGTACAGAACTATGTGCGTGAAGGCGATTTGATTACAACTGTTTCCGGTAAACAGGCACGTGTGAGTTCTGTTACAAGGGGTACTCCTGACAGCATGGTAATTAGATCTGTGGACGGCGGCAACCTTACCGTAACAGCAGGTGACATTTTGGTAGTGGGTAGCCGTGCTGAGCGTGAAAACAGTAACGCTCCTGAGAGCTTGAACTTTACGCCTACCAAAGCCATGAATAAAATTCAGGCATTTTCTGAAACCTACCGCATCACTGACGTGGAGAAGTTTGATACCAAAGAAGTGAGCGTACAGGGCAGCAAAATGATTGTGGATTACGGCGCATTGAAGACTTTGCAAAAGTTGGTGAGCCAGGTAAACTACCAAATGATTGCCGGACAGATGAGTGCTACCAGTTTTTCTGACAGTGCTCCCAGTGATGTGGATGCAGATGGCTACACTTATCAAAGTACACGTGGTTTGCATGACTACATTGCTTTTGGTGGTGGCGTATCTGATACCGTTGCATCTGCCGGTACATTTACAAAGGCTGATTTAGACGACCACGTAAACCAGATTGTAGCCAACAGAACAACCGCTACATCATTCCTTGGTGTGCGTTCTACAAAGATTGCCAACATTATGGATACCTACTTTAAGGGTACCAGCAATACCGGCATGACAAGCGCTCGCTTGAATGTGGACGGCAAGGAAATCAACTTTGACGTTGAAAAAGTAACTTCTGGCGGTTTGACGTTCCAGTATGCTGTATTGCCAATTTTAAACAACCCCCGTTTGTTTAACATTGCCAACAACATTTTCCATAACACGCTTTACCACATTCCTCTTGACAAGGTAAAACTTGTAGGTGGTGGTTATGCCGGACGCATCCGCTTGCGTTACAAAAACACGCCTTCTGAATTTGGCAACGGCCTTATCTCAGAAGCACACAACGGTATGTTTGGTAAAGGTGGAAACAGCCTGAAAGCAAACATGGAAAAGCGTTTTTACACAGCGCAGGGTCTTGAAATTCTCGGACCTCAGCATTTCTCAAAACTTCAGTTTATCTAAAAGAAAGGGAGGGTAACCCCCTCCCTTTTATTTATTCATCAAACACATAGACATGAAACAAATTGGACGGTACAATAAAGTATCATCAAAATTTCAGCAGGAGCTTGGTATTAAACAATTAAAACCGGGTGAACGCAAAAAGTTTCGCTATCAATCAGATCGTATTGTGATAGGCGAAGACGGTAAAAAAGAATTTGCTTTTCCTGAAACGGAGAAGCTGCCACCAACGGATACGATTTGGGACCCATATGCACAGCAAGACCCTGAAACAAAAGGGTGGATGGGAGCTATTGTTGACATTGGCCTTGTAAACGGAGTGGATAATAACGGGGCCGCATTGCCTCATCAAATTATTCGCAGGTTTTTAAGACCTGAGCCTGGCACCGGTAATATTTACCTGTTTGGGAATAATGAAGAAGACAGGTATGTGTATTGGTACATGCAGATTTGTAACTACAACGCAAAACGTGCGGGAAGAGACACTTCAAAGAGAGCGCTTTTTTATGAAGTGGATGAAGCAGGGGAGGCTAAGAAAAGCCTTACAAGACGCTCTCAATTGTTGGAGATACAAAACTTCATCAGTTCTTTAACCGGTAAGAATCTTGTAATGACAGCCAAAGCAGCGGGCAGAGAAGTAGAAGGGCGTGATGAAGACATGATTAAGGATGATCTGTGGGCATTTGCAGAAGCGAACCCCGATGGCTTTGACCTGTTGCGTAAAGACAACAAAAAGATTGAAAGCCTTTCAATTATAAAGCAGGCGCTTGAATCGGGTGTTTTGGTGTATGACCCAACACAGATGACTGTAACCAATACGGCTACAAACAACGTGGTGGCAACGCTGAAGCGTGTGGAGGGCAAGAGCATTCAAGAGCAGCTTGACGAGTATTTCAAAACAACTACAAAGGGTGAACGTGAATACGAAACCATCAAAAAACTTGTGACTGCTAAAGCGGTTGCATAAAGGTGTGTTTTGTGTTTGAATAGCCGGCAACGGCTGACCCTCTTTGTTTAGGGAGGGTCTTTTTAAAAAACAGAACCATGCCGGATTTAAGCGCTTATATCAATTTTACTGTACAGTTTGACTACACGCAGAACAAATTTGTTTTGACAGATACAGGCACGTACCCCGGCGGTGTAGCAAATGATTTGATTGGCATTTTTGATATTACGCATCCAGACAGGATTACCGAAGATGGCGCATGGACTTCGCCTGACATATCTTGGACAGGGAGTGTGCTGACAACAGGTTTAAGAGAATTGCGCCGTAATGCACAGAACAAACCACAGTGCGGTACTTACACATTCAAATACACGATTGACCATCCGGGTTATACACCTACTGTTCTTACAAAGACGGTTAATTTTCAATACATACCCGTTACGGGTGCTATCACTAAAAGTTTTGATGTATTTACCCCGCAGTTGAGGGCGATTGATAATGTTAATTACAATATCGGGGGATATACTATTGGAAGTACGGCAAGAAGTTGGGTAGCTACAGTAGGAACAGTGGGGACAGTAACAGGTAGTACATCAACACTTGACCTTGCTATTTCTTCAGTTTACTATGACGCTGCTTATACCATTGCATTAAGCACAACAGTTGTTTACAACAACAGCGGAGATACGTGGGTGAGCATTAAAGACGCAATAGCAAGCACGTTGACCACACAAGCCAATACGCCCCCTGATACATGCAGCTTGCTTGCCTACCTGACAACAATTAAACAGCGTGCAGATGATTTAGCGGCATCCTGCCAACCTTACGAAGCAGCAAAAAAAGCGTATGAATATGCCGCTAATTTGTATTTCCACATTTTAGAGCGGTTAAAAGCCGGGAGTACAACGGGTGTAATTGATTATGTAAACGAGTTTTTAACCATCTATTACAATGCTGCGCCTACTTACATTAATACAAACACGGCAATTAACCCTTATGTTTTTTGCTATGCTGTGGCTGCAGGCGATATAACTAAGTTTTATGTAACGATGAGCGCAACGGCAGCAAGTTATACCAATGCTACGTTTAGCGGCAAGACTATTTTAATGACAGCAACCGAAGGCATGGTATTAAGAGATACGGATATAAGTTTAAGCGGAAGCACCGTAAGCAAGACGAATGCAGGAGATGAGTTTGTAGCGGGCACATGGTATTTGTTTTTATTAAAAGAAAACTGATGAAACAATTAGCAACAATATTGATTTTGATGTGCAGCATGGCTGTACAGGGACAAAGCGTGATTGATAGTCAATACTATCAAAACCTGAGAAGGAGCGATAAGATTGACCGTGTAGTACACGATAGTATTTTAGGAGCCCCTAAAGTAAAAGCCGTTAGAGGCAAAAGAGATGGGGTAATAGTTTATAACGGGCCATTAAAAACGCTGGAAGTTTATGACAGTGCTGAGGCGAAGTGGTACCCGTTATTGAGTTTTGCTAATCAGAATGGTGTTATAACCGGCGGACAAGTAACGTGGATTAGCGGCTTGACATTTTATGTGAGCCCCGCCTCTTATGTTATTAATGGTGTTTTATACAACTCAGCAGGTGGGAATATTACACTGAATGCTGCTGACCCAACCAGTCCACGCATAGACCTTATTGCCCTTGATTCTACGGGTGCTATTAAAATTACGGGTACGCCTGCTCCTGATCCACAAAAGCCGCAGGTAGAGCCTTCTGTACAATTAGAACTTACATCTGTACTTGTGAATGCAGGCGCAACAACCCCTGGCAATGTTTCAAGAATAATGATTTATGATGAAAACATTGAGTGGAGTACGGTAACAAATAATATTACAGCAAATTTTAACAACACAGTAAATCCGTTTACAGGAACAAAATCAGTTGATGTTAGTTCTTATACGGCTGCAACGGGCAGGGTTCTGCAGTTTAATAACGGTAGTGTTTTTAATATAGCAAACTATCAGTTACTTACGATTGCCATACGATTAAAGTCAACCTATGCTAACAATGCTACAATTTCTTTAAGGTGGTATAATGGCAGCCTTATAAAAAGTAGTGTTGTAACGGTTGCAAGTGGTAGTTATAATTTTGTAAGGACCGTTACCGGAGTGTATCAAATTGTGCAAGTGCCCGTATCTGCGTTTACATTTTCTCAGGGGCTTGATTTTGGCAACGCTGCGACAGATGTAAGCGGACTAAGGATTACGTTTAACAATGCAGGAGGGGGCATGTTTTTAGATTTCATTAACCTGCAGCAGGGCGTTGCTTTAACGACGCAAACGGGCGTACAAAGTTTTAATGAGCGTGTGGGTAATATACAGCCATTAAAGACTGACTATTCTTCTTTTTTCCTTGATACGATATACAGGAGATCGGACAGTGTGTTTGGTACAAAAAACAGTGTAGAGCGTTATTTGTTTAAAGACAGCATTGCCGGCGGCGGTTCATTCTCTGGAATAGACAGTGGGGCATACAGAACACTAACGCAGGTAAACGATAGTATTATAACATTCAATAGGGCAAATGGTATTATAGATACATTGGTAATTGAGGTGAACGGTGGTTCAGGCGGCGGCGGTTCAGGTACAGTAACGCAGTTTAATTTCACTAACTCAACAGGAATAACAGGCACAGTAACCAACGCAACAACAACACCTACTTTATCTCTATCAATAGATACGGGTGCTATTGCAAATTTTGCAGCTAAAGCAAGGAGTTTATTCGGAGGTACATACCCTATTCAATACAACAACGGATTATTTAATCTTGATACAACCGCTGGCAGGTGGCGAAGTGAAAACTATTACAACACAAAGTATTTACAGAATATCACAGGGCTTGTAACACAAGGCACAGGTATTAGTATTACGGGTAGTGGTACAAGTGGTAGCCCTTATGTGATAAATGCAACAGGAGCAAACGCAGACAGCACAGCCGCAAAAATAAAGAGAGGCACGTACGCTCAAAGACCTTTAAGCCCCGATACTGGGCAGATATACTGGCAAACGGATAGGCTTTCAGGTGAGTGGACGTATGACGGGAGAAGATGGAATTTCAGCCCTGAATGGAATAAGGTAGAGTGGGCTGAAACTTTTACATCACCAAGTCCATTAGTTCCTAAAATAGCTTATTTAGCAAGTGGCACAGGTTCTGGCCAAACGATTATAAGAGAGAGAAAATTTTCATCTTATTTACAATTAACAACGGGAACGACTACAACGGGCTATTCATCAGGTGGTGTTACAGAGGAAGAAACGGTTTCGCCTATTGTACTTGATTCTATGATTCAATACAGAGAGTGGTTAGTAAGGCTTCCTCAATTGAGCAATGGAACTGATACATACGAAGCTGCTGTTGGTTGGCTCGGTCATCAAAGCCAATGGAATTTCGGAACCCTTTGTTTTATTTATACTCATTCATTGAATGGTGGCAATTGGAGCACAAGAACAAGAAAGTTTGATAACAGCGCAAGCGTAACTACGAAAAATAGCGGTGTTGCTGCTGTTGCAAATACATGGACAAAACTTGCTATTGAAGTGAACGGATATACCGAAACAATTTACTTCTATATAAACGATGTATTAGTTACAACGCATTCTACTGCTAATAGTGATAACATACCCATACCGGGGGCTACTTCTGTCGCCCCTCAATACAATTTTGGAATAGCCAAAAGTGCAGGTACTAACGCAAGAGTATTACAGGTTGATGAAGTTTTGTATTATTTAATAAGGAGGGAATACTAATGACTTACTATAAACTATCATACAAAGGTGTTGAGCATGTTTTTGAAAGTTTAGAATTGGTTAACAGTTTCAAAGCAAAAAATCCTGAATGGAAAGATGTACAACATACAACATTTGAGTATGTACCATCAGAAACTAAAATAGTTCCTGAATCAGTTCCATTATGGTCTTTAAGGTCTGTGTTGCGAGAAAAAGAATTATTACAACAGGTAAAAACTTCTATTTCACAAATACAGGACAACAAAATAAAAATTCAGGCAGAGGAAGGTATCGAGTATGGGAATACTATTGAAAGAAGCCATCCCATAACATTGTTTATAAAGTCTGTTTTAGGATTAACAGACAATCAGGTTGATGAAATATTTATAGATGCAAAAAAAAATAAGTTCATGAAGTATTTAATAATATTATTCTTTTTCGTTTCACTTACAGCAACAGCGCAGCAGCGTATTACTATACGTTCAAAAGCGGCGGTTGATAGTATATTCAAAGCAGGTGATACGTTGAAATATCGGATAGCAGGTACTAACAAAAGTGTAGGTACGTTTGCTGGTAGCGGTGGTATAGGTTCTTTAAACGGCCTTACAGGTGCAACTCAAACTTTTGTAAACGAAACAAACATAGGCATCAGCAGTACAGGTACTACTCACACTTTAACATGGAGTGGAACACTTGCCGATGGAAGGATAGCAAGTGCGGCTAAATGGAACGCAGCTTATGAAGCATCTACCAAGAGTAGTTACATTAATAATGGTACTGGCAGCGGCGATACTTTGTTTAGGCGTATAAATGATTCAACTGGAGTTATTGCAAGACTTGAATTTGCCAGTGCAAACAATTTGTTGAGTATTGGAACAGCACACGATGCTAATAAGCTATCGTACAACTTAACCATCAACCAGGGGAATTTCAGTTTGCCATCTATAGGTGGAAGTTTAAACCTTTCACAAATAAACCTTACTGGAAGTGCAGATAACCAGGTTTTAAAACGTGTAGGCGGTGCATTAACATGGGCCACAGATAACACAGGGGCTGGTGTACCCACTGGTGGTACCACAGGGCAAGTACTCACCAAAAACAGCAATGCTGATAATGATGTAAGCTGGCAATCACCTACAGGCGGCGGCGGCACTACCTACACTGCCTCTGGCGGCCTCTCACTTGTAGGGAATGACTTTAGATTGGGGGGCGAGTTAAGCGACAGTACAGAGATAAATCTTTATGATGCGATTTTAAATTTTAGCAATTTTGGCAGAAGTCAAATGCGATTATCCCCCGCTTCTGGTATTTCGGAATATATGATGCGAGACCCCGTAGATACAGGCGGTGTTTACATAAACGGCCCAAATACTACTCTTTTAGGGGATTCGATTTTTTTAGGTTCATCAACTTTTCAAATAAGCAATTTTTTAAAATACAACCCAACTTTTACCGACACGTCTAAGTTTCAAATATTAGGCATTAATAAAACAACGGGTAGTTTAGCAAGATACACAGGCGGCTGGCCGAGCGGCGGCGGTGCGCTCAACTTGCAGCAGGTAACAACAAATGGGAATACAACAAATCTTAATATTAAGACTAATGGCTATATTTTTGATGGTACAAACGGGTGGTCTTATTTAATGAAGGGGGGGTTTAATGGGAACGTTTTATTTACGAGAAATACTGTAGGTTCTACTTCAAACAGAGATTCGATATTTGAAATTTCTGCATCAGGTTTTGGCACATTTAGAAGTCCTACAAGCTACTCATTATTTAACAATGAAAGCATTACGGGAGAGCGTATATTAAATATACCTGACAGTTCAGGGACTATTCCCGTTGCGGTTTATTTAAACGGAACGAGGTACAACCCAAACAGCAAGGGAACGATACCATTGCCCGACCTTCTTACGCCTTCAACAGCAGCAGCAACGTATCAGCCTATTTTGGGTTTCACCCCGTACAATGCAACGAATCCAAACAACTATATTCCATTAACAGCATTATCCAGTACAGCAACAGGTTTAACATATACAAATACAACGGGTGTATTTAGTCTTACAAGTGGTTACTCTATCCCGTTAAACACTAAGCAAGCGCAATGGGATGCGGCCTATGAGGCATCAACCAAAAGTAGTTACATAAACAACGGCACAGGTGCAGGTGACAGTTTAATGATTCGCTTGAATGATAGCGTATTGATAGCACGAAGAATAGAATTTACAAGTTCAAACAGCTTATTAAGCATAACACCTTCGCATGATGCCAATAAATTATCCTATGGCCTTACTGTTAATCAAGGTAATTTTTCTCTATCATCCATCGGGGGCAGTCTCAATGCTTCACAGATAGCACAAGGTGGTGCAAGTAGCGGTCAGGTATTAAAGTGGAATGGTAGTGCATGGGCAGCAGGTACAGATAATTCAGGAAGCGTTCCAAACGGCGGCACAACAGGGCAAGTACTCACCAAAAACAGCAATGCTGATAATGATGTAAGCTGGCAATCACCTACAGGCGGCGGTATGGCTGATCCTGGTGCGAACGGCATGGTGGTGCGAACTGCTTTAAATACCACTACTTCACGCAGCATCACCATAAAAGACGGTGAAGGAAGCATCACCAATGCTGATGGTGTGGCTGGTAATCCAGAAATTGATATTGCATTTGTAAGTGGTGGATTTTTCAGATTTGAAGCAGAGTTTTTAAATACAAACGCTGTTCAAAGTCAGTATATAGGCAGTGCCGTTGCAAGTGGAACAAATACAACTGCACCCGCAGCTGGTGTTATAACTCCAAACCATCCTGGTGTAATATTGATACGTTCATCAACAACAGCAAACAGCGGATATGTGTACATAACCGGTACTGCTGCGAGAATGGAAATTGGCGGTGGTGAAGTTTACAATTTTAATTTTAGAACTCCTGCATCGTTTACTAATACAACATGGAGAGCAGGATATCACACAGCTACTAATCAGACAGATGCAACAGATGGTGTTTATTTTGAATTGAATGGTAGTGGTGCAATAGTAGGCAAAACTGCAAACAACAGCACACGTACAACATCTGCAACAATTACAACTCTTTCAGATAATACATGGTATCATGGCCGCATTGTAGTTAATGATGCTAAAACAGAAGCGGTGTTTACCATTTTTGATGATGCAGGCACAAGTTTAGGCACGCAAACAATTACTACAAACTTACCTGCAAGTGGAAGGAGGGTTGGTACCGGCTTAGTTGCCACGAATAGTGGCACTACTGCTACAGACTTAATAAACATAGATTATATGAACTCATTCACAAATAAGAAATTAACAAGGGGGGCGTACTAATGAAATACATTTTATCATTCCTTTTTTTGTTTGCTGAATCAAAAGCACAACACACCTCACCGTTAGTAAATGCCGGTGCTGATGTTACGTGTAAATTTCCCGTTACACCATCTGTAACAGGTACGGTTACTTATTACAACGGGGCAAGCGGTACTATTAATTGGAGTAAGGTAAAATCACCATCACAACCTAATTACATTATTGTGATAGTGGGCAGCAGTACAGCAGCAGGATTTGGAGTTACAACGGCTGAATATTTCGGTACTAAATTATCGTCATTCTATAAACCACAGGGATTTATAGATAGCGTTTATAATGCAGGTGAGAACGGAGGACAAACAGTATTTGGCGCAAATATTACAAGCCGTTTAAATATTGGCGGTGTTACACAAAATAAAATTATTATTCTTTCTTACCCTTCCAATGGGTATAACGGAAGCACATATACAAATGTGCAAATAATGGACAGGTGGAGAGTGTGGCGGGATTCTATTGTAAACCGTGGTTATCAGTATCTCGTTCTTGGTACTCAGCCACGTGAAGATTTTAGCGCCGGAGACCGAACCAGGCTAAACGTCTTGAATGATTCGCTTTCAAATTTATTCGGTAATCGGTTTGTCAATATGATGCCTATTGCCAAGCAGAGCGGAAATGATTTGTGGAAGAATGAACTGGATAATGGTGATGGGGTGCATGGGAATGGATTTTATCATACTTTTTTGAGAGATAAAATTATTGCTGCAAATCCCTTTCAGTTTATTGCAACGGGCGGCACCATTACAACTCCATCAAGCGCAACCACTACAATCACTGGTTTATCATACGCAGAGCATTTCTTTCAGCTTTCATCGAATGATACTGAGGGACATGGTAACGGCGATGTGATAAGAGTAACCTACCAGCCTGAAACTTTTAAATACAAATTCAGACTAAGATGAAATACTTAACTATCATATTTATTCTCATTTCTCAATTTGCGAACGGCCAAACAGAGTACGGAACGGTAAGCTACCCTACTCAATTAAGAAGCGTTTTGATGATTCACGTAAGGGATTCCGTTGAAAAAGAGTTAGGTTATTACAGGCTTGACCTTGCAACAGGCAGAACCACTACAAGAGGCAGTTCAACTATAACGTGGCGTTATTTTATTCGTGAAGTATTTATACCGATGTATGAACTGAATTTTGCGAAACTTCAAATAATTAAGCAGATAAAAAGTGATGGTACAATAAGAGATACAACGCTCTATAAGCAAGCTATAACGAATTACGAATTAATGAACAAACAATACGGTTACAGAGAATGGTAGATAAGTTACGTATGATATATGAAAAAACAGGAGACAAGCATTTAGAAAAGATACTTGCTTGCCGCACCCGTAAACTTTTGCCATTAGACGAAAGACAAAAGCAAAGGGATGTACAAATTATTACATTATTAGCGGAAGGCTTAACAAACGAAGAAATCGGCAAGAAAATAAATTTATCAAACAGAACAATAGGCACTTATGTTTCAGAAATGATACTAAGACATGACTGCAAATCAAGAACAGGTTTAGCAGTTAAGGCATTAGCGGAAGGAATAATAACAAATCCTTTTGCATCTATGAAAACCAAACGTACCCTATTTTAAAAAATGCAAGTAAGGATGCAACAAGTAGAATTAATTCAAGCAAAAATTTACACCTGTATAACTATCATAGGTGTATTAATCGGCGGTATCAACTGGACGGGTATATTAGAGGCACTGCCCCATATAGCTCATACTGTAACTATTGGTGCAGGTTTAATGGCTATAAGAAACTGGTATTATGTAACTAAAAAAAATAAAAACAATGGGTGAGTTTTGGAAGAAAATATCTAAGTCAGACATCAGAAACGTATTGGCTGTAATTGCAACATTGGGTTGTTTTATACTTATGTATTTAATGCAGGTAAAGGCTATCCCAGTGGAAAACAAAGATGTAGTTAACATAGCAGTAGGTTTTCTTTTTGGCGGTGCATTGAGCAGTGTTTTTGGCTTTTATTTTGGAGCAAGCAAAACAGACAAAAACGAAAACACCAGCGAATAAACGTAGCGATATTTTGTCTATTTATAACAATGTGCCGTAAAACCCAAAAGTCTTTAGCTTTTGGGATGTAAGGCACAAGAAATTTAGCCTTGTGAAAGGATATACTGACGAACAGTTTCAGGACTTGCTTCTCCGATAGAGCAAACGAAGTAACCATCTGACCAGAAAGTATGTTCTTTCCAAAAGTTCTTTGACAATATGTTTTTGTGCTTTTGCCAAATTGCAATAGTACTTTCCTGCTTCAATTTACGAACAATAGATGTAACCGAAAGGCGTGGAATATAACGAATGAGAAAATGGATATGGTCAATATCGCTTTCAAATACCTCAATTTCAAAATCTGATTTTTCGGTAATTGAAAGCAAAATAGACTTCATGTCATTATCCAAATCGCCAACCAATAGCTTTTTACGGTACTTGCAAACGAAAATCAGGTGGCATTTAAGGTAATGCTTTGAACGATTTGTGGAAACGTAATTACTTTTTTTAGACATAGTAGCGAAGTTTTTGTGAAACAATCTTTACCCTTTCGGGGATTGTTTTACAAAAACGTAGCGGACTTTGTAAAACAATTACTATCTTTACACAAATGTTACGAGCATACAAATATTGCCTTTTGCCTACCGAAGAACAGAAGCAACAATTAGCGAAGTTCTTTGGAAGCTGTCGTTTCGTGTACAATCTTGGATTAGAAACGAAGATGCAAGCATGGACATCTGCACGAAAACATTTAACCTGTATAGACCTTGCTAATCAAATGAAGGATTTGAAAGACACCGAAGCCGAATGGCTTAAAGAGTGCCCCTCTCAAACCCTTCAAATGAGTTTGAGAAACTTAGACAATGCCTACACCAAATTTTTCAAAGGTGGTGGCTTCCCTAAATTCAAATCAAAACATAAAAAGCAGTCTATACAGTTTCCGCAAGGCGTGAAAACAGACTTTGAGAACAGCACCATCTTTCTCCCCAAGTTGAAAAACGTTACCTGTATTTTTCACCGCCAATTCAAGGGCGAGATTAAAACAGTAACCGTTTCTAAAACTTCAACAGGGAAATACTTTGTGAGCATACTCGTTGAGAACCAAAAAGAGTTGCCAGCAAAGAAACCTGTCAGGGAGAAAACAGCCGTTGGAATAGATATGGGTGTGAAGGTTTTTGCAACACTTTCTGACGGAACAACCTTTGGCAATCCAAAGCATCTAAGAAACAATCTTAGGAGGCTTCGGGTGGAGCAAAGAAAGTTGAGCCGTAGATTTAAGAAAGGTGCAAAGGAACAAAGCAAAAGCTACCTGAAACAAAAACTGGTAGTTGCTAAACTTAACGAACACATCAAAAGCCAACGTGAGGACTACTTGCACAAAGTAAGCATCAACGTCATTCGTTCTTACGACACCATTTGCCTTGAAGATTTAAACATCAGGGGAATGATGCAAAACAAAAAGTTGGCACTTGCGATTGGCGAAGTAGGCTGGCACAAATTCAAAACAATGCTCGAATACAAAGCCGACTGGTACGGTAAGAATATTCAGTACATTGGAAGATTTGAGCCTTCCTCAAAGCTGTGTTCTTCTTGCGGAACGAATTTCAAAGAACTAAGTTTGAAAGACAGGTCTTGGACTTGTCAATCTTGCGGCGCACATCACGAAAGAGATGTAAATGCCGCAAATAATATTAAGAACTTCGGGCTTAGGTTCAAGCCTGCAACCGTTAACGTGAGCTATTAGGCTGTGCGTATGGGTTGCGAAGCCCATTGGTCTTTAGCCAATGGGTAGTTCACAGTAAAAAGTAAAAAATGAAAACAGCAGCAAATAATTACGACCCTAAATGGGTTT
>ERZ1066116.241-NODE-241-length-18542-cov-10.827663_pt1 | contig 18542 bp, 31 predicted proteins | sample MGYA00382763_ERZ1066116 | MGnify/ENA primary metagenome ERZ1066116 (study PRJEB33369, sample SAMEA5778346) | biofilm metagenome | biome: Industrial cooling water; feature: Water cooling tower basin; material: Biofilm | place: United Arab Emirates | collected...
AATGTTAAACAGAAATTCAAAAGAAGCCAATCTTCCACCTCATATTTCCAAACAAACATTTGAATTATTGCCCGATACCACTGGTATTTATTTGTTCCACGACCAAAAGGGCAAGGTCATTTACGTGGGCAAAGCCGCCAAAATTAAAAGCAGGGTATATGAACATTTCTCGGGAAACACCCATACCAAATCCAGACAAATGTTTATTAGCAATATTTACGATGTGAGCTTTGAAGAAACCGGAAGTGAACTCATGGCCTTGCTCTTGGAAAATGAATTGATAAAAAAACACTATCCTCGCTACAATAGGAGCAATAAAAATTTTGATTTGAATACAGGTATATATGTGTATGAAGACCGAAATGGGTTCAAAAGGGCTTCAGTGGCCCCTGTTGGAAAGCGCGATTCGCCTTCGTTGCTGTGCAAAACCAAGTCAGAAGCTATTGAGAAATTACTTAAAAAAACCAAAGAATATGATTTATGCTTGCGATTAATGGGGATTTTACCCAGCCAAACCACATGTCCCGACAACCATGAAAACGATGTTTGCTACAAGGTTTGCCATTCAAACGAATCCCCAAAAAGCTACAATAAACGGTTTGAATCGGCTTTTAAAACAGAAATAAATGAACAAAACTACATACTCAAAACCAAAGGGAGAAACTCAGAAGAGGCAGGATTTGTCATTGTTCAAAGCGCAAAAATTTTAGGATTTGGCTTTGTTGCTAACTCCGAGATTTCAATTCCCGATATTGAATATCTAAAATCTATAGCACGACCATGCTACGACACCAAAGACTCGCAAAGTATCTTAAATAAACTAAACTCTTCAAGTGAAGTCTATAAATTCATTTTTAAATAAACTACGGTCACATTTCCTCACTCATTCCCAGTCCAAACAGGGCGAAATCATATTTCACTGGGTCTGAGGGGTCAAATTGCTTAAGGTTCTCTGTCAATTCCACTGCCGTGAGCCAGTCGGTATTTTTTCGCTCTATCAATTTGAGCTTGCGTGCCACTCTATCTACATGCAAATCGCATGGGCATACCAATTGCGAAGGTTTGATTTTGTTCCATATTCCGAAATCAACGCCTTTGTCATCTTTTCTCACCATCCACCTCAGAAACATATTCAGCCGCTTGCAGGCCGATTTCCTCTCGGGCGTAGGCACATGTTTTTTTGTACGTTCAGGGAAATATTCCAACCCAAAAAATAGCTTATTAAAGTGTACTAGGCCATTTTCTATATTATTATCACCTGCACCCATTCCTTGCGAAAACGCCCATTCTAATGAATCATGTTTTTGATAATACGATTTAAAAAAGTGTATGAAATATAAAGTATCTGTGTAGTTAAATGTTCTATGGACAAATTTTTCAAATCGCTTCAAATCGCTTTCCGAATGATTTATTACAAAATCGTGCGGGGCTCCGCCCATGAGTGAAATCAATTCTTTACTCTTATTAATAATAGTCACCCTTTGTCCCCATGCCAATATCGCAGCCCAAAAGCCCATGATTTCTATATCTTCTTTTTTGGAAAATAGATGCGGGATGCACACAGGGTCGTTTTCTATAAATGTAAGCCTATTAAATCGGGCATACATAGCTTCTAGCAGCTCATGCACTTCTTCTTTGTTCATTATTCAAACGATGTTATTATTTCAAATGTATCTACCAAAAATGCATTCAATGCCTCTACTTTCCCCGTTGCTTTGGTTTTTAACAAAGCCCCAAACCAGTTGTTTTGTATCAAAGTGGCTGCCTGCGAGGCACTTATGCTATCAGTCACCATGCCTTTATTTTCTGCCTCTGTTACACATTTTTCTATCAACTGCCAGTTGGTGTGCAGCTGTTGGGTTAGTTCTTTCCGCACTTTTTTACTGGCCGCACCCATTTCGAGCGATAAATTGCACATCATACATCCACGTATCGCCCCCTCCTCTATCGATTGCTCTATCTGATACATATAAAAATTTTTCAATCTGTCCAGCGGTAGATATTCTTTGTCTGTCAAATATTCTTCCATTGAAGTGTGAAGCATATTGCAGTAAAGTTCTAGAGCTTCTACACAAAAATCTTCTTTTGTAGTAAACATATTGTAAAACGATCCCTTCGGAATATCGCACGATTGCAATATATCGTTTATCCCCGAAGCATGATACCCGTTTTTCCATAGGTAATACATTCCGTTTAGTAGAACTCCTTCTTTATTATGCCTCATACTTAATATTAATTAGACTGGTCGGTACAAAAATACATACTTTTTTGGCCATTTTTGTTATATGTTTTAAACTTTTTTAAATATTTTTCATTAGTATTATTTTAATAGTTATATTTTTTATTTTAATAGTTATATTTTTAAATATTTTATTAAAAATAATTGCAAATATTTTGGTCATGTAGTTGTGAAAAGAAATTATCTGCCTACCTTTGCACTCCCTTTTCGAAAACACGAAAAATATTTATAAAAATGTCTGGTATCATTGGTAAAAAAATCGGGATGACAAGCTTCTACAGCAAAGAAGATGCAAAATCTATTGCTTGTACGCTTATTGAGGCTGGTCCATGCGTAGTTACCCAAGTTAAGACAAAAGATTCTGATGGGTACGAGGCTATACAAGTAGCTTATGGTGCTGCCAAAAAGAAAAACACATCTTTGTCGTTGGGTGGTCATTTGAAAAAAGCAGGCATTGAAGCAGCGCAAGAGATTGCAGAGTTTCGCAATGCAGAAGGCGATTTCAAAGTTGGTCAAACTATCAAGATTGAGGAAGTTTTAAATGAAGGTGATTTTGTTGACGCAGTTGGTAAATCAAAAGGAAAAGGTTTCCAAGGTGTAGTTAAGAGATATAATTTCGGTGGTGTTGGTGGTCAAACTCACGGTCAGCACAACAGACAGCGTCACCCCGGTTCGGTAGGTGCTTGTTCGTTCCCTTCAAGAGTTCTTCCTGGAATGAGAATGGCTGGTCGCATGGGTAACAACCAAGTTACTATCCAAAATTTGAAAATCGTAAAAATTTACCCTGAGAAAAATCTTGTTCTAGTAGGTGGTTCTATACCGGGTGCTAATAATTCAATAGTTTATTTAGAGAAATAGTACAATGGAGCTTAGCGTATATAATATTCAAGGTAAAGCTACAAGTAAGAAGGTAAAGCTCGCAGATTCTGTATTTGCTATTGAGCCTAATGAACACGCAGTTTACCTAGATGTAAAGCAGTACTTGGCCAATCAAAGACAAGGTACTCATAAAACAAAAGAAAGACCTGAAGTAGCATATTCTACCCGTAAGCTTCTAAAGCAAAAAGGTACAGGAGGTGCTCGTCACGGTAGCCGCAAATCAAATATCTATGTGGGTGGTGCCAGAGTTTTCGGACCTCAGCCTAGAGATTATGGTTTCAAATTAAATAAGAAATTAAAAGTATTGGCTCGTAAGTCGGTGCTTACTGCGAAAGCAAAAGAAAGCTCTATCACTGTATTAGAAGATTTCTCTTTTGAAGCCCCAAAAACTAAGTCATACTTAGAAATATTAAATGCATTGTCTGTTTCAGGTAAAAAGACACTTCTTATACTTCCTGATGTGAATAAAAATGTAGTGCTTTCGGGTAGAAATATTCCAAATGCAAAAGTTACTACAGCTCAGTCGGTTAATACTTATGATTTGGTACACACCGATGTGATTTTGCTTGCTGAGTCTGCTGTTCAAAAATTAAACGAATTGTAATACGATGGAAGTGTTGATTAAGCCCTTGGTGACTGAAAAAGTTACAGCCCTTAACGATAAGGGAGTTTATGGCTTCATAGTTGATAAGAAAGCCAATAAAGTGGAAATTAAAAAGGCTGTTGAGAAAGCTTATAATGTTAACGTTGAGTCTGTTAACACGCTCATCACTCCTTCTAAAAAGAAAACTAGGTACACTAAAAAAACTTTTCTAAGCGGTAGAACTAGCTCTATTAAAAAAGCTTTTGTTACCCTTGCAAAAGGTGAAGTAATCGATTTCTATAGCAGTATATAATCATGGCAATTAAGAAATTAAGACCCATTACTCCGGGACAAAGACATAGAATCGCTCCTACTTTTGATGAAATCACTGCATCAAAGCCTGAAAAGTCATTGATTGCTAAGAAAACTAGCACCGGTGGTAGGAATAAAGAGGGTAAAATGACAATGCGCTACATAGGCGGTGGTCACAAGCAAGCATATAGAATTATCGATTTCAAAAGAGATAAAGACAATATTCCTGCGGTTGTTAAATCTATAGAGTACGATCCTAACAGGACTGCTCGCATAGCTTTGTTATATTATGTAGACGGAGAAAAACGTTACATCATAGCTCCTAAAGGCTTAAAGGTGGGCCAAACAGTGCTTTCTGGTGCTGGAGTGCCTCCTGAAGTTGGAAATGCGCTAAAACTTGCAGAAATTCCTCTGGGTTCTTTTATTCACAATGTTGAATTAAAGCCGGGTTCAGGAGCAAGTTTAGCTAGAAGTGCAGGTTCTTCTGCGCAGCTGGTAGCTCGTGAAGAAAAATATGCGACTATCAAATTGCCTTCGGGCGAGTTGAGATTGGTTCTTGTGGCTTGCAAGGCTACTGTTGGTTCTGTTTCAAACGAAGACCATATAAACCTTTCAGTTGGTAAAGCCGGTCGTAACAGATGGAAAGGTATCAGACCAAGAGTACGTGGTGTTGCTATGAACCCTGTTGATCACCCTATGGGTGGTGGTGAAGGTAGAGCCTCTGGTGGTCACCCTCGTTCTAGAAAAGGTCTTTATGCTAAAGGTCTGAAAACAAGAACTCCGAAAAAATATTCTAATTCATTGATAATCAGTAAGAGAACTAAATAATCATGGGTCGTTCATTAAAAAAAGGTCCTTATATCGACTACAGGCTTCAAGCCAAAGTTGACAAAACCAATGAATCAGGTAAAAAAACTGTGATAAAAACTTGGTCTCGCAGATCAATGATTTCTCCTGATTTCGTAGGGCAAACATTTGCAGTACACAATGGTAACAAATTTATACCAGTATTTTGTACTGAGAACATGGTAGGTCATAAGTTGGGCGAGTTTGCTCCAACCAGAAACTTCAGAGGTCACGCAGCTAAAAAAGATAAAGGCAAATAAGATATATAATTAAATGGAAGCAAGAGCAATCTTAAAAAATGTGCCTACCTCTCCTAGAAAAATGCGTCTAGTTGCAGATTTAGTAAGAGGAAAAAATGTTAACCAAGCTTTGGCTATTTTGAAATTCCAAAGCAAAGTAGGTGCTGAGTATTTACATAAGCTAATGTTGTCTGCTGTTTCAAACTGGCAGCAAACCAATCCTGAAGAGAGAGTTGAAGATGCAGGATTGTATGTAAAAACTATATTTGTTGACGGTGGTCGTATGCTAAAAAGAATGCGCCCTGCTCCTCAAGGTCGTGGTTACAGAGTGAGAAAACGCTCAAACCATATCACTGTAGTACTTGATAGTAAACCTGTAGCAGTAGAAGCTTAATCGATAAATAAAAAATTAACATATACAACGAATGGGAACTAAGACAAATCCTGTAGGTTTAAGGTTAGGCATCGTAAGAGGTTGGGACTCTAGCTGGTATGGTGGTAAAAACTTTGCCGATAAATTAATTGAAGACGAAAAAATTAGAAAATATGTATTGGCTCGTATTCCAAAAGCTGGTATTTCTAAAATTATCGTTGAGAGAACTATAAAAAGAATCATTCTCACTATCAATACAGCCCGTCCGGGTGTAGTAATCGGTAAAGGTGGCGGTGAAGTTGATAAAATTAAGGAAGAGCTTAAAAAAATCACTGATAAAGATGTTCAAATCAACATTTTTGAGGTAAAGCGTCCTGAACTTGATTCTAAATTGGTGGGTGAGTCTATCGCTCAACAAATAGAAGCACGTATCTCTTACAAAAGAGCAATGAAACAAGCCATTGCTTCTGCCATGAGAGTAGGTGCTCAAGGGATAAAAATTAAAATCTCCGGTCGTTTAGGTGGTGCTGAGATGGCCCGTACTGAAGGCTACAGAGAAGGTAGAGTACCTCTTCATACATTGAGAGCCGATATTGATTATACTATCACAGAAGCTTTAACGGTGTATGGTAAAATAGGTATCAAAGTTTGGATATTCAAAGGTGAGGTGTTTGGAAAGAGAGATCTTTCTCCAAATGTAGGTCTTGCTGCTGCTAACACATCTGCCGGTGGCGATCAGCCAAGAGGCGAGCGTGGAGGCAGAAATGATAGAGAAGATAGAGGTGGTCGCGGTGGACGCAGAAACAACGAAGATGGTGAATCTCGTGGTGGAGGCGGTGGTCGCAACAACAAAGGTAAAGGTAATAATAATAGAAGACGTTAATTGTAAAGCTTAGAAGAATATGCTTCAGCCAAAAAAGACAAATTATAGAAAGACACAAAAAGGAAGAATCAAAGGTATTGCTACCAGAGGTTATTCTATAAGTTTTGGTCAGTTTGCTTTAAAGGTTATGGAACCTGGTTTCATCACAGCAAGGCAATTGGAAGCTGCGAGGGTAGCTTTGTCGAGAGGTATGCAGCGTCAAGGTAATATCTGGATTCGTATATTTCCTGACAAACCTATGACGAGAAAGCCCGCAGAAGTAAGGATGGGTAAAGGTAAAGGTGCTCCTGAGTATTGGGTAGCTCCTGTTAAACCGGGTACCATCATTTTCGAAGCTGGTGGTGTTTCATTAGATTTAGCTAACGAAGCCCTACGCCTAGCTGCTCAAAAACTACCTCTAAAGGTTAAATTTGTTTCTAAACACGATTACGTAGCTTAACAAAGCCATGAAATATAAGGATATAGCGTTGTTGACAAACGAAGAATTGTCAGAAAGGGTGAGAGCCGAGAAAGATATGCTAGGCAGATTGAAATTTGCGCATTCTGTATCGCCCATCGAGAATCCGATGAAAATAAAGGGTACTCGCAAATTGATAGCTCAGTTAAGTACTGAATTAACAAAAAGGACTAAAACTGCTTAGTACAAATGGAAGATAGAAATTTAAGAAAATCCAGAATAGGCAAAGTTGTTAGCAATAAAATGGATAAATCGATTGTGGTTACCATCGATCGTAAAACCAAACACCCTAAATACGGGAAATTTGTTAACAAAACTAAGAAATTCGTTGCCCACGATGAAACCAACTTGTGTGGTGTAGGCGACATAGTGGAAATTATGGAGACAAGACCTTTGAGTAAAACTAAAAGGTGGAGACTGGTTCAAATAATTGAAAAAGCTAAGTAACAATGATACAGCAGGAATCTAGATTAAACGTAGCTGACAATAGCGGTGCTAAAGAAGTTCTTTGCATCAGAGTACTGGGTGGTACAAGAAAAAGATATGCTTCAGTTGGCGACAAAATTGTTGTCACTGTAAAGTCTGCCCTTTCATCAAGCAGTATGAAAAAAGGTACTGTGTCTAAAGCTGTTGTAGTGAGGACAAGAAAAGAAGTTAGAAGAAAAGACGGCTCATATATCCGCTTTGATGATAATGCTGCGGTATTGCTCAATGCTTCTGACGAACCAAGAGGTACAAGGATTTTTGGTCCTGTAGCTCGCGAATTGAGAGAGAAGCAATTTATGAAAATCGTATCTCTTGCACCCGAAGTATTATAATATCATTACTGTACAATGGCAAAGCAAAATATCAAAAAAGGAGATAAAGTTAAGGTAATAGCTGGTAACTCACGTGGCAAAGTTGCTACAGTGGTTCAAGTGTTTCCTTCCGAAGGTAAGGCTGTAGTCGAAGGTGTTAACAAAGTTAAACGTCACCTTAAACCTACTTCCTCAAATCCCAACGGATCTATTATCGAGAAAGAAATGCCCATAAATGTGAGCAACATTATGTTGGTAGATAGTAACGAGCAAGTTACAAGAGTTGGTTTTAGAACCAACAAAGATGGTAAAACTGAAAGATATAGTGTAAAAACAGGTAAAGCAATATAAAAATGGCAACACCACGTTTTAAAGAAGTTTATTTTAAGGAAGTAGTTCCCGGACTCAAGGCTAAGTTTGGCTACAAAAATGTAATGGAAGTTCCTAAAATCACCAAAATATGTGTGAATAAAGGGATAGGTGCTGCTGTTGCCGACAAAAAGTTGGTAGATATTGGTGTGGAAGAATTGACCCAAATTACAGGTCAAAAAGCTGTAGCTACCAAGTCTAAAAAAGCAATATCAAACTTCAAGCTCAGAGAAAATATGCCCATAGGTGCAAAAGTTACACTTCGTGGTAATATGATGTACGAGTTTATGGACAGACTTACTTCTATTGCTTTACCTCGTGTGCGCGATTTTAAAGGTATCAATGACAAAGGTTTTGACGGAAGAGGCAATTATACACTTGGTGTTAAAGAGCAAATAATATTTCCTGAAATCAGTATAGATAAAGTGGTTAGGATTTCCGGTATGGACATTACCTTCGTCACTACTGCTAAAACTGATGAAGAAAGTTTAGAATTATTGAAATTATTTGGATTACCATTCGCTAATCAAAAAAAATAATATAAATGGCTAAAGAATCGGTAAAGGCTCGCGAGGTTAAAAGACAAAAATTAGTAACTCGCTATGCTGCAAAAAGAAAAGCGTTGAAAGAAGCCGGTGATTATCTGGCTTTAGATAAACTTCCTAAGAATGCCAATCCTATTCGTTTGCACAATCGTTGTAAACTCACTGGCAGACCTAGAGGTTATATGAGAAAATTCGGCATTTGCCGTAATCAGTTCCGTGAGTTAGCTTCTCAAGGAAAAATACCAGGATTAACAAAAGCAAGTTGGTAATCCAAATTAATTATAGTATCTTTGCAACCCCATTTCAAAAAAGTAGCATAAATGGATTCGATTGGAGATTTCCTAACCAGAATTAGAAACGCTTCTATGGCAGGCCATAGAATACTTGAAGTTCCTTCTTCTAGGTTTAAAAAAGAAATTACAAAAGTGCTTTTTGATAAAGGCTATCTTTTGAACTATAAGTTTGAGGAGTCAGATGCTAAGCATCCTACTATCAAAATAGCGCTTAAATATAGCTCTATTAATAAAAAGTCGTCTATCGTACATATAGAGAGAGTGAGCAAGCCGGGTTTGAGAAAGTATGTTAGCCACGATAGTCTTCCTAGAGTTTTAAGTGGATTAGGCATAGCGGTTGTATCTACTTCTAAAGGTTTAATGACTGATAAAGAAGCCAGAGAGCAAAAGCTTGGTGGCGAGGTAATTTGTTACGTATATTAATAATTATTCATAATGTCAAGAATAGGTAAGAAACCCATTTCATTGCCCGATAAAGTTGAGGTATCTACAGACAAAAGTAATGTAGTTACTGTTAAGGGCCCTAAGGGAACTCTTGTACAAGCTGTTGATGCTGATTTCAAAATCACAGTTGATGGTAAAGAGTTAGTGATTGAAAGACCTACTGAGCAGAAAAGACACAAAGCATTGCATGGATTATACAGAGCTTTGTTGAACAATATGGTCACAGGTGTTAGCACAGGTTATAAGTCGCAGTTGGAGTTAGTTGGGGTGGGTTTTAAAGCGGCTAACCAAGGTAATTTACTCGAACTTAGTTTGGGTTATTCACATAGCATTTTCTTTGCTGTTCCAAGCGAAATCAAAGTAGCAACAGTGACAGAAAAAGGTAAAAACCCAACCATAATACTTGAAGCTATAGACAAGCAATTGCTGGGCCAAGTATGTGCTAAGTTAAAATCGTTCAGAAAACCAGAGCCATACAAAGGTAAAGGTGTGAGATTCACAGACGAACAAATAAGACGCAAAGCAGGTAAGACATCAGCTAAAAAATAATTAAGCCATGGCTTTAGATAAAGCAAAAAGAAGATTAAAAATCAGGACCAGAATAAGAAGCGTTATTTCTGGCGTTACTGAAAAACCTCGTTTGGCTGTATTCAGAAGCAATTCAGCAATATATGCCCAGTTAATAGACGATTTGAAAGGAGTTACAATAGCTCAAGCATCATCTATCGAATTGAAGTCTGCCAAGGGAACCAAGGTAGAACTATCAAAAGAAGTGGGTAAACTATTAGCTAAAAAAGCTGCAGAAAAAGGTGTAAGTGCCGTTACATTCGATAGAGGAGGATATTTATATCACGGCAGAATTAAAGCTTTGGCTGAAGGCGCTAGAGAAGGAGGTTTAAATTTCTAAGATATTAAGCTATGTCACAACTAAACATAAAAAGAGTAAAAGCAAGCGAAATTGAACTCAAGGATAGAGTTGTAGCTGTTAATCGTGTTGCTAAAGTTGTAAAAGGTGGTAGAAGATTTAGCTTCTCTGCTATAGTAGTGGTGGGCGATGGTCATGGTGTTGTTGGGTTTGGCTTAGGTAAGGCAAACGAAGTAACAGATGCAATATCTAAAGGTATTGACGATGCGAAAAAGAATCTTATCAAAGTTCCCGTTCATAAAGGTACTGTGCCTCACGAGTCTGTAGGTAAATATAGTGGTGGTTTTGTATTGCTAAAGCCTGCTGCGGCCGGTACAGGTGTTATAGCTGGTGGTGCTATGCGTGCAGTACTTGAAAGTGCAGGCATAAAGGATGTACTTGCCAAATCAAAAGGTTCGTCAAATCCTCACAACGTAGTAAAAGCTACTTTTGATGCTCTTTTACAAATGAGAGATCCGTTTACAGTAGCTAAGTTCAGAGGTATTTCAATGAAAAAAGTATTTAACGGCTAATACAACATGGCTAAGATAAAGATAACTCAAACCAGAAGCATGATTAAGCGTCCGGCTGACCAAAAAAGAACTTTGGTTGCTTTAGGGCTAGGTAAACTACACAAAAGTGTAGAAGTAGAAGCTACTCCCCAAATTCAAGGTATGGTAGCTAAAGTAAGTCACCTAATCACTGTTTCTCAATAAAAATATTTAGTAAACGAGCTGTTTAGCTCGTTTTTCTTGTATCATTAAGTATAAAGTAGATATACAAATGAAATTAAATACACTAAAACCTGCTGTAGGTTCTGTTAAGAAATCTAAAAGAATTGGACGTGGTACTGGTTCGGGAAAAGGTGGTACTTCTACAAAAGGTCACAAAGGGGATAAAGCGCGTTCTGGTCACAAAGATAAACTAGGCTTTGAAGGTGGTCAAATGCCTCTTCAAAGACGTATACCGAAATTTGGTTTTACCAATATAAATAGAGTAGCTTTTAAAGGTATAAATTTAGACACCATTCAAAGCTTGGTAGATTCTAAAAAAGTTACTACCATTGATTTTGATACATTGTACAACAATGGTTTGGTATCTAAAAACGATAAAGTGAAATTGTTGGGTCGTGGTGAGTTAAATGCAAAAGTTAGTGTTAAATTGCATGCCGTTTCTAAAACAGCGCAAGCTTCAATAGAAAAAGCAGGTGGTTCAATCGAAATTGTAAAATAATTTAATGAAACGTATAGTTACTACCATACAGCATATTTTTTCAATAGAAGAATTGAGAAGCCGCATTGTTAACACAATGGGCTTTCTTCTTATATTCAGACTAGGTTCCTACATTGTGCTTCCGGGTGTTGATCCAAATAAACTCACCAAGAACACATCAGGTATTTTAGGTCTGCTTGATACCTTTTTGGGTGGGGCATTTAGTAATGCTTCCATTTTTGCATTAGGTATCATGCCTTATATTTCTGCTTCTATTGTGCTTCAATTGTTGACAGTAGCTGTTCCTTATTTCCAAAAAATGCAAAAGGAAGGTGAAAGTGGTAGAAAAAAGATTAATCAAATTACTCGCATTTTAACCATTTTTATCACAATTGCGCAATCTATCGGATATGTGACTGCCACTATACCGGGCGAAGCAGTTATGATTGATACTACACTATTCACCATATCTTCAATAATTATAATCACTACAGGAACTATGTTTTGTATGTGGTTGGGCGAACGCATTACTGACAGAGGAATTGGTAATGGTATCTCTATGTTAATTATGGTAGGGATATTGTCAAGATTTCCTGGGGCAGTAATTGCAGAAAGTATGAGCAAAGGTATGAATGGGGCACTGTTTTTTATGTTAGAACTTGTAGCATTCTTCTTTATAGTACTTGCAGTAATTATGTTGACTCAAGCTACGAGAAAGATTCCCGTGCAGTATGCCAAGCAAGTTGTTGGCAATAAAGTATATGGTGGTCAACGCCAATACATTCCATTGAAATTGAATGCTTCAGGTGTTATGCCTATCATATTTGCTCAGTCATTAATGTTTTTACCTGCCATGGCTGCTTCTTATTTTGCAGATAGTTCAGATTTGGCAAACGCTATAGGTGCTACATTTTCCGATTACACCTCTTGGCAATACAACACTGTTTTTGGAGTACTAATAGTAGTATTTACATTCTTCTATACTGCCATAGCCATTAATCCTAATCAAATTGCTGATGACATTAAGCGTGGTGGTGGTTTTGTGCCTGGTATTAAACCGGGAAAAGATACATCCGACTTCATAGATAACATTCTATCAAAGATTACTTTACCGGGGTCGTTATTCTTAGTTGCAGTAGCGGTTCTTCCTGCAGTGGCAAGTTTATTTGGATTGAGTAGGGAATTTGCACAGTTTTTTGGCGGTACATCGTTATTAATTATGGTTGGTGTAGTGTTAGATACTTTGCAACAAATAGAAAGTTATTTGCTAATGAAGAAATATGACGGTTTGATGAAGTCGGGTAGGGTAAAAGGTCGCCAAGAATTGGCAATAGCATAGTATTGAATTTATGTTTTGGACAAGAGCAAAGATTCAATATAAGACAAAAGAGGAATTAGATTTAATCCGTGTGAGTGGTGATTTGTTGGGGAGAGTACATGGTGAGATTTCAAAAAATATAAAAGAAGGTATATCTACAAAAGATTTAGATACCATTGCTTACGAGTTTATAAAAGACCACAAAGCAATTCCTTCTTTTTTAAACTACAGGGATTTTCCTGCATCGCTTTGTATATCAGTAAACGATACTGTTGTGCATGGGATACCCGGTAACTACGTTCTTAAAAATGGTGATATTGTATCCGTAGACTGCGGTGTTTTGCTAAGTGGTTTTCATGCTGATTCAGCTTACACCTATATGGTGGGAGATGTTACAGTCGAAAAGAAAAAACTGCTTAAAACTACGAAAGAGTCTTTGTACGAAGGCATAAAATTTGCTAAAGCGGGATTAAGAGTAGGGGATATAAGTTATGCGATACAATCGTATGTAGAGCGTGAAAGATATGGAGTGGTAAGAGAATTGGTTGGTCATGGGGTTGGCAAAAATCTTCATGAAGAACCCGAAGTTCCAAACTACGGAAAGAGAGGGAAGGGGCATAAATTAATTAATGGCATGGTTTTGGCAATCGAACCGATGATTAATTTAGGCAAACGAGATGTATATCAGCTGGATGATAACTGGACTGTTAAAACATCAGACGGAAAACCTTCTGCACATTATGAACATACAGTAGCAATAGTTGATGGTACGCCTGACATACTAACTACTTTTGAATATATTATTAAAGAACAAATAATTTAATGTCGAAACAGGCATCGATAGAACAAGACGGAACAATACTAGAAGCATTATCAAATGCAATGTTTAGAGTAGAGTTAGCCAATGGGCATGAAGTGATTTGTCATATTTCCGGTAAAATGCGTATGAATTACATAAAAATTCTACCGGGTGATAAAGTAAAAATAGAAATGTCGCCTTACGATTTATCAAAAGGTAGAATAGTATTTAGATATAAATAAGAGTATAAATTTATAAATTATACAAAGATGAAAGTAAAAGCATCTATAAAGAAGAGAAGTGTCGACTGCAAGATTATTCGCAGAAAGGGCAAACTTTATGTTATTAACAAGAAAAATCCACGTTACAAACAAAGACAAGGTTAATTAAAGACTATGGCAAGGATTTCAGGCGTAGATATTCCAGATTTAAAAAGAGGCGAAATCTCTTTGACTTATATATACGGTATAGGTCGTAGTACATCTCAATATATTCTTAACAAAGCTAATATAAGCTTAGATAAGAAAGTGAGAGATTGGACAGAAGAAGAGGCCAATGCGGTAAGGAATATCATTTCTAGTGAATTTAAAACGGAAGGTGTTTTAAAATCGGATGTACAACTTTCTATCAAGCGTTTGATGGATATAGGTTGCTACAGAGGTTTGAGACACAGAAAGGGCTTACCTGTGAGAGGTCAGCGCACTAAAAACAACAGTCGTACCAGAAAAGGTAAACGTAAGACAGTAGCTAACAAGAAAAAAGCTACTAAATAATAAATGACATTTAGTTACTATAGTAATTATAAATAGATGGCTCAGAAAAAGAAAGACAAAACCAAAAAAAGAGTAGTAGCAGTAGAGGCAATAGGTCAAGTGCATATTCAGGCTACTTTCAACAATATTATCATTTCCATTACAAATAACAATGGACAAGTAATATCGTGGGGATCGGCCGGTAAAATGGGATTTAAAGGTTCCAAAAAGAATACGCCTTATGCAGCGCAGTTAGCCGCATCGAGTGCAGCGCAAGTGGCATTTGAAGCAGGAATGCGTAAAGCAGAAGTTTTTGTAAAAGGACCGGGAGCAGGTCGTGAGTCTGCTATCAGAACTATTCAAAATTCAGGTATTGAAGTGACGCTTATCAAAGACATCACACCTATACCACACAATGGTTGTCGTCCACCAAAAAGAAGAAGAGTTTAATCGTATTATTAGTATCTATTAGAAATGGCAAGATATATAGGTCCCAAAGCTAGAATTTCAAGAAGATTCAACGAGCCAATTTTAGGCCATAGCAAAGCTTTGCAGAAGAAAAACTATGCACCAGGACAGCATGGTAAAAACAAAAGAGGTAAAAAGTCGGAATATGCTATTCAGTTGAATGAAAAGCAAAAGGCTAAGTACATATATGGTCTACTAGAGCGTCAATTTGAAAAAACATTTGACTTAGCAGCTAGGAAAGAAGGTATCACAGGTGAAAACTTGTTGAAGTTTTTAGAAGGTCGTTTGGACAATACAGTGTATCGCCTTGGCATAGCTCCTACAAGAAGAGCTGCAAGACAAATAGTGTTGCACAAACACATTATGGTTAATAATGAGTTGGTAAATATTCCTTCGTACTTACTTAAACCCGGAGATATCATCAGTATAAGGGAGAAATCTAAGTCGCTGGAAACCATTACTACATCTTTGGCTGCAAGAAGCGCAAAGAGGTACAATTGGTTGGAGTGGGATGGTAAATTACTTTCAGGCAAAATAATTAACTACCCTGATCGTCAATCGATTCCTGAAAATATCAATGAGCAGCTTATTGTCGAGCTTTACTCTAAGTAATAATTAGATTCCAAACCTTAAACAAATATTCAGCTATGTCAATATTAGCCTTTCAAATGCCTGACAAAGTCGTAATGGAAAAAGCAGACGACTTCAAAGGTCTCTTTGAATTTAAACCTCTCGAAAAAGGTTTTGGTGTTACGATTGGTAATGCTCTCAGAAGAATATTATTATCTTCTCTTGAAGGTTATGCCATTACAGGTATAAAAATACCCGGAGTGCTTCATGAGTTTAGCACTATTGAAGGGGTGAGAGAAGATGTAACAGAAATGATATTAAACCTTAAAAAAGTAAGGTTCAAAAAAATACCTGATGTGATGACGGATAACAAAATATCTGTTTCACTCAAAAACAAGGAGGTTTTCACAGCAGGAATGCTACAAGAGTTTACTTCTTGTTTTCAAATCACCAACCCTGATTTGGTAATAGCTCATTTTGCACCCGGTGTAAAATTTGATTTAGAAATGATTGTGGAGAAGGGAAGAGGCTATGTACCAGCAGAAGAACACAAACAAGGTGATGGTGTGTTTGGACTTATAGCTATTGACTCTATTTTTACTCCTATTAAAAATGTAAAATATAGTGTTGAAAATACAAGGGTTGAACAGAAAACTGACTACGAGAAACTTATTATAGAAATTGAGACAGACGGTACAATTCATCCTGAAGATGCATTGAAAGGTGCTGCTCATATATTGATTCAACACTTCATGTTGTTCTCTGACAAAACAATGACGTTTGAGACACAAAAAGCTGAAGAGGTTGAAACAGTTGATGAAGAGTTCTTACACATGCGCAAGCTTCTTAAAACATCATTGGCTGATCTTGATTTGTCAGTAAGGGCTTACAATTGTTTGAAAGCTGCCGACATTAAAACACTTGGCGACTTGGCTTCGCTAGATGTATCGGACATGATGAAATTCAGAAACTTCGGTAAAAAATCGTTGGCTGAGTTGGAGCAATTAATGCAGGAGAAAAACTTGCGTTTCGGTATGGATGTATCAAAATATAAACTTGACGAAGATTAATAATGAGACACGGTAAAAAGGATAATCATTTAGGCAGGACATCGCAGCACAGAACAGCTTTGATGTCGAATATGGCCTCATCGCTCATTCTGAATAAGAGAATAGAGACTAGTGTAGCAAAGGCTAAAGCTTTAAGAAAATATGTTGAGCCTCTGATTACAAAATCAAAAGAAGATTCGACTCACTCTAGAAGGATTGTTTTCTCGTACTTGCAGAATAAGGTTTCTGTAAAGGAATTGTTTGACAATGTATCTGAGAAAATTTCTACTAGACCTGGTGGATACACCAGAATTATCAAAACCGGCAACAGATTGGGTGATAATGCTGAAACTTGCATCATTGAATTGGTAGATTACAACATGCTGTATTCAAACAATACCAAAGATGCTAAAGCAAAAACTCGCAGAAGCAGAAGAAGCTCCGGTTCGGGTGATACCAAAGCAAAAGCTGTTGAAGCTAAAACCAATGTTGAATCTACAGAAACTGAAAATTCATAGTGTTAATTTGTTTAATTATATAATTGAAAAGGATTTGGTGTTTAACCGAATCCTTTTTTTATGCCTAAATATTTTTGGTATATATTTACCATAAGTATTGATAATGATTGCTCCTAACTAAACCGAAAAGATGTCTGTGGGCATGTATACAGCCCATTACCCCCTGATATCAAACTAAAAATGCCTCCATAGGGGTTTGGAGGAAGTTTGCAATAATGAAGTACACCGCTAAAGAAAAAGCTATTTTAGTTCTCCAAGACGGAAGCGTATTTGAAGGCATCTCTGTAGGAGTAAAAGGAACAACTACCGGAGAAATGTGTTTTAATACAGGTATGACGGGCTATCAAGAGATTTATACCGACCCATCGTATTCCGGACAAATTATTATCAATACTACCTCTCACATAGGAAACTATGGCACAAATGATGACGAACAAGAATCAAGCAGGGTGCAATTTAGTGGGTTGGTATGTAATGCTTTTTCTGAGTTGTATTCGCGCTTTAAGTCTGCAGGGGGATTGCAACAATATTTTGAAAAAAACAATATCGTAGCTATAGCCGGAGTAGATACCAGAAAACTCGTGCGCCACATCCGTAGCAAAGGGGCAATGAATGGTATTATTTCAGCAAGCGACCTGAATATCGAGAGTTTAAAATCTACTTTGGCAAAAGTACCATCGATGGAAGGTTTGGAATTATCGTCACAGGTAAGTACCAAAGAGCATTACTTTGTGGGTAACGAATCGGCAAAATATAAAGTTGCTGTTTTAGACTTGGGCGTAAAAAGAAACATTATCAATAACTTTGTAGATAGAGATTGCTATTGTAAAGTTTTTCCTGCTCATACTCCATATAATGAAATGAAAGCTTGGGGGGCAAATGGATATTTTATCTCAAACGGACCCGGTGATCCGTCTGTGATGGGCTATGCAATAAAAACGGTAAAAGACATACTTGATGACAACCAGCCGGTGTTTGGGATATGTTTGGGACATCAACTATTGGCGCAAGCGAATGGGATAGCTACCTATAAAATGCATAATGGACATAGAGGTTTAAATCACCCCGTTAAAAATCTACTAACCGGACGTTCGGAAATTACTTCACAAAACCATGGTTTTTCTGTAGTGGCAGAAGATGTTAGTAAGAATATTAACGTGGAAGCTACACACATTAATTTGAACGACAATACTATTGAAGGGATAAGATTAAAACATAAAAAAGCATTTTCTGTGCAATATCATCCCGAAGCCGCACCCGGACCGCACGATTCGCGCTACCTGTTTGACCAGTTTGTGGATTTCTTTTAAAAATGTGTGGATAAATTTGTAATGCGCTCATTATCAAATGATTAAGCATTAATGCTAATTGTTTACATTAATGTTGTGGAAAAAAAAGTCTTTTAAATTTTCTAAGTTGGTATTGTATTTTTTGGTGAACTTTTATGTACATGCCCTTAAATTTTAAAAATTTCTCACACTCCAATTTTGCAAGTAAATTGGAGTGTTTTTTTTTAATTTTTTTTTAATCAGTTTTGAAATCTCATCTCTGAGAAAAATAAAATCTAAATCTATTTAAGAGTTTTTCATGGTTACACTTGTAAGAGACTGCGTGGCAGTGTGGAACAACTGTCTGTCTGTAGTAAGGCAACATATTACAGAGAAGAACTTTGATACTTGGTTTAAGCCTATAC
>ERZ1066116.244-NODE-244-length-18118-cov-13.007031_pt1 | contig 18118 bp, 5 predicted proteins | sample MGYA00382763_ERZ1066116 | MGnify/ENA primary metagenome ERZ1066116 (study PRJEB33369, sample SAMEA5778346) | biofilm metagenome | biome: Industrial cooling water; feature: Water cooling tower basin; material: Biofilm | place: United Arab Emirates | collected...
TCACCGCACTCGAATAGTAGCGGTACGCTTTCTTATCCCCTGCATAGCGCTGAACATTCACCGAACCGTTGATTACTGCTGTGGTAGGCAGTACACCCACAGAACCTGTAGCCGTGGCATCTGAGCCTATCGTTAAATTACCGTTTGCATTTATGGTGGAATTTGCAGCCAATGTTAATGTTCCATACACAGACTGAGTACTAGTGAAAGTAACATTACTTGCTGTATTGGATACACTTAAGTTTATAAAGCGTGTGTTTACTGCTCCACCAACAGATTGAGCGGTGTTTCCTGAAAATAAAATGGTAGAAGTGGCAGATTGGGTAAAAGCTCCGTCATTGGTAAAATTACCTGTAATAGAAAGTACACCTGATCCTAGGAAATCAAAGCTGGCACCCGAACCTATAGATAGCCCTGCAATTAATCCTGAAGTTGTGAGTATAGGAGCATTCACAGCAGTGTTTATAGACACCGAACTGGTTGGTCCGGGCAAAATATTTCCACACCAGTTTAATGAATTGCTCCAATCTCTGCTTACTGCGCCAGACCAAGCGTTGGTGGGAGAATAAGAAACTGCTATTTGATTAGATGTGGCAGGATTACCAATCACACAATTAGCCTCACTGCTAGTGAAAACTACTCTTACAAAGTCGCCCCCCAATAGAGTATTTGAAGCATTATAAACTTGAGAAAGAGACTGGCCTGAGAACGTATTTCCTGAACTAATTCTCAACCAATTGTACCCGGGTGCAGTACCGCCATTAATGCCAACGGCAGTAAAACTCAATAAAGTGCCGGGACAAGCAGGCATAGCTGGACCTACTATGGTAACGCCAACCGGGGCATTAGCCTCTCCTAGCGCCAAAGAGCCCAATTGAGTAATATTTGTTGCTTGGGTTGAAGTAGATGTACGTGTTCCCACTCCTGTAAGTGACCAAACGTTGCCATTAAAAACAGAGGCAATAAATTGTGCAGGATTTGCACTACCCAATATATCTGAAGGATTTAAGAAAGTAGCTGTTGCATTATAATTTATTGGAGCGAGAGATGTTCCGCTTGTAGAAATCACCCAATATCTGTTTACTCGTCTTGCATTGCTGATGCAGCTGGTAGAAAGATTGGGATGAACAGCTGCAATGGCTCTTACTCCCAATGCACCCTGTGTGGTAACGGAAGCAAAATTTAAGGTTACAGGTGTATACCCTCCATCACCTACTTGGTAACTCATAGACACATTTGAACCTGTTTGTAGTGTTCTTTGCAAAGTTCCTCTTACATAAGATGCAGAAGAACCTCCGCTTACTGAACCACCTGATGTTGCAATAGAAAGTATATTATTACCTACATCTACAATACCATTTGTCAAATTCAAAGTGCCATTGACGGTATTGTTAGCTGTCATTAATTTAGTTCCTCCATTTACTATATTGACACCTCCAAATATGTTTAATCCTGTAATAGTTTGGTTACTACCCGCAAACTCTACATAGCTTGTTGGAGAAAAACCACGATTAAATCCGGTTACACCTACTGTATTAATCCAGTTTTTATAAATGATAATATTGTTGTTTGCAGTATTTTCAAGTGTTCCACCCACAATGGACAAATTACCTCTTATCACATAATTTGGAGAACTTGAATTGATACGTTTCACACCATTTCCTGACATTAAAACATTGTTGTAATAAGGGAAATCCGGTGGATTCATGGCTGGTAAATCGCCTTGAGAATTGCTTAGAAATTCAAATGTACCCCCTGTAACAGAATTGATGAAACCGGATAACTGACCTGCCGGTAATACATATTGCAAACTAGGATTGGCTTCTAATCTTATAACCCCATTACCATTAATAATCCCAAAATTATGACCAAAAGATGTACCTAAATTCAATAAACCTGCCACCGAAATGGAATATGACTCTCTGCTATTTCCATTAGTTAATACAGTATGACCTGCTTTTATTACTATAGGTTGACCGTAAGGCGGAAGACCCGATTCTACAGGAGCCCCTGCATGTTTTAATGTTTGATCTGTTGACCAAGAATTGATATCATCCCAGTTTCCGCCCGAAACTGCATCTCTTGAATAATATGTCAATACTTGTTGTAGTTCGGAAGCTTCACCAGCTGTATATTCACCAAAAACAAAGTTGACACCACTCACAGTTATTTGCTTGGTAACGGTATTCAAGCCTCCTGTAGTTGTTGGAAAACCGCCATAATAAGGTGCCCAATCTCCAAATATTGATCTGCCCGCTCTATATAAAGACTCATTTCCATTAACATCAGATGCAGCATAATTGTAAATATGATTTACAGTCAAGGAGGCAAATCCTGAGTTTTGTACAAACCAATAGTAGTTCAATTGTACGTTATTGGGGTCTGTTGTGAGAGGATGCGCTTCATTAACGGGTATTACTCTAATTGTGCCCGATGCGCTATTAGATGTAGCTACATATCTTGCAGGAGTATATTTTCCAAACACACCCACTGGAAATGTAAAATCAAAAGTAGTAGCAGGAAGCGTTTTTACTACGCCATCGTCAGACCGTACACCATTTGTTCTGATAAATTTGTTGTTGCTTACACCAATAATTGATGAATTAAGACCCAAATTCAATCCATTATCATCTATATATATTCCTGCATTCACTAAGTTCAAATTGCCGTTGATTGTAAACTCTGAAGCAAAATTTGCTCCGTTTGCATTTGTAATATCAATATTTGCAAAAACTCCTGAACCGTTACCGGATACATCTTTAGGAAGAGTCGTTCCTGCCATGATAATTTTTCCATTTCCTTGATGAGTGCCGGCATTGTAAATATTTCCATTAGCAGTAACAGATATGCCACCATCGTCCAATACAGCGCCTGAACTGATTGACAACAAACCATTGATATTGATGTTTTGCCCAGTAAGAGACACTGTAGAAGCAGCTCCAATAGCTAAATTATTGAATGTAGTGGGACTATTGAATGTAATCAATTTGCTAGAACCTGTCAAAGAAGTGGTGTTTGTAGAGGGAGTATACACACCTGTAAAGGTTGAATTTCCATTAATATCTACATCGAAACCATTAGAAACCAAAGTAGCATCGGTACCCAACAATAAAGAATTGTTAATTCCAAGTTTTCTCACCAAAAGATTACCTGTCACAGAAGACGGGCTTACACCTTGTAAAATCAAATTATACAAATGAGGTGTAGAGATGATTCTATATGATTGCGACCCAATATTAGAAATAGGAGTTAATAAAATAGTTCCTCCCGAGATATTTGCCGTACCTGGATTCAAATATAAATCGCCAAAAGTAGTAGCTCCTCCTCCTCTTTGTATAAACAAATTTCCACCAGTCATAGAAATAGACGAGCCAGCGTTATCTAACTCAAATTTCGCATTTGAAGTAACAGCCCCTATTCCTCCGATGGTTACATTTCCACCAGTTTGAACATATTTTAATGTTCCGGCATTTGAAAACAAGTTTCTTCTAATTTGAGATGCCAGATTTAGTGATGCATTATTTAAAATCTCCAATCGAGCGTTTCCAGATGAAGTATATTCAATGTATGTGCCGTTTATACCATCATTGAAATTGGCAAAACCATTATTTCCGATTCTTAACAATCCATCTAAAATAATACCGGTGGTGCTGGTCATTCTTATGATGGCATTATTCTGCACTTGTAAGCCGGCTGTACTTGGGAGAGATAAAGTGCCGCCACCTGAACTTAATAATATATCGATTCCGGTTGAATTAAGTATCAAAGTACCATTTTGGAAAGTAATCGGCTTAATAGTCAAGTCTGAAGGATAGTTTAAATTAAAAGCAGAATTCATGCTGAATGTACTAGCATTTGATGAGCCTTTATTTATTACTATTCTACTAAAATCAACTGCTTGGGTAGCCGATTTTGAGAAAGTGCCGTTTGTGCTACCATTCAATTCAAGAGTTACATTCTTAGAAGTTGAGAGATTTCCGTCATATAAATCTATAATTGAACTTGTATTGTTTACATTTATATTCCTTCCTACTTGTAGCAAATTTTCAAATCCGGCATTTGCAGAAGTAGTAAAGTGTCTTAATATTGCTTGATTGCTTCCATCACCATTGAATGAAATATCTCTTGCTACAGAAACTGTTTTTGATGCCCCCTCAGAATTGAATTGGAACGAACCTAATCTGCTGGATTGTCCTATAATCAAGTCATTTTTTATAGTGATATTCCCGCCAGTAGTTGAATTAACTCTCACAGTAGCATCATCTCCTACTATCAAGTTGTTATTTATAGTTATATCCACACTAGGTAGAATAGCTACAGCCCTATTTTCTGTAGCTCCATTCCACCCACCCTCTACTCTCAAGTTTGGATATGTTGTAGGAGTAGTAGGCATTTGAAAAACACCATTTGCTTGCATTGCATAATTGTAAGTACTAGTAAGTTCAGATGCAAATGCACCAAAATCTCCTCTTATAGTTGCGAACTGTGGCGTGTTGCCTTGATCCACACTGAGGTAAAATGCACCAGAACCGCTCACCAAATTAAAATCTAAAACCCTCGTCCGTGCTATCTGTAAGCGGGGTTCCCAACCTATTCCTGAACTAATAAAGTATAGCCCACCAATGCTAAAGTTTACATTGTTTATATTTATAAAATGTGAGTGGCTGGCGCATCCCGAATAATTTGAATAATAAACTACATCATTGCGGGTTTGGGGATATGTGTTTGCTGCAGTGCCACCAAAAGTTACCAAACTCCATCTTGCACCATCTTCCCATTGATATGAATTGCTTGGTGAACAAGCGTTTGAAATATTGTAAAAGACTCTTAACCCACCAGAGAATCTATTTGCTTGTGCCGCTGTGTAGTATGCATCTGTTGGAATAGCATGCGAAGCAATAGAAACCAACCCATTACTTGTTACCGAAGTAGTTTCGACAATTCTATTTGGAACCACTATTCTTCCGCCAACATAATTTGCTGGAGAGCCTACTACACCACTTGGCCAAATGCTACTAGTGTTAGCATTGAATGTATAAGCAACATTAGGCGCACTGCTAAAATTTGAAGCTCTTATTCTCCAATTAAATAGCAAAGCGGAATTAGCCACTCCTGTTGCAGAAAGTAAAGCAAGTTCCGCATTGTTTACCGAAGCCGAGAGATATCCTTGGTTGCCTGCGGTTGTTATACCGGAGAGTGTAGCAGAAATCGGAGCATATATACCATTTGTTCCGATTGGATAAAATAAAGGGGTGATATCATTGAATGCAAACAGCGACAGCCCTAAATCAGACTGGTTTCCCGCTGTTTGAATATGTTTATTAGCGCTAAATGAAGTTCCGACAGCTGAAATAGAACCTATGTTACCTATACGCAATCTATTTGTACCGATATTTAATATTCTGTCATTGATCAATCGTAGATTGCCACTGATATCCACATTGCCATTAGCGGTAACAGACGCTGTTCCTGTAGTTCCGAAGGTGTTAAACAAATCCACATTTCCAAACGTACCTGTGCCATTGATTGCTTGAGCTACAGTTCCTACTAGCTCGATTTTTCCATTGCCAGTATGTGTAGCATTGTTTATGATGTCACCTAACACTTTTAAAGTTTTTGCTCCATCATTTAAAGTTCCTGCACTCATGTTTAGGGAATTAATTGTAAGTACAGACTGCAATCCTTGTAATTGCACCAAAGCACCGGAAGAACCATTGAGAATAAAATTTTCCAAAACACCAGCTATTGTACCATTTATAAGTGCCGTTTGAGTTCCCGTTCCCGAAAACTGAATAGTAGACCCTGAAAGATTAATTGCCCCCCCATTTGCTACTTCTAAATCCTTTTCAACAATCAATGATTGTCCAGCAAAGCTTACAATAGGGTTATTTGTTCCGTCTATATACAATTTATTTAAAACCCTCAATGGCCTTGATGGTATGTTGAAATTAAAACCGGTTGAAGTATATTCGGTATCTAAATCTTGGCTGTTGATTACAATGAATCTATTTCCTGTAGTTGTTACTGTTTTATAAATATTTACATTATACAAAGGAGCAGTTGTAGATATATTGTTATTTACATTGGTTCCATTGATGCTAAAGTTCACAGTTCCCCCTGTTACATTAATATTTGTAGAGGATGAATTGAGTGTAAAAAGCGAATTACCAAAATTAGAAGTACTTCCAACGCCATATATGTTGATTGTGCCCCCACTCATGATGAAAGAAGCATCTTGATAAGGCATTAAAAATGGAGCATTATTTCCAAAACCCTCTTTATCGATCAAATCCGCCCTATTCAAATCCAAAACACCACCCGACATCACAAATGCACCTCTTGGGGTCACTCCTGCTAAGGCAGACGACCTTACTTTGGCTGAATTTATGTAACCACCTTCTATATAAATATCCCCATCATAACGAGGTACAAGGCCTGCACCTGTCACTGTGATTTCGCCCGATGTAATTTTAAACCTTCCGTAATACACCAGCGCTTGGCTTCCAGCCAGAGATACTCTTTTTACCGTTGCTCCATCGATCCAAAGTTGGCAACCTGAGTTTGATGCCGAGCCAATGTCATAGTTATCGCTATCTCTCAATCTATCTAAAACAATATTATTACCTAATCTTAGCGTACCCATAGACAAAGGAAATCCGTTGCCATTGGTCATGAATTTGAATAAATTATTTGAAGTGGCATTCAGGTGTACTTCGTAGGTCTGATCTGTTCCCTTATTCACTGTCATATCAAAAATTTCAGTAGGGCCATCGCAATAGAAAACAGCATTTGAAGAGCCTCTAAAAAATAACCTTGCAGATTGAGTAGCAGCGTCTGCATTGTATTGAGTACCATTGGATAAATCAAGTGTTCCATAGTTGAATATATCGCTTAGCAAATTAATAGTATGTTGCGTATTGAATCCAGAAATAGAAAGAATTGCATTTTGCGCATTTCCGGCCGGATCGCCAATTACCAAATCTCCGTTTATGGTTAAAGTTAGGGCCGTTGCAGATGTACCTACAGATAGTGCAGCGGTTCCAGAAGCAAGCAAATTTCTTATTTTCAAATCTCCATTGGTGGATAGAGAGTTGCCCAATGTATATAAATAGGTATTTGAAGTATTATCATCTTTTGTCAACCACAGGTTGTTGTAAGTAGCTATAGTAGTAGGCAAAGTGGCAGATACATTATAATACTCTACTGTACCTTGTCCTGCATTGAAAAATGTGTTTGTGATAACCGATGGAAAATTTACAGAGTTTAATCTTAATAATCCTTGTCCTGATAGTGCTGTCAAAGGAGTAAAAGTAAAAGTTCTCATATCGAAAGTTCCTCCTTGATTAATAGCCAACGAATGCCCTGTAGTAGCAATATTTTGGCTTAATGTAATAGTACGACCATTAAGAATATTAATGGCTGCACTACTGGTAGGTACTTGAGGATTAACCAATGTAGAGCCTGATGGGTCTTCGGTCCAAGTGTTGGGATTGTTCCAATCTCCGTTTTGGTAACTGTATAAAATAACCCCTGCAAAAGCAGTAGAAGCACCGGCTGAGTAATTACCGGATAATCCGGTAGCATTGTTTAGTGTAAAATTAATTTGCCTAGATACTACCTCATTTACAGCACCAAAAGTCCAACTTGTAGAAGGCGATACACTATATCCAGGTCTATAAGTAGATTCCGAACCTGTATTTGCTACTTCAGCAGCAGTATATGTGGCGTTGAAAGAGGCATTGACATTTGAAAGCCCCGGAGCAGACACTACCCAATACTTTTTAATGGCTTGATTACCGTCTACAATATTTGGAATTGAAGGTGGCGTAGAAAATTCCCTTACAAAAATAAATCCTGTCGCTGGAGCAGTGGCCGATAAGTTTGTAATATTAAAAGGAGAGTAAGTATTTGATGCATCAGATATAAATCCTCTTCCTATGGGGTAAAAGTAGGAAGAGGGAAGAGACGAGTAGGTAGTATATAAAGAGCCTGTTCCGTTTTGTGCCACATAACTTGTTGCTGAAAAGCTTCCGTTGATAGCACTTGAAACAGATAAATTATTCGCTCCCAGCTGCAATGCGCCCGTTTGTAAAGTTAAACTGTTTGCCAGCCTAGTGGGGAATCTCAGAAAAACATCATTTGGATTAGCAATAGTTAAAGACCCAATATTTTGAAGCGATGCTGTTGAGAATCCGGGTACAGATATGTTTGTATTAGTACCACCAATATACATAGAACTGTTTTGATTGGTGATGAGATTATTCACATTGCCACTTACATTATTGCCCAACAAATAAAGTGTAGGCCCCGAAGTAGTAAGGGTAAAATTATTTGAAATAAGGTTTAAAGTACCCGTAATTGATAGGTTATTGACCAAATCTACATACCCGCCTGCCTTGTTGACAACTACATCCATCACTGTACCAACTACGGATGGAAAACTAATTAGACCAGCGGTTCCCGTAATAGAAATAGTTGTATTACTATTTGCCAACAAAGCCCCACCTGAGCTAAGAAAACTATTATTAAAAGTAGGTGTTCTGTTTTGGATATTAAAAAAACCTGAGAATGCATTAAATGGCTGAAGAAATTGAGCATCTTGAACCAAATTCAAAGATTCTCCATCATTTTTTGCAACTCTTAGAGTTGATGGCCAAGGAGATATGATATTAAAATTAGAGCTTACTCCTAAAGAAGTAGTTGCAAAGATACCTGTGCCTTTCGATAATGTACCAGCAGATTGTATTATATCGCCATAAACTTGTAAATTTAATGCTGTAGTAGCATTTCCTGTAACTTGTAGGGAACCACCTACAATAGAAAGATTACCGTTTATGATTGCATTAGCAATATTATTGTTTGCAAATTGCCCTAAATTACCGCCTTCTACTAATAAATTATTTATTAAAAAATTAGTGGTCGCAATTCCAAACTCTAAATTTTGTGTGTTAGTGTTTTTAATATTCAATAGCCCTCCAATAGTCATTGATTGACCTGTAGTTCCTAAAAATCTTGCAGGAGCTGCAGTTTGAGCAGCACAGTCCCAAATTAGGTTTGAAAAATTCTGGTTTAAGTTGGTGATTGAGGTAGAAGTAATTCCTGTTATACTTACTATTGAACCTGAATTCCAAGTGGCCTGAGGTACTCTTCCTCCATTTATTCCATGTAAATAAATTGAATTTGCACCGAAAATTATATTACCTGATGTATTTGTAAAACCTGTAGCACCTCCATTTACTATTGCTAAATTTTCAACATTCAATATGGCTGATGGTAATATTGTTACAGATGAAGTTGTCCCAGATACGGATAAAATATTATTTATTGTACTAGAATTTACAAATGATACTACATTGTTTCCCACTAAATTTAAAGTATTGAATATACCAGTAATAGAACTTGCAGCAGTTTGTCCTAGTGTGAATGTACCTGTAGAAGCATTTACCGTGCCTGTATTTACTGTTGAAACACCATTAACTCTAAAATTAACTCCCGCTAAAGAAAGTGTACCTGAATTTAAAAGTAAATTTCCTGAGTATGTCAAATCATTTGAAACAACAAGGCTTGATGAGACCTTGTTTACATCTAACGTAACTCCAACTATTGAGCTAATTAAAGGGAATTGATTATTATTTTGAATGAAAGACAAACTAGAATTTGCTGAACCACCGGTTCTTTCTATTCTTCCGCCATTTTGAGAAAAATTCCCATAAATTGATAATATTCCAATATCTCCACTTCTCCTTGCTAAATTAAAAACACCCGAATTTTGAATAAAGTTATTAACATACCAAGTTCTTGTAGCATTTGCATTGGCACTATTTAGAGTATATCTACCTGTGCCCGTTGTTTTAATAGTTAAAGTTCCTAATACTGTTAAGTTTGAAGTAATGTCACCATCAACTGTAGTTTGATTTGGGCTGTCTAAAACCAAGTCTGAAAATACTTGTGTATCAAAGCCACCCGGAGCATTAGCAGCAACCCCTGAAATGCTACAAATCGAACCTGTTTGCCATGTAGCTAATGGGATAGTTCCTCCGTTAATATTATGAATAAAAATTGAAGTTGCATCGAAAACAAGCCTAGAAGCAAAGGTTGTAGCATTGGTGAGTATTCCATTTCCGGTATTTACTGATACCATTATGGTTGAATTATTTACTACTCCGTTATTATTAGTACTATTTGCCAAAGATAAAGTAAGCGTGTTACCAGCCCCTACCCTGCCTGCGATAGTAATATTTGAATTCAAAACATTTAGTTCACTAACTCCTGCATAATTACCATTTAAAGTTATAGTTCTGCTGTTGTTAGTACCCTGAAATAATGACAAGTTAGAACCGACAACGCTCAAGCCACCAATTGTAAAATCGTTATTGCTATTGTTAACAATTCCATCAAAATTTTCAAATACGGCTATTTCTGTTGCTGCATCTGGAACATTGTTAGGAGTCCAATTAGTCGCTGTATTCCAACTTCCGCCACTTGCACCTTGCCAGCGAATCAACGTCTGCGCTTTCGAATTAAAATAAACTAGCGAGAACAACAAAAGAAGAAACTGTAAACTCTTTTTTGTGTGAATCATGGATTTAATGTTAAAAAACATCATATGGGTTTGTGTTATGTAAGAAAATTAAATATTTAAAATATTATCAATAAGGCTTTTTTATATACAAGTAATAATTAATAACTAATTAAGTTGCTTCTATCTCCTTCATTTTATTAGTAAAATACATATTGGCAATAGGAAATGAGCTCGATTACATTTTTTTAACTCTTTTTACTACTATATACGCATATCCATCACCGAGAGATTGCTTTAGTAATCAAGATAAAAATTGTACAAATCCCGGCTACGAGTAATTTTATGAACAAATACAAATTATCGTAACCAATAATATATAGACTTCTGAAATTCTCTCGAAAAATGATACTAATAGACATACTATATACTAATCAAAACAAAAACCTTAAGATTTACCCCGTTCAATTGCAAAGAATGTGTATAAATTTATGACTTATCCTTAACCAATAAGCTTTCAAATTTCATTAAATTCGCAGCCCATTTGAGGATTACATTTTCTATTTAGTATGACATTAATTAAATCTATATCAGGCATCAGAGGAACGATAGGCGGGAAGCCGGGCGATGCACTCACTCCAATTGACATTGCTCGATTTGCATCTGCCTATGGCACATGGATAAAACAACAGCATGATTCACCCAAAATAGTGATAGGTCGCGATGCCAGACCTTCGGGAGAAATGGTTTCCAGTATAGTTACTTCTTGTCTGATTGGTTTAGGTATCAATGTCGTAGACTTAGAACTTTCTACCACTCCTACAGTAGAAATAGCCGTGACAGAGGAAAATGCCCAAGGTGGAATTATCATCACAGCCAGCCACAATCCTGTCCAGTGGAATGCACTCAAATTGTTAAATAATAAGGGTGAATTCATATCAGATTCTGATGGAAAAGCCATTTTGTCTATAGCTGAAAAAGAAGACTTTAAATTTGCCGAAGTAGCCAAATTGGGAACTTACACCACCAATAACACTTACATAAAAAAACATATTGAAAAAATATTGGCATTACCTCTGGTTAACAAGGAAGCTATTGCAAATGCAAATTTCAAAGTCACTATTGATTGTGTCAACTCCACCGGAGGCATAGCATTACCCATGTTGTTGGAGGCTTTGGGTGTAAAACAAGTAAATAAACTATACTGTGAACCCAACGGACACTTTCCTCACAATCCCGAACCTTTGCCGGAAAACTTGACCCAAATCGCCACCGAAATCAAAAAAAATCAATTTGATTTAGGCATAGTGGTAGACCCCGATGTAGACCGCTTGTGTTTTGTGTGTGAAGATGGGAGTATGTTTGGTGAAGAATATACTTTGGTGGCTGTGGCAAAATATATTTTGAGTAAACAAAAGGGAAATACTGTCTCAAATTTATCGTCTACGAGGGCACTGAAAGATGTTACCGAAAAAGCAGGGGGGCAATACACTGCATCGGCTGTGGGAGAAGTGAATGTGGTTACTAAAATGAAAGAGGTAAAAGCAGTGATAGGTGGCGAAGGTAATGGAGGTATTATTTACCCTGAGTTACATTATGGCCGAGATGCATTGGTAGGTATTGCATTGTTTTTGACATATTTAGCTGAGTTCGGAAAGTCTATTTCTATGCTTAGGGCCACATTGCCCAACTATCACATTTCCAAAAACAAAATTGAACTCACTCCGGAAATGGATGTGAAAGCAATTTTGGAAGAGATAAAGAAAAAATACAGCAAAAATCCCATAAACACAGCCGATGGCGTTCGCATAGATTTTGAGAAAGAATGGGTACACTTGCGCAGCAGCAACACAGAGCCTATTATCAGAATATATGCTGAATCGGAAACCCAAGCTACAGCCGATTATTTAGCCAATAAAATCATTATGGATATCAAAGAGTTGGTGGTTCATAGTTCATAGTTTATAGTAAACAGGAGGATGGAGGTTTTTCGGTAAAATATTAATTCGATAATATGTTAAAAGCGTCTTGGCATAAGCATGAGTTACTTTTTAAGTTTGATGCCAAGACATCCAGAGGCAGTATGAAAACCCATACTGCCTATTTCATTAAACTTTGGGAAAGTGAAAACCCAGATATTTTTGGATTGGGAGAAGCATCTCCTCTCAAAGGGCTTAGTGTAGACCATAGGCCAGATTTTGAAAAATATTTAACAAAATTCACCGAAAATCTTCACGAGTGGGACGACAATGAATTTTCACAATTCCCATCCATTCGTTTTGGGTTAGAAACGGCCATTTTAGATTTGAAAAATGGCGGAACTCGGAAAATTTTTGATACCGGTTTTTATTTGGGAAAACAGCCTATACCAATCAACGGGCTAGTATGGATGGCAGACAAGGCCACTATGCAAAATCAAATAAAAGAAAAAATAGCAGCCGGATTCACCACCATAAAACTAAAAGTTGGAGCCATAGCATTTGCTGACGAGTTAGCACTATTAAAATATATTAGAAAAGAATTTACCGAAAAAGATATCACAATTCGGCTCGATGCCAACGGGGCATTTTCAGTCCAAGAGGCACTAGAAAAACTAAAGAAACTCTCAGAATTTGGTGTTCATTCCATAGAACAGCCTATCAAACAGGGCAAAATAGCGCAAATGGCTGAAATCTGCGCTAGCTCTCCTTTACCAATTGCATTGGACGAAGAACTTATTGGCATTTACCACCATCAAGACAAAAATCACCTACTTGAGACAATAAAACCGCCATATATAATTTTAAAACCCACTTTATTAGGTGGCTTGAAAGCTTCAAAAGAATGGATTGAGATTTGTAATTCAATGAGAATAGGCTGGTGGATGACCTCCGCTCTTGAATCAAATATTGGTCTCAATGCCATTTGCCAATTCACTTCTATCTTTCAAAACGCTTTACCACAAGGTTTGGGCACCGGCAGCCTTTACCATAACAATATCATCTCTCCACTCACGGTAGAAAATGGATTCATTTTTTACAATACAAATCAAAAGTTTAAAATTGATTTCTAATTAGTAAAATCACTTAACTTACTAATCATACATATTATTCATTTTATGTTAATAAATGAAGGAATGACACTTATAATCGCCAATACTAGTAAGTATACTCACGATACAGCTTAGCAAAAAAAATGCATTCTTATTTTTATTAATCGATAGTTTTATTGCTTACATAGACAAATTTCAGGTATAATATCGTATTAAAGTCACCCATTTTTAATTTTTACGTATATTAAAATCAAAATAAATCTTCTGTTTAATTTTTGTACTTTATTACTCAAATCTTATTATTACCGAAATTTCAACTTTATGTTTCGAATAAGCGGGATTATCTCACCTTCTTACTCTTATGAAATTTATTATCAAGAATAAGTTTCATGAACAGCTCCATGCAGCATGGAGATCCTGATGATGAAGGTATATACATAAATAATGAAGAAAATTTTGCTTATTGCTGCCTACGAAGATGTTTTACCACGAGAAATTTGGAATAGACCCAAACAGGGCTTTGTTTTCCCCTTCCAAGAATGGCTCAAAAACGACCTATTTTACGAGATGCTTTCTCAAGAAAACACTCATACACAATATTTAGCTAATCAATTTAAAGTAGGAAAATTGGAGTGGTCTCGATTTTGGAGCTTATGTGTGATGCATCTATTTGACCATTCACGGAAAAAAACTAGTTACCAAACACATCCTGTAGCTTTGAACTTTGCCTAGAGGCTTTGCCCAAATAAGGAAGCCATTGCTCATCTATATTTCCTGAAAAATCTCTCAAAAACAACAAAAATGAAGGTTTAAATGGCTTTGATTTCATAGGCATACCGGCCTCATCGGGTGTGCTGTCGCCTTTTCTCGCATTGCAGTTTCTACATGCCGTTATTAAATTATCCCAAGATGCAGCTCCTCCGCGTGAACGAGGCATTACGTGGTCTATTGTTAAATCGCTGGTAGCTCCACAATATTGGCATTTGTGTCCATCACGTCTAAAAATATTTTGCCTGTTGAGCAAGACGCCTCTATATGGAAGTTTTACATATTCTATTAACCGTATTATCGAGGGCATGGGATAAGAACTCGAAACCGTTCTCAACGATTGTCCTTTAGCATCGGCTACCATTTCAGCTTTCTTTAAAAAAACGAGAAGAAAGGCCCTTTGCACACTACAAACTGTAAGTGCCGAATAGTCTTGATTCAATATGAGGACTCGCTGGGCCAAAACTCTAACGTTTTTTAAGATATTATACGCCTTATTTTTGAAAATTTATGAGAATATTTTTTTTTAGTCAAATTAAATATGCCTTTTTCATCCACAACATCAATTCTCACCTCTCCGTGAGCATGAATGATTTTATTTTCTTCCAATACCATTCCCACATGTGTTATACGCTGATTATCATTTTCAAAAAATACCAAATCACCTGTTTTTATTTGATTGATATCTTTTACCTCTATTCCGTGCTCGGCTTGTTGGTAAGCGTCTCTTTTTATTTTGTAGCCTAATAATTTATACACTGTCTGCACAAAACCCGAACAGTCTGTTCCGAATAATGTTTTGCCTCCCCACAAATAAGGCGAATGGGAAAAACGCAAGGCAAAAAATTTCACCAACTCATCATCTACTAACGAAGTAGGTGCATACAATTCTCCTTCATAAGTATATTTGTTATTTCCTATTGTAAATTTCCTTCCTTCTAAAAAAGGCAAAGTCGCTCCCAAAGTAATCAATTGGCTGCCATGCTGGTGTTCCACTAATGCCACATCGTCATAGCAAACTGCTTGAGGCTGAATTATATATTGTGTAAAATTATTTTCACTAATATCATTATGCTGCAACTTATCTATCCAGCCCTCGTAGTCGTCAAACGCTGTTTTGATTTTAAACCATTTTTCATTTTCGTCTATAATAGAATAGGCATCGCCAAATATCAGTTGTGTACAAAGCTCACTTTTGTCAGAAGGCTCAGTGCGCATTGGCACAATACTCAAATGGCATATTCCGTGTGTATTCAAAACAATTTTTATGATTTAGATTTTAATTTTTGAATTAATTGCTACCTTTGCACCCCGTTTTAAAATAGAACGGAACACATTTATAACATTATAAACTAAATTTCAATTCCGGCTGACCGAGGAATTGATGTATCAGGGTCAAATATAAAAACATTTATGGTAACTCCTCAAGTAGATTTCGATTGGTCGAGACTTGACAACAAAGGTTTTGGTTCTGGTTACAGTGAAGCTGAACTAGCTGAGTTAAACAGCCTTTACGATCAGACATTAAACCAAATTTCAGAAAAAACATTAATAAGTGGCACAGTGGTAGGCATCACCGACAGAGAGGTGATAGTGAACATTGGCTTTAAATCAGACGGACTGGTGCCTTTGGCAGAATTCCGCGATATGCCTGAGTTGAAAGTAGGCGACAACATAGAAGTATTTGTTGAAAGCCAAGAAGATCGCTCTGGTCAGTTGATACTTTCTCGCAAGAAAGCCAAATTGGTTCAGGCTTGGAGATTGATAGAAGATGCATTAGCAAACGACACCATTATAGAAGGTTTTGTAAAACGCAGAACTAAAGGTGGTTTAATAGTAGATATTTTTGGTGTAGAATCGTTCTTGCCTGGTTCACAAATTGATGTGAAGCCTATCAGAGATTTCGATATCTATGTAAATAAGAAAATGGAGGTGAAAGTGGTGAAAATCAACTACACCAACGACAACGTTGTGGTTTCACACAAAGTGTTGATTGAAAAAGATTTGGAAGCTCAGAAAGTATCTATCATCAGCAACCTTGAAAAAGGCCAGATTTTGGAAGGTACAGTTAAAAACATTACAAACTTCGGTGTGTTCATCGACTTGGGTGGTGTTGACGGATTGCTTCACATCACAGATATTTCTTGGGGCCGCGTAAATCACCCTGAAGAAGTATTGAAACTAGACGACAAAGTTAATGTTGTTGTTCTTGATTTCGATGATGACAAAAAACGTATCTCGTTGGGTATGAAGCAATTGACTTCACATCCTTGGGATGCTTTAGGTACAGATGTAGAAATTGGTTCTAAAGTAAAAGGTAAAATCGTTAATATAGCCGATTATGGTGCTTTCCTTGAAATACTTCCAGGAGTAGAAGGATTAATCCACGTTTCGGAAATGTCATGGTCACAACACTTGAAAAATCCTTCTGAGTTGTTGAAACTTGGCGATGAGCTTCAAGCAGTAGTGTTGACTATTGACAGAGACGAAAGAAAAATGTCGTTGGGTATCAAGCAATTAACTGAAGACCCATGGACTAAACAAGACTTGTTGTCGAAATATGCCGTAGGCACTCGCCACACAGGTTTGGTACGTAATCTCACAAATTTCGGCTTGTTTATTGAACTAGAAGAAGGCATTGATGGTTTGGTACATGTATCAGATTTGTCTTGGACTAAGAAAATCAAGCACCCTTCTGAGTTTGTAAAAGTGGGAGAAAACCTTGATGTTGTAGTGATTGAAATCGATCCGGAAAACCGCAGATTAGCTCTTGGACACAAACAAATAGAAGAAAATCCTTGGGATGCATTTGAGTCAGTATTTGCAGTAGGTTCTCAGCAAAAAGGAACTATTAACTCTAAAAATGACAAAGGTGCTTTGGTAGAGTTGCAATACGGTATCGAAGGCTTTGCACCAATCAAACAATTGGCTAAAGAAGACGGTACATTAGCAGAAGTAGGTGAAGCACTTTATTTTGTTGTAACTGAGTTTTCTAAAGACGAAAAACGCATTACGCTTTCACATACAAGAACTTACCAAGCAGGTAAAAAAGTAGAAGAAACGGCAGTAGCGGAAGATGCAAATGCTAAGAAAAAAGCCGCTCCAAAGAAAGCTGAAAAAGAACCTGCTAAAGTAGAAAAAGATACTTTTGGTGACTTGGCAGCTTTATCTAACTTGAAAGAGCAAATGGGCAATGCAGAAGCGAAAGCAAAAAAAGCAAAGTCTAAAGAATAAATAATTTATAATATATTGCAGTGGCGCTTTGCTGCTGCAATACATGGTTCCTTGGCCGAGTGGCTAGGCAGAGCTCTGCAAAAGCTTCCACGGCAGTTCGAATCTGCCAGGAACCTCCTTAAACCGTACGCATATTTTGTGTACGGTTTTATTTTTTATTGAAGTTTCTTCCAAGGTCATTATTGCTCAACTACATGCGATTAGGGCGTATACAAAGCTATGATAAGGTGATTAGACACAAAGGCTCTAACAACTAACTTTAAGCAATTGTAACGAAGCTACGTTCCTTTTATGGAAGGTATTGCAGACATGATTAACTATTGTGTCAAATCAAATCTTAATACATAACTTTTTGACGTATTAAACAAAACAGATTAAAGGCATTATGCAATTGTATATTAATAAAAATAAGCCTACTCCTGTACCTGTTTTTTATATCTTATATGAAAAAAATATTTTTTTTAATGAACAAAAATAGCTCAAATGCCTTAAAAAGGCCGTTTTTAGATTTTTTTAAAAAATATTTCATTTTTTTTGAGTGTGGGTATTGCAAATAAGAAAAGAGG
>ERZ1066116.245-NODE-245-length-18071-cov-14.457982_pt1 | contig 18071 bp, 13 predicted proteins | sample MGYA00382763_ERZ1066116 | MGnify/ENA primary metagenome ERZ1066116 (study PRJEB33369, sample SAMEA5778346) | biofilm metagenome | biome: Industrial cooling water; feature: Water cooling tower basin; material: Biofilm | place: United Arab Emirates | collected...
GTGACGGGTTCTATGCAAATGGCGATAGACGAGACCAACCGCAGGCGAGCCATACAGATGGAATACAACCGAGTACATGGAATCACTCCTACTACTATTTTAAAATCAAAAGAAGCCATATTAGCACAAACCAAAGCCGCTGATAGCAAGCGCGATGCTAAAAATTATTTTGATGTAGACGAAGTGGCTACCTCATTGGCAGCCGACCCTGTAGTGAAATACATGAGTAAAAAAGAACTCCAAAAACTGGCCGACAAAACCAAACGAGAAATGGAAAAGGCTGCCAAAGAGATGGAGTTCATCGAAGCCGCCCGCTTGCGAGACGAGTGGCAAGCTTTGCTAAAGTTGATAGGGGAATAAAATTCTCGTTACCGGATAGCAAATGTTAAGTTTTACGGTGTGGGCCTTCTCACACTGTAGTCACCACAGCAGGCACGCCAAAAACGGTTTGTTTGGCTTTAACAGGTGCCATCACCACACTGCCGGCACCTACTCTGGCTCCTTTGCCGATAGTGATTCCCGATATAATGGTCACACCCGAACCTATAAATGCGCCTTCTTCTATCGTCACGGCAGACCCTACTACCGTTCCGGCACCGATCTGTACAAAATCTTCTACCACGCTCTCATGGTCTATCACAGCATTGGTATGCACCACACAGTGATTGCCCAACTTAACTCCCGCTTGTATAGAAGCTCCTGCGTTTACAAAGTTGCCATGGCCTATCAATGCCATTTTCGATAGATACGCTTTGGCATGAATTGCATTTACAGGCATGATTTTACGCATATCAAGCAGAAATTCTGTCAATGACTGTTTTAGTTTTTGATTCTCTACAGCCACAAATGCCTCACATTTTTTGCCTATCAGTTTGGTAAATCCTTCATCGTCTGTACTTCCCAGCACCGTTACTTCATCTATCTCCTTGCCATGCAACTTGTTGTCATCATCTAAGAAACCAAATACGGTGACATTGTTGCTTTTAAATATTTCAAGTGCCGCCAAACCTATTCCCTTTGCGCCCAATATCAGTACCGGATTTTCCATATATATTTATTAACCTATTTAAAATTCAATACCCAAAATTAACGCACACAAGCTTAATTCCTTAATTTTGGAAAGTTTTTTATTTCTACTCAATTTTTCAATGAGCATAAACAATAATTATTTAGTGATAATGGCCGGGGGCGTAGGAAGCAGGTTTTGGCCCTACAGTCGGACTAAGTTTCCAAAGCAATTTCACGACATTTTAGGTACAGGTCGCACCATGCTTCAGCAAACAGCCGATAGGTTTGAGGGTGTGGTTCCCAAAGAAAATATTTATATCGTAACCAATGCTGCGTATGTAGATTTGGTAAAGTCAAATTTGCCATTCCTCACCGATAAACAAGTGCTGGCCGAGCCTATGGCCAAAAATACAGCTCCTTGTATAGCCTATGCAGCTTATAAAATCAGGTCTAAAAACGAAAAGGCGAACATCATAGTGTCGCCTGCCGACCATTTCATTCAAAAAGAAAGCGAGTTTAGAAAAACAATAAATCAGGCATTGAATTTCACTGAAAAGAACAATGCCATTGTTACCATAGGCATAGTCCCTACCCGCCCCGATACTGGCTATGGTTATATTCAGTATGACAAAAATTCGCAAGGCGAGGTTAAAAAAGTGAAAAGATTTGCCGAAAAACCCAACCACGAAACGGCACTTCAATTTCTAGCCAGTGGCGATTTTTTATGGAATGGAGGACTGTTTATATTCAACACCCACACCATTCAAGAGGCATTTCAAAACCATTTGCCATTGATTGCTAATTTGTTTAAAAGTGGAGACCGTAAGTACGATACGGCAGAAGAAACTGCCTTTATAAACGAAGTATATCCACAGTGCGAAAGTGTGTCTGTAGACTACGGAATCATGGAAAAGGCCGACAATGTACACGTGATTTTGGGATATTTTGGCTGGAGCGATGTAGGCACTTGGAAATCGGTTCACGATTTGGCTGAAAAAGATACGGAACACAATGTGATTGACGGAACGGTATTCAGCTACGATTCTCGCAATTGTATCATCAAAACACCCAAAGACAAGCTGGTGGTTGTCAATGGATTGGATGGATTTATAGTGACCGAATTTGATGGAGTGCTCATGATTTGCAAAAAAGACGATGAGCAAAAAGTAAAAGAGTTTGTATCTGATGCCAAAAAGCAGTTTGGCGAAAAGTACATATAACTAAAGTCAGAATCCCTTCTTTAATTGTCTAAAAAAGGGATTCTGGTATAAAAATTAGGTGTCTAGTCTGGCGTATTTAGCATTTCTTTCTATAAAATCTCTGCGTGGAGCCACTTCATCGCCCATCAGCATAGAAAACAAATGGTCGGCCTCGGCAGCAGACTCTACAGTTACTTGTTTCAATGTGCGTGTTTGTGGGTCCATGGTGGTAGACCACAATTGCTCAGGGTTCATCTCTCCCAAACCTTTGTAACGCTGTATGTACACGCTGTCTTCTTTGCCCTCTTTAGCCAATTCTTTCACGGCTATTTCTCTTTGGGCCTCGTTCCAACAGTATTTTTCATCTTTGCCTTTTTTCACCAAATAAAGTGGTGGCTGGGCTATATACACATAGCCGTTGTCTATCAACGAGCGCATGTAGCGGAAAAAGAAAGTCAAAATTAATGTACGAATGTGGCTTCCATCCACATCGGCATCGGTCATGATGATGATTTTGTGGTAGCGGAGTTTTTCCAAATTCAAGGCTTTTTCATCGTCTACAGTACCTATGCGCACACCCAAAGCCGTCATGATATTTTTTATCTCTTCGCTATCGTAAATTTTGTATTCCATGGCCTTCTCTACGTTGAGAATTTTACCTCTCAGTGGCAAAATAGCTTGAAACACACGGCTGCGGCCTTGCTTGGCAGAACCACCAGCCGAATCACCCTCCACCAAGTATATTTCACATTTGTTGGGGTCGCTTTCTTGACAGTCGGCCAGCTTACCGGGCAGCCCGAAACCGCTCATGGCGCTTTTGCGCTGCACCATTTCACGGGCTTTGCGGGCAGCAATACGGGCTTGAGCAGCCAACACCACTTTGTTTACTATCAGCTTGGCCTCTTTGGGGTGTTCTTCCAAGTAATGCTCCAATACTTCGCCCACTGCTATGTCTACAGCACCCATCGCCTCGTTGTTGCCCAACTTGGTTTTGGTTTGTCCTTCAAACTGTGGCTCTTGAACTTTTATTGAAATGATGGCTGTGAGCCCTTCACGAAAATCGTCTCCGCTTATCTCTACTTTGGCTTTTTCGAGTGCACCCGATTTGTCGGCATAGGCTTTGAGCGTACGGGTCAATGCCCTACGGAAGCCGGCTACGTGAGTACCGCCTTCTATGGTGTTGATGTTGTTTACATACGAACAGATGGTTTCTGTGTACGATGTGTTATACAAAATCGCTATCTCTACAGGAATTGGGCCTTTTTGATTCTCGATATACATAGGTTCGGGAATCAACTTGTCGCGTGTAGAATCTAAATATTCCACAAACTCCAATAAGCCTTTTTCAGAATAAAACTCCTCGTATTTCACTTTTCCCTCCTCATCTATATCACGCATGTCGGTGAGCGTGAGCCTGATGCCTTTGTTCAAAAACGATAGCTCTCTGATGCGTGAGGCTACAGTCTCGTATTTATATTCACTCACGGTGAAAATCTCCAAATCAGGCCAAAAATGCACCGTAGTACCTCTTTTTTCTGTTTTACCCACTACTTTCACATCGTATTGGGGTATTCCTTTTTTGTACTCTTGCTGAAATTCTTTGCCTTCACGGAACACAGTCACTTTCATATCGCGCGAAAGTGCGTTTACGCAGCTCACCCCCACACCGTGCAAACCGCCCGACACTTTGTAGGTGTCTTTATCAAATTTACCACCGGCATGCAACACAGTCATTACCACTTCCAAAGCCGATTTTCCTTCCTTGGGGTGCATATCTGTGGGTATACCTCGCCCGTTGTCGCTTACAGAGATGGAGTTGTCTTCGTGGATAGTAACATCTACTTGGGTACAGTATCCGGCCAGTGCCTCATCTATCGAGTTGTCCACTACCTCCCATATCATGTGGTGAAAGCCCTTGAAACCAATGTCGCCTATATACATGGCCGGGCGCTTTCTCACGGCCTCTAGGCCTTCCAGTACTGTGATGTTCGATGCTGAATAATCGGTGGGATTCTTTACTACTTCTTCTGCTATTTCACTCATTATTTAAGGGAAAAATACGATTTCAAAAATCAGGTGTTTATGGATGTAAAAATAATGAAAAAATGTGGGGGAAAATAATTTTTGTTTTTTGTGGGGGAGAATTTTTGGAGTTGGTGTTAGTAGTTGGGAGTTGATAGATGGAAATTGAAAGTTAGTTGCTATTCGACATTTCCCCGTCCGTGGTTCGTGTCTTCACGAACCACAAATTAGAGAATTTTTGGAGTTGACGTTAGTAGTTGGTAGCAATCTATAAACCTATTTCACCTTAAAAATAATAGACGGATATAATTATTTTTCGTTTTGATTGGACGGTGATTGAAAAGACGAATATTATCAATCCGAGAGGGATGCTATTCGATTTTCACCGAAAATTCATTTCTGCCGACCACTTCAATAGCACAGAGAAGCTGCCTTAACATTGATGATTACAGGGAGATATTTGTATTTTGTGTAGTGTAAACGTGTACTATACACCAAATACGCAATGCGGATATTCAATATCCGTAATTAGTAATATATTGGTTTTCAAAGCGTTCAAGTAAAACTTTTGAATTTCAAATAATAAGTGCGATATTCGTGTATATAAGAATTAAGCGGCTATTATTTGGCGACAGTGCAGACTTCAAACTTCACAACTAAAACAGACAATGGACAATACGACACTTGAAATAATAAAAACAGTTGCGACAGTGGGAACTGCGGTTATTGCTGCCGTGACAATTCTCAAAGGTTATGCTGAATACAAACTTTCGGCTGTTCAAAAGAGAGTTGAGCTTTTTGAAAAGTATCATCAAAAACTAAAGGAGAATGAAACCTTAAAACGCATCATCGGACTTTTAGATGATAAAAGTGCTGACGTTAGAAACATCCCAAGGACAGACAAGTATTTCTATTTGGGCTACTTTGAAGAAATAGCTCTATTGGTAAACTCAGGAGTATTAAAGCCAGAGATTGCTCACTATATGTTTGCGTATTACGCTAAAATTTGTTGGACAAATGACAATTTCTGGCACGACATAAACAGAAATAGTATTTATTGGAGAGTGTTTCGGGAGTTTGTGGAGCAGATGATAGAGTTAGAGAACAAAAACATGACAATACCGACAAACACAAAACTTCGTTTCAAAATTTAACTTTACAAACAATGACAATAAAATCCAAACAACTCTTTATAAATATCGAAGACGACAGGACTGGTAAAACAACTCTTCAAAAACTTTTAATTGACCGAGCTATTCGACATTTATAATGTCGAATCAATTATCGTAGGTTCTGTGAACCTAAATATATTCTGCCATTCAACTTTTTACTTTTTCAAAAATAAAATCTACCCTCCCGGAGTACAATCAAAAAACTAATTGATAATTTTGGTCTCACTAGAGAGGAAAAATAATTGTAATAGCCCTAAAAATCAGCGTGTTACAGCAAAAATTAGGCTCAAAACCTTTGCGACAAAGCAAAAAATGAATATGAAAAAAATACTTGCAAAAATTTTAAAAAACCTAGGTTACTCCGTAGTAAAAATCAAACAAGAGACCAACAACAACTATAGCGACATTGTAGAAAAAGAGTTTTGGGAGATTTATGATTTCTGCAAGCCATACACCATGACTTCTGTAGAGAGAATGTATGGCCTTTATACTTCGGTCAACTATGTTTTATCAAAAGGCTTGAAGGGCGATTTTGTAGAATGTGGCGTATGGAGGGGTGGAAGCGCAATGTTGATTGCTAAAATGCTGATTAACAGAAATATTACGGATAGAAAAATTTATTTATACGATACTTTTGAAGGCATGTCTGCGCCTACCAATTTGGATGTTGCATACAATGGCCAAGATGCAAGTTTGCTGCTCGAAGAAAGTGTTGACAATAAAGAACAATCTGTTTGGTGTCTGGCCGATTTGGCCGATGTAAAGAAGAACTTACAAAGCACAGGATTTGCCGAACTTAACTTAGTGTATGTGAAAGGCAAAGTAGAAGACACTCTCCCTTCAAATCTGCCGAATGGGAAAATAGCATTGCTACGCTTAGACACAGACTGGTATGAATCGACCAAGCACGAACTCAATGTATTGTTTCCTCTTTTGGTGAAAGATGGGGTGTTAATAATTGATGACTACGGCCATTGGCAAGGTTGCAGAAAGGCTGTAGATGAATATTTTGAACAAATACAAGCCCAAGTTCTTATGCAAAGGATTGATTACACTGGTAGATTGATTGTGAAAAATGTTGAGTAATCTCTTTTTTAGGAATAGTCACACATAAAACGAGACCAAGTTTTTAAAAAAATAAACATACATTTATACTCCAAATATTTTAAAATTGTATGTACGCCCAACTTAAAAATTCAAGCGTTTGGAGTTTTGCCCTTTTTCTATTGTTTCCGTTGTTTTTGCATTCTCAGGGCGTATATGCCCCGCTTAACTACGACTATTACTGGCTAATCGACCGATATGAAATCAAATTGGGTGCAAAATCGAGCGGATTTACCACCTACAGGCCATATACAAGAAAAGAAATAGTGACTCTCACCGATTCGGCAGATGTAAATTTAGCACTTTCGAGGGTAGACAAGTTCAATATCAATTACTTAAAAAACGATAATTGGGATTATTACAACGACAGTTTGAACCTAGGTAAGTCGCCCAAAAAGCGTTTTGGTCTTTTTTATGAATACAATAATTCTTTCTATACTGTGCGTAGCAAAGATTTCACTTTGGTGGCAAATCCTGTAGTGAATTTCGAGCAAAACACCATCAACAGAAGCTACCCGCTCAGTTTGAATACACGCGGAGTAGAGCTGCGAGGCAGCATAGGGAACAAACTTCATTATTATACTTTTATTACTGATAATCAGGCATTTGTGCCCGATTATGTGAAATCGCAAGCCGATTCGGTGGGTGCGTTTCCCAACGAAGGCTTCACCAAAACTTTTAAAAAAGAAGGGTACGATTTCTTCTCTGCTCGTGGCTATGTGGCTTTCAATGTTATCAAACAAATGACGGTACAGTTTGGCCACGACAAAAATTTTGTGGGCAATGGTTATCGTTCGCTCATGTTGTCTGATTATTCCAGCAAATATTTATTTCTAAAACTCAATACCAAAGTATGGCGGTTTAGCTACACCAATCTGTTTGCCGATATGACAGCCAAAGTAATCAATGGCAATAATTACAACCCGCGCAAATACATGGCCATGCACCACTTGGATTTTAAGGTGGCGAGAAATTTTCATGTTGGTCTGTTTGAAGCCATTGTTTTCAATCGTAGCGACAGCGCCACAGGGAACAACGGTTTTGAGCTGAATTACCTCAATCCCATTATTTTTTACAGAGAAGCAGAGTCGTACTTGGGCAGCCGCGACAAAACCCAAATAGGAGCCGATGCCAAACTAAATGTATTTAAAACCATTCAGCTCTATGGACAATTTGTGCTCAACGAGTTTGTGGTGAGCAACATAGCGGCACAAAACGGCTGGTGGGGAAATAAATATGCATGGCAAATAGGTGCCAAATACATTGATGTGTTTGGTATCAAAAATTTAGACCTGCAATTGGAACATAATTTTGTTCGACCCTATATGTACACCGATAAAAATGTGCTTACCAATTTGGCAAACTATGGGCAGCCTTTGGCTCATCCCTTGGGGGCAAATTTTTATGAATTTATGGGAATCGTTCGCTTTCAGCCCGTGGGTAGGCTCAATGTTACTGCCAAGGGCTTTTACATAGTGCAAGGCAAAGATCCGGCAGGACAAAACTTCGGTTCAAACATAATGAAACCGGGCTATACACCCGAAAATCAGTTTAACAACGTAGTAGGGCAAGGCATACGCACCACCACTTTGTTTGCAAGCCTCACAGTAAGCTATCAGTTGTTTCACAACTTTTTTATTGATTTGAGGCAAACGATGCGCAGAGAAAATTCGTCTCTTTCCGACAACAACCTCAACTTTACCACCGTGGGTTTGCGGTGGAATCTGGCACAAAGGCTGCAAGAGTTTTAAGACATTTTGGGCAAGGTCACCAAAAAGCAAGCACCATTTCTTTTTTTCTCGTCCAACTCAATTTTTCCGCCTAGGTCGGTAGTGAGCATTTTTACTATGTGCAAACCCAATCCTGTGGAGTTTTCGCCTCCGGTGGGTTGTGCACTTAGTTTTTGATATTTTCTGAACATGTTCTTTTTGTCTTCATCGCTAAAGCCCGGACCTTCGTCCTCAATATATATCACCACTTCTTTTTCCGATTCCTTTACTCCAATGTTCACACTGGTATTCTTAGGCGAAAACTTTATGGCGTTCGACACCAAATTATCTACAATCCTGCTCAAATAGTTTTTGTCTGTGTGAATAGTGATATTTTGGTCATACAATTTTTTTATCGTGATGGCCTTGTTTTCTGCCGTTAGCTCATAATTTCCGACCAAGCTGTTTAAAAAGACACTCAATTCTATTTTTTCAGGCTTAATTTTCTCGCTGTCTTGTTTTTGAAGCTCTGTGTCAAGTATTCGTCTTATCATTTCTTTGGCATCTATCAGCTCTTTCGATGCAATGGAAAGATACGTTTTTTGTTCTTCACTCAGATTTTGTTCGGTCATCACTACATTTAGCAGCCCTTCAATTCTGTTGAGCGGTGCTTTTAGGTCGTGCGACACGATGCCTATGATACCACTTTTTTCTCTGTTTAATATCTCTAGTTGTATATTTTGTTGTTCCAACATCTCGTTTTGTGCCAATATTTCCTCGGTCTTTTGTTTCAATAAGTTGTTATTCATACGGTATTGAACAAAAAGGAAAATGACAAAAATACTAAACACAAAAATGATAAGTGTAATTGTAATCAATCCAAGCTGCAATACCTGCTTGTCTTTTATAATATCATCTTTCTTTTTGTTTTCAGATATAAGTTTGATTTTAGCCTCTTCGGCATCTTGAAGACCTTTTTTGTAAAGAATATTTTTAATGATGTAGGAGCTTTCTATTTTTAAAAGGCTGTCAGAAGTTTTTACATACCTCAATATGTGGTTGTAAGCACTGAAATAGTCTTTTTTATCAATATATATATCAGCAATCAGCATTTCTGCTCGCTTCACATCTTCATAGTAATAGGCGGTGCTGGCTATGGTATTGTATAAATTAGCATAGAACATGGCTTTTTCATTGTTGTGATACAGCTGAAAATACACCAATGCTAAATCTCTGTTCGATATGGCCTCCCAAATTATATATTTGTTGGCGATGCTTATTTCCAATACTTTTTTGTGGTAATACACAGCACTGTCGCCTTTCCCCCAATTTTTATATGCATTTGCCAAAGTATTCATCACGTAGCAATATATCGAGCTTGCCGTATAGCTGTTTTGCTCAAGATATTTTTTGGCTATCATAGACGATTGAATGGCCTTTTCGTAATCTCTCACAGCAGAATAGTAGTTTCCGAAATGATTATAATAAGAAGCTATAGGTGCTATTTCTGAGGTTTTTTGGGTAGTTTCATAGAGATATTTATATTTATTCAAAATCTCAAAAGCCTCTTCTTTCATGTTCAACCTTTGCATAAGATTAATCAAATTGTTAATCGAGTGTCTTACCAACTCAGGCTTGGGGTGAGCATAGAGCTCTTTCTTGGCCTTTAAGGCAAAGTCTGTCGCAGTGTTTATATCGCTGAAATAGTTGTAAACAGAGCCAATGCGGGTGAGAATACTAAAAGTTTCATATTTCTTTTTTGCAGATTCAAATTTATCGAGTGCTCTGTAGCTGTATTCGAGCGCCTCCACATAGTTTTTGTCTATTTCAGCAGCCATCGATAGCACCTCAAGCGCCCTGGCTTCTCCAAATGGATAGCCCAAACTCGATGAAAGATTCAAAGCCAAATTTCCATATTCACGCTTCGCTTTTGTGTCTTCATATTGCGATGCTATGGCGATTTTGATATAAGTGAGTACTTTGTTTGTATCGTTCTTAATTTTTATTGACCGCTTTAAGCTATCAATGCTATTAATTTGAGCAAATAGTGACCTGCAAAAAAATAAAAGTACCGCTAAAAGTATAAATTTGTGTAATCTCATATCCGAGTTTTAATACGGTATTTTTTAAAAGGGTTATGAGTTTAAGATTAAAATATTTGTACGTACAACTATGAGCAATGTAATATTTAATGGAGAATATTTTGATGATTCGCTCATAAATATAAATATTAATAACCGAGCTTTCAGTTATGGCGATTCACTTTTTGAGACAATTATTTATAAGAATAATGAAATAAATCTTTGGGATTACCACTTTGAGCGATTGGAGGCTGGTATGAAGATATTGGGGTACGATTACTCAAATCATTTTGATAATCAGCTCCTTAAGTCAAAAATTTTATATTTGATTCAGCAATCGGGCAGCCCCAAGGCAGTACGCATACGATTGCAAGTTTGGAGAAAACCGGGCGGGCTCTATACTCCTTCCAACAACGACATAGAGTATTGCATAAGCCATACAATTTTTGATGAACATGTAACCAATAGATATTTTAATACTACAAAAAATTGTGTAGGAATATCTGATAAGATAAATTTAAATTATTCAAATATATCATCTTTAAAAACTTGTAATTCAATACCTTATATCGTTGCTGCCAATGAAAAGACACAAAAAAAGTGGAGCGATATTATACTTTTGGACGGTTTTGGGCATGTGGCCGAGTGCAACTCGTCAAATATCTTTTGGTGGGATGGAGAAAAAATATTCACTCCTTCCCTACAAAGCGGCTGCATAGCCGGAGTCATGCGTAGGCACTTACTGCAAGTACTCAACACTTTGGCTATACCGATAAAAGAAGGACTGTTTGATGTCGCTTCATTAATGAACGCTAAAGCTGTTTTCTCCACCAACTGTACCGGACTAAAGTTTATTGACCAATTGATATTTACAGAGGACCATTTTTACGAACCAGACAATCGCGCGTTTGCTCAAACCGATATTTTCAAACATATTAAACCCAAAATATGAAATCATAATATAATTAACAGTGCTTGAAATGGATGTAGTCATACTGGTTTTTACTGTTTTTGTGGTAGGCAACAAGCTGGTGCTCAGTTCTTTGTTTTTGCTTCGCAAGAATAATTCTCTGCCGGTAAAGGTATTGGCCATCATATTGTTGCTTCCTGCTTGTACAGCATTGAGCAACTTTTTTATGTACAAAAAATTATATGACTTGGTATGGTATGTACAATTACAATTTGTAGCCATTTTGGCTATGGGGCCACTGACATATTTTTATATCCAAATGATGTTGGGCGAAAAAGTAAAAATTGATTTGTATACACTGGCTCATTTCATTCCCTCTTTTGCAGCTTTTTATCTTTTACCTTATCACTACAGCCTTCCTCAAGCACAGCAAAAATTGTTTGTAGACAATTTTTATGGAGACCAAGTGTGGTATGTTTATTGGTCAAATCTAATACTGGGATTCCAATATTTGACTTATGCCATCGTAAGTGCCGTAAAAGTACACAAAACCGAAAAAATCATTCTGCAATTCTACAGCTCTGAGTCGTTTGTCAAAATCAAATTTCTAAAGGAGTTTTTGTATTTAAACCTCATACTAAGCTTGGTTGCTTTGCCTACTTCTGTGATCATGGGCAATGAATGGTCCGATTTAATCATTGTCCCTGTGTGCATGGTCATTTATACATTTTATATCTATTACCAAAGCATGAACACTGGGGCCATATTTGACAAAACACAGTACAATAGCTATTTGGAGAATATAGCTCCGATGAAAATATACAGAGAAGAACGCTATTTGCACTCCAGAATGAGCGAAAAAGAAGTGGAAGACTGTTTTGCAGAGATTGAAGAATACTTTGCTGCCCAACAACCGTGGCTCGACTCAGAACTGAAACTTACCCATGTGAGCAAGGAGTTGCAGCTATCGGCTCATAAAGTGTCGGAAGTAATCAACAGGAAAGCAGGTTTAAATTTCAACGAGTTTGTAAACAACTACAGGCTTGAATATGCCAAAAGTTTATTGGAAAACGACCTCAATAAATCTATGAAAATGGAGCATGTAGGGCTTGACAGCGGCTTTAACACCAAGTCGAATTTTTACAAAATTTTCAAAGAAAAAACAGGACTCACACCAAGCGAATATAGAAAACTCCACGAAATAAGCTCCAAAATAAGGGCTACAGGATAGGTTTTGGCCTTCAATTCTATATTTTTTCTGTTTTAATAATATAAAATCTTATATTTACTTTTTGTTAAGCATAACCTTTTTGTCCATTGAACAAAGACCAATTTCATAAGCTGCTTGAAAATCCGGACGCCAACACGGACATAGATGCTTTAGAAAAGCTGGTAAACACTTTTCCGTATTTCAATGCGGCAAACATCATTTTGGCTAAAGTAAGCCACGACAAAGGCAGCATGTTTTCTAACCAAAAGATTAAAAACGCAGCCTTGTACACTTCCAGCCGAAGTCAGTTGAAAAACTACATATTGTCGGGGCAAAATCAAGGCATTACAGAAATAGAAGAGGAAGAAAAAAAAACTCCTGACGCTTCTGTAAAAGAAGAAAAAACCGCTGAAAACCAACTGCTTACCACTCCAACTGAGCCTACAGCGGCTGCCAAACACGAAACAGAAATTCAACACCTGCGCGATGAAATTCAAGAAGTGCTCCATAGCCTGAAAGGACTGGAAGCCGGATTCAGAGAGCAATCCAAACCAACCGAGCATACCCCAAAGCGCAATCCTTTGGACATAATTAAAGAGGATATGGCTGAAAATCTCATCTCTCAACCTACTAAGGAGGTAAAAGAAGATGAGCTTACAGACCAGCCACTCAAATTTTATGTGCACAGCCCCATTTTTGGCAAAAATCTCAAAACATCGCCACAAGACATCATAAGTGAATATCTCAATTACAGGCCTTATGAAGTGGCACAAAAGCCCGATTTATCAATTCAGGCGTCTATTATTGAGAAATTTTTAGAGTCAGAAGTAAATATGCCTCGCTTTGCAGACATAAGCGAGCCGGTGGCCAAACCCGACCTTTCAAAGCTTTCTACCCAGCTGGACGATAGCCTTGTCTCTGAAAATATGGCCAATATTTTTATCAAGCAAAATAAAATAAACAGGGCAATTGATATTTATGAAAAATTAAAGTTGAAAAATCCTGAGAAAAGCAATTACTTTGCAGAAAAAATTGAATACCTACAATCTTTAAACAAATAATTTCATGTTTACCGTTGCATTAATATTTATTGCCCTTATATGTTTTTTACTTATTTTGGTGGTTTTGATACAAAACTCCAAAGGTGGTGGCTTGGCTGCCGGAGTTAGCTCAAGTTCTTCAAATCTTATTGGTGTGAAGCGTACAGGCGATTTGTTAGAAAACATTACTTGGGGATTGGCAATCACGCTTTTGGTTAGCTGCTTGGCCACAAACTTCATTATAGACAGAGATGGAAACGGAGAAACAGAAATCAATAGTGTAAACGTAGAAAGAGCACAAGAATCGGGTTTTGCTCCTCAGCAACAGCAACCACAACAAGAGCAACCCGCCCAAGAGGAAAGCAAATAATACATTTCTACAAAATTTTATAACTCACTGAAAAAGACCGACTTAGTTCGGTCTTTTTTGTTTTCGGCACTTACTATACTTTAAAAAACGTCATTAATACAATATTTTATTACGAAAATGCTAATTTGCAAATTATTCGTAGTTACCGAATTATAACCTTACACCTATGCCAAAAAATATACTCCTATTTTTAGCAACTTCAATTTTCGCATTTTCATCAGTTTCAGCTCAAATTCAGCTTTTGCCCATTAAACAAAACTACAAATGGGGCTACTGCGACACTACAGGAAAAACCGTGATAGAGCCTAGTTTTGACCACGCCTATCCCTTTGTGTGCAAACTGGCCAAATTCAAAACCAAAGGAAAATATGGGGTGGTAGATGCCACAGGAAAAATAATAGTAGATGCAAAAGAAGATTCAATCAATATCTTTTGCCCCGATTACATCTCCGTACTCGAAGATTCTGCCTGGGGGCTGGATGATATTAATGGCAACAGCCTGCTCGACCCTGCTTATCAAAAAATAGTACCCGACAAACAAGACATATTTTTTATATGGAAAAATGGCTTAAAAGGTTTGTTTCATGCTCGGAGCAAAAATATACTTAAACCTGTTTACAAGGAATTGAGCTTCTACAAAGGTTTTTATTTGGCAAATGAAAATGGTAAAAAAGGCCTGTTTGACAGCCAACTCAATCAAATAGTGCCCACAGAAAACAATGACATAGAGCCAGTAGACAGTTCCACAATACTTGTAAAGCAAAAAGATTTTTGGGCTGTAGTGAGTGTTTCAGGTGGTATGCTCACAAAATACGACTATATGTCTTACAAAATATTGAGCGACAGATATGTGATGATGAAGGCAAAACTTGGCGGCTGGCATTTATATTCCATTCCTCAGAGAAAAATTATTTCTACAGAAACCCAAGAAAACTATCAATTACTGACCGACAACATCATTCTCACCATCAAAACCCACAAAATGGGTGCTATTTCTGAGACTGGTGCTACTATTTTGGGGCAGTTTTTTTCCAACATACATTATAACAATGGTTTGTTGCTAGTAGAACGCGATTCAAAATGGGGCTTGGCCGATGCCACAGGAAAATTTATAATAGAGACCATTCACGATAGGCTATTTCCTTTCAAGAAAAATTTTGCAGTGTTTGAATCGGCCTCAGGAAAAGGCATAGTGGATAAAACAGGCAAAATAATAGTGACCCCTACTTTCAAAGAGATTGACCTCAAGGACAACATTGCCATAGGATTTAGCTATGACGGCAAGGTGCAGACCATAAAATTGCCTTTGCCTGTAGCTGCAACAAAAAGCAAGACAAAATCGAGTTCTAGCTCACAATCTCCGCAAATAATAGTGAATAACACGCTGCCCGGCCATGCTTGGCTCAAAGGCGAAGGAAGAAAATGGGGCTTGGTAGGCCACGACACTATTTTTATACCTTTTAAATACGATGAAGTAGAAACCTACAATTCACTCTCTTTGGCCTATGTAAAGATTGACTACAGAACATTGCCCAAAATGTATGGCTACATCAATCAGCAGAAGCTCAATGACAAAGCCCAACAAAAAATAACTTTGGTAGACATCCATTCAGGCAAAGCCATCTATCAAGGTGCGGCTTGGTACTATCGGTTGAGCGATTTCGCTACGGGCCAATACGCCAAGTTTATACACGAAGGAGGTTTGCAAGCGCTCATAAGCCAATCCGGTGCAGTTATTTCAGAATATTCCTTTTTAAACAAAGAGAAGAAAACAGTAAAACAGCCTCTCAGCTACATTGGCCCTTTCAACGAAGGTATTGCCTCTTATTGCATAGGTTGTGTAATGAACTATGCAGGCGACTGGGAGAGCAACAAGGCATCGAATGGCAAATGGGGCTATATTTCCCAATCGGGAAAATTTATCAGCGAGCCCATATTTGAAGAAGCAGGCAATTTTTATAACAACAGAGCCATTGTAAAGCTAAAAGGCCAATATGGGGTGATAGATTCCGAAGCCAACTTTGTGTTAAAACCGGAATATTCATCTATCGCATTTTTAGAAAACTCAAATAATAAGCTGCTGAAAGTGGAGACAAAAAAAGACCGCTTTGGCCTGATAGATAACAAAGGCAGGCTCATCACTCAGATAGCCTATGATAAAATATTCCCATTCTCCGAAGGCCATGCCAGGGTGATGATAGCTGGAAAATACGGATTTATTGACACAATGGAGCATGTGGTCGTTTCTCCCAAATACGACAACGCCAACGATTTTTCAGAGGGAATGGCAGCCGTAAACATAGGTAAATTGTGGGGATTTATTGACAGCACGGGAAATCAGGCCATATTACCCATGTCTCCCGCTGTTGGAAGCTTCAAAAATGGGCTTGCTCCTGCCTCGAAAGACGGCAAAATGGCCTACATTAACAAAGATGGAAAGCTAATGACCGCACCTATGTTTTATACAGCAGGACTGTTTACCAATGGAGTGGCGGTGGTGAGCACCGAGGGCACTAAAAAAGGGCTTATTGACACAGAAGGCAATAAAATACTTGAAGAGCAATATGACGATATTCAATTCCTTGCAGCACCGGGCTATGCCAAACTAAGACAAGACAACCAATGGAAGCTATACAGTACAGCACAAAAAAAGATATTAAATAAAAAAGCTTTTGAAGAAATAGGTGAATTTAACGAAAACATGCTCCCTGTAAAAAATGGAGAGTATTATAATTATGTAGATACCACAGGGAAAATTGCTATTTCAAAAAAGTATACGGCAGCAGGAAAATTCAGCCAAGGACTGGCAGCCGCCACACTCGATGGGAAAACAGGCTATATCGATGCCAAAGGTGTCACAAAAATACTTTTCACCTTAAATTCAAGCACTGAGTTCAATTCAAACCGTGCTTTTACCCAAAATTCGAACAAATTATGGGCTATTATCGATAAAAATGGAAAAAATATTACCACACCCATATTTTTATCACCAAAACCTTTTTCTTATGGCGCTGCATTGGTAAACAGCGGCAGAGAATATTATTTTGTTGACACCACAGGGAGTTTTCTTTTCAAAGAACGTTTCGAACTGGCTTATCCATTTGAATGTGGTGTAGCTAGGGTAAAATCGAAGAAATGGGGATTATTGAGCCCGCTTGGATACCATTATGTAGATTACAAATACGATTACATAGGTGAATTCAGTAATAATCAGGCAGTTGTGGGAATTTACCAATCTGTAGGAATTTTTGATTTGGATGGAAATGTGGTGGTAGAGCCATCGTTCGACATGGCAATAGGCGTTTCACCTGGTATTATAAGAGTAGAACGTTCTGATGCTTTAGGCTACATAAAACCTGACAAAACAATCATAGTTGAGATAAAAAAGTAAAAAATCATACAAATTTCACACATTTTTTTATACATTAGTATTCGCTTACATTTCGTACAAAGGCTTATTAATGACTATAAAACTACTTATTGTGAATGAAGCCTATCAACTCTATCATGATTATTGATGATGAACCGGTAAATAATTTTATTTGCAGGCGCACCATTGAGCACTTCGATCCCAGAATAGAAGTGATTGAATTTGACAAAGCCAAAGATGCATTGTCGTTTTTCGAGTCGCAAGTCAAGTCAAAAGACCAAAAACTGCCCGATGTGCTTTTTTTGGATTTAAACATGCCGCTCATGGATGGATGGCAGTTTTTGGAGCAGTATAAAACGCTCATGCCCTATTTCAACAATGATATTGAGTTGTTTTTGCTCACCTCATCTTCGTTTGAAGGCGATTTGAAGCGTGCACGCAGCTTTCCGGTCATCTCCTACTACATCACCAAACCGCTCACGATAGGCATTTTAGAAAAAATAAAAATGCACCAAGTGCCCGAAGATTATTAGATTCTCTGGTGAATGTTTTCCGAAATTAGACAGCTATATAGCCCTGTTCAACCTACGGTAAACCAGTCGGCTGCACATGTCAACTATTCGGAATTCTTGCCACATACCCGTCTGCACACCTTCATTTATTGCTATTGGCAATTAAAAACTATTCAACCTCTTACCACTCCATTTGTATATAGAGTAGTTGCCGATGGCTGTATCGATGTCTTTTTCGAAATTAGCATCCCCAACGAAAGTTTTGTGATGGGCTTTTGCCGAAAATTCACCGAGTTTCCATTAGATTATCCCAAAAATCTCAATAGCCATTTAGACTTTATCGAAAAAGTTGGTTTTGAGGATA
>ERZ1066116.248-NODE-248-length-17859-cov-19.096551_pt1 | contig 17859 bp, 17 predicted proteins | sample MGYA00382763_ERZ1066116 | MGnify/ENA primary metagenome ERZ1066116 (study PRJEB33369, sample SAMEA5778346) | biofilm metagenome | biome: Industrial cooling water; feature: Water cooling tower basin; material: Biofilm | place: United Arab Emirates | collected...
CAAAATTAATCCTGGGAGCCCAGGTGTATGGTGCGGTCTTTGCGGCGTTGCTGGTATTCCATTACAGTGTGCTACCGTTGTCGGTCTTTGCCAGTGCGGATAGTGATCCGGACTCGCGGATGCTTTATGGCTGGCCAGAAGTCGCGGCGGCGGTACAACAACAGGCGATCGCGGCTGGCCCAAAGTCCTTTCTCGTCACGACCGACTATCGATCGGCCTCGGCCTTAGCTTATCAACTCAACAATTCCCAAGTGCTGGCCATTAGCGATCGCGTTGATCAGTTTGATTTTTGGTATGACGCAGCCCAGTTGCAAGGCAAAAATGCCGTGATTTTATCTGACGACTGGCATCCGTTAACCCCTGCCCTCACCGCCCAGTTTCACCAAACTTCAAACCCTGTAACAGTTTCTGTAAAGCGATTTGGCTGGTGGGTTAAGAACTACTACATCGTGCGCTGCGATCGCTACCAACCGCCTATTATGAAATAGGAGCAATTACCTACTACCCTCTACACAGGTTCTCGCTCCGGTTGGTTTTCCACAAAGATGTTGATACAGCGAATGATTAACCCACCTAATTGCTCATAATTCCCTGACTGAAAAACTGCTCAAGCAATGCTTGCTTGGGCCTCAAGCTTGATAATGGCTGCACTTGAAATCATTGGCTATTTATCGGCTTGATAGATTCCATTCTTTGCATTAATTCATTTGGTTGTCTTGCAATCAACCCCTAACTTTTCCTTGTTGCTCATCCCAATTGCAGCCTGATAGATCAAGTGGGAAAGGGCCTGGGCTAGTCGCGGGGCAGGATAAGACGATAGTCAGAAAACTTTAACTTTTGAGTTTCGGATTCTTACCGCTTTCACGGTTGAGAAAGACTAAAGTTTAGGGAATTCTGCAATGTCTGCATACAACAATAAAACTAGTTTATTCTAAGCCTAGCGTTGTGCTCAGGGGGCTGCTAGTAGTGGCTTTGGGCGATCGCGTGTGCTTGGCTACGAGTGAATCAAGCTAGGGCTGCAAACCCAAAAATCTTTCTTTGGAGGTGGCGATGGTCGTTACAAATGCACAAGAACTCGAACAACTCATTGCACGAGTCAAAGCTGCACAAAAAGAGTACGCAACTTTTACCCAAGCACAAGTCGATGAGATTTTTAAAAAGGCTGCATTAGCTGCAAACGCTGCCCGCATTCCCCTGGCTAAAATGGCTGTGACTGAAACTGGGATGGGCGTGGTCGAAGATAAGGTGATCAAAAATCACTTTGCCTCAGAGATTATCTACAACAAATACAAGCACGAAAAAACTTGCGGTGTCATTGAAGAAGATAAGTCTTTTGGAATTCAACGCATTGCTGAACCGGTTGGAATCTTGGCTGGAATCGTTCCCACGACGAACCCCACCTCAACTGCAATCTTTAAAGCGTTAATCGCCCTCAAAACTCGGAATGCGATCATCTTTTCGCCCCACCCACGGGCCAAAAACTGCACCATTGAAGCGGCCAAAATTGTGCTCGAAGCGGCAGTGGCTGCGGGTGCCCCAGACCATATCATTGGCTGGATTGATGACCCAACGGTGGCACTGTCTCAAGGGTTGATGCAACATCCCGATATCAGCTTGATTTTGGCGACGGGCGGGCCGGGTATGGTGCGAGCAGCCTATTCGTCGGGGCATCCGTCCCTGGGGGTGGGGGCTGGCAATACGCCCGCGTTGATCGATTCCAGCGCCAAGATCAAAATGGCGGTGTCGTCTATCATTCTGAGCAAGACCTTTGACAATGGCATGATTTGCGCGAGTGAGCAGTCGGTGATTGTGCTGGATGATGTCTACGACGAAGTGCGGGCTGAATTTATCAAGCGGGGCGCTTATTTCCTATCGCCGGAAGAGCGGGAATCCTTGGGGCGACAAATTATTGTGAATGGTCGCTTGAATGGGGCGATCGTCGGTCAGCCTGTGGAAAATTTGGCTGAATTAGGCGGATTTTCGATTCCGGCAGGCACGCGAGTGTTGATTGGAGAAGTGGAAGCCGTCAGCGCGGATGAACCGTTTGCCTATGAAAAGCTGTCTCCGATTTTGGCGATGTATCGGGCGGAAACCTTTGAAGAGGCCGTTGATAAGGCTGAGCAGTTGGTTGAGTTTGGGGGGCGGGGGCATACGGCGGTGCTGTATACCGAACCCTCGAACGTGGACCACATTCGGCGGTTTGAAAATAAGGTAGAAACGGCGCGGGTGTTGATTAATACGCCGTCATCGCAGGGGGCGATCGGGGATTTGTACAATTTCCGGCTTGATCCGTCGTTGACGCTGGGCTGTGGGACTTGGGGCGGCAACTCGATTAGCGAAAATGTGGAACCGCACCATTTGCTCAACATCAAAACGGTGGCGGAACGCCGGGAAAATATGCTGTGGTTCCGGGTGCCGCCAAAGATTTACTTCAAGTTTGGGGCGCTACCAGTGGCAATTCGGGAGTTGGCCGGGAAGCGGCGGGCGTTTATTGTGACGGATAAACCGCTGTATGACTTGGGGGCAACAGCGAAACTGGAGGAATCGTTAGAAGAGATTGGCCTGAAATACGATGTGTTTTATGACGTGGAACCGGATCCGTCGTTGGATACGGTAAACCGGGGGCTGACGTTGATGAAGACCTTTGAACCCGATGTCATTATCGCGTTTGGGGGTGGCTCACCGATGGATGCGGCCAAGATTATGTGGTTGCTGTATGAGCATCCTGAAATTGAGTTTGATGGCTTGGCGATGCGGTTTATGGATATCCGGAAACGGGTGTATGAACTACCGCCGCTGGGCGACAAGGCGATGATGATTGCGGTGCCAACGACTTCCGGGACGGGGTCGGAGGTGACTCCGTTTGCGGTGGTGACCGATCGCCGCAATGGCATTAAGTATCCGTTAGCAGACTATGCGTTGACCCCGACGATGGCGATCGTTGATCCGGAGTTGGTGCTCCACATGCCGAAGAAACTGACGGCCTATGGCGGGATTGATGCGTTGACCCATGCGTTGGAAGCCTATGTGTCGGTGTTGGCTTCGGAATATACGAATGGGCTGGCGTTGGAGGCCATTCGGTTGATCTTTAAGTATTTGCCCAGTGCCTATCAGAATGGCGCGAATGATCCGAAGGCGCGGGAGAAAATGCACTATGCAGCGACGATCGCGGGTATGGCGTTTGCCAATGGCTTTTTGGGGATTTGCCATTCGATGGCGCACCAGTTGGGGTCGATGTTCCATGTGCCGCACGGGTTGGCCAATGCGCTGATGATTTCCCATGTCATTCGCTACAACGCGACGGATGCGCCGTTTAAGCAGGCGACGTTTTCGCAGTATCAATATCCCAATGCGAAGTGGCGCTATGCCCGCATTGCTAGCTACCTAGGCTTGGGTGGTGAAACGGAAGATGAAAAAGTGGAACGGTTGATTGCGGCGATCGAACAACTGAAACGCGATGTTGATATTCCCGCTGGAATTCAAGACGTGATTAAGGAAGGTCGGGCGGAGTTTTATGCTCGGTTGGATGACTTGGCGGATCAGGCGTTTGACGACCAATGCACCGGGTCGAATCCCCGCTATCCGTTGATTACTGACCTCAAGCGGTTGTTTGCGGATGCCTATGAAGGCAACTTGTCGGCGCAGGCAATGGCCGCAAATGGTGGGGGCGGTGTGACTGTCCAACCAGATCCGCAGCCTGTGGGTTAGTCCGAGATAAGTTTGACTGTTTGATTGATGATCTCCATGCGGCTCGCCGCGATCGCCACCGGTATAATCCTTAGCGATCGCGGCGATTACTCTTGGGGCCAAGATGGTTTAGTCTACTTGGTCAGGATCGATCCCTAATTCGCGCAATCTGGCGGCCAGGGTTTCTGTTCGCTGGCGTTCCTGTTCGGCGCGTTGGCGTTCTTGTTCGGCGCGTTGGCGTTCTTGTTCGGCTTGTTCGGCACTCCACAGCAGCAAATTGCCGTCGTTATCCCACCAGCGTAGCCAGTGCATTGTCTGCCCGAGGCGATCGCCCCGCCACAAACCTAACCATAAATCCAGTTCTGGCAGATAAAATCGCCCCTGGTCGTTGGCCACTTGCACCGTGTAAGCCCCGGCTTGCAACTGCCGTACCTCTAACGCAAGCTGGTAGGGGTCGTAAGTCACATAAGTCGGTACTTGCAAAATCTGCTCGTAGAAATACAACTTGCCGTAGGGCGGAGTCGATCGCACCGATAGTTCGCCACCTTCTTCATCGGACAGAAATTCCATCACGATCGCGACAGGCTCCCCTTCCAAGTTGGGCGTGTAACTGCGGCGAATGGTGCCTTCTGCGATCGGGTGCGCCCGTGGCACATAGAGCCAATCTGGAGCTTTCACGACGATTTTCTGGTTGACTGTCGCTACCAACCCAAAATTAGAGACGACCAGCATCTCTGGCGAAATGCGTTGATTGGCCCCCAGCGCATCGGTCAAGGCCGCGGCCAAAAGGGGTTGTTGCTGATTTTCCACAGGGTCATCGGGCAAGTGATAGGTCGGAGGCAAGGCTTCCCAAGTTACAGTGGGCTGGGCTTGCTTTGAGGGAGTTTGAGATAATTGAACAACCATGCAACTACTCCTGCATTGGGATTCAGCCTACGCCATTCGGTTATAACAGCAGCATAACGCCGAATTCTGGCTTTAGCGTTGGGCGATCGCGCCCTTAACCCAAACAGGGTCGATCGCCCGTTTCCCGCCACGCCATCGCGATCGCGAATACCAATCATCAGCAAAAGCAAATCACAAACCATGCAAGACTTGACTGTCCTTCTCCCCATCAGTCCTTATAATCTAAAAGGAAGCTGACCTGTTTGCCGATTTGTTTCAGAGGGGAAACGATTGCCTATGGCAATGATTGAAACCAAAACCGAACCCATGATCCTAAACATGGGGCCGCATCATCCCTCCATGCACGGAGTTCTGCGGTTGATTGTGACGTTAGACGGTGAAAACGTCATTGACTGTGAACCAGTTATTGGCTACTTGCATCGCGGCATGGAAAAAATTGCCGAAAGCCGCACTCCCATCATGTACGTACCCTACGTGAGCCGTTGGGATTATGCTGCCGGGATGTTCAACGAAGCAATCACCGTGAACGCGCCGGAGAAACTGGCAGGTATCGAAGTGCCCAAACGGGCCAGCTACATCCGGGTCATCATGCTAGAGCTGAACCGGATTGCGAACCACCTGCTCTGGTTCGGGCCATTTTTGGCAGACGTTGGTGCTCAAACTCCTTTCTTCTATCAATTCCGCGAACGCGAACTGATTTATGACCTGTGGGAAGCGGCCACTGGCTACCGCATGGTCAACAACAACTACTGGCGGATTGGCGGCGTTGCGGCTGACCTGCCCTACGGTTGGATTGACAAGTGTCTCGATTTTTGTGACTACTTTATCCCCAAAATTGATGAATACGAAAAATTAGTCACCGATAACCCCATTTTCCGGCGACGAGTTGAGGGAATTGGCACGATCACTCGCGAAGAGGCCATTAACTGGGGCTTGTCTGGCCCGATGTTGCGGGGTTCCGGCGTGAAGTGGGATCTGCGGAAGGTAGACCATTACGAGTGCTACGACGACTTTGACTGGGATGTGCAGTGGGAAACCGCTGGTGATGCCTTTGCCCGGTATGTCGTGCGGATGCGGGAAATGCGGGAATCGGTCAAAATCATTCGGCAAGCTTGCAAAATGATTCCCGGTGGCCCGTACGAAAACCTGGAAGCCAAGCGCATGGCAGAAGGCAAGAAGTCCCAATGGAATGATTTTGAATACCAGTTTGTTGGGAAAAAAGTGCCACCCACCTGGAAAGTGCCGGCGGGGGAAAACTATGTCCGTCTGGAAAGCGGCAAAGGTGAGCTGGGTGTTTACATGATGGGGGCTGATGCACCCTTCCCCTGGCGGTTTAAGGTGAGAGCGCCGGATTTCAACAACTTGCAGATTTTGCCTTATCTGTTGCGTGGCATGAAGGTTGCCGATGTGGTGGCGATTTTGGGCAGTATTGACGTGATTATGGGATCCGTCGATCGCTAAACGGAGCAGGCGCAACGCTAGTGCTAGGGCCTCCTAGCAACGGCATCATCCACAGCAAATCAAAGAATCGAGAGAGCAGTCTAAGGGCTGCTCTTTTTGTTTGGCTAGTTGTTTGGCTAGTTGTTTGGCCAGGTTGCCCCAAACCCACAGAGACAAACCGCCAGTTACAAAACACGATAATTCGTAACGTTGGGCTGACCTACTGAAACTATGGCCTTGATTGCAGCAAGCCACCCGCGCAATTATCCCCGCAGCCTGCGCCCGAAATCATCCTGATGAGGGGTATTACCCCCCGTAACAAAGAGTAGACAGATCTTTACGGACACCTACTCTTATGCGCTTTGTTACCTCCATCTTATTCTTCGGGTTGCTCTTGTCCGCATTTTCCTTGCTGCCTGCTAATGCGATCGCGCCCTTCTCTGCATCTGATCACCTGTTGTTGGCAAATAATTCTCATCAAGTCCAACTGGTGGCTCGGGGGAATCGTCCCAAGCACCGGGGCAGTGGCCGCCGTGATTTGATGGAACAGACTCAACCCGTGTGGGAACTTGTGTAACGTGATTGCCCTTCTCTGTCGTTTGCGGCTGAACCCGCCCTGTGGCGCTAGCGTTTGACCCTTGGCTTGGTTCCTAGGGCCGCGATCGCCGTGGCTTTAACCAAAGCGGGTCGCCAGCCATCCATTCAGCCAAGCGTTTGCCACCCTTGCTGCCCGTTCTTGGGATGGGGCAATTCAGCCGCCACCTCTAGGCCCCAGCTTTTCCCGGAATTGCCGCGAATCACTGATCTTTATCACTTACATATGCAAAAAATCAGGCACAATGGGGGAATACTGACGAGCAGTAGCAATTACATTGTGCGGGCATTGGACGATTCCAACCTTCACTGGGTTTGTTCCATCAGGGTGGTTTAATGATTTGAAACATTAAAAGACCTGTGTCTTTTGTTTCAGTAAATCGTTTGCGTAAAACGATGTAATGACTGAATCATAGCGGTGCCAAGAGTGGCGCGCTACAAAGCCTTTGGATGGAGTAGCCATTTTGACATGACGAATGATTTGGATCTGATCAAGCGCCTTAGCCCTAGCGCGATGGATCAGATCATGATTTATCTAGCTTTTAGCGCTATGCGCACCAGTGGCCACCGCCACGGGGCGTTTTTAGATGCAGCAGCAACGGCGGCTAAATGTGCAATTTACATGACCTATTTGGAGCAAGACCAAAACCTCCGCATGACGGGGCACTTGCACCACATTGAGCCGAAACGGGTCAAAGCGATTGTGGAAGAAGTGCGAGAAGCTTTGACGGAAGGGAAGTTGCTGAAGATGCTGGGTTCTCAGGAACCGCGCTATCTGATCCAGTTTCCCTATGTTTGGCTTGAGCAATATCCCTGGCAACCGGGGCGATCGCGCATTGCCTCAACGAGCTTGACAGCAGAAGAAAAACGCCAGATTGAACAAAAGCTGCCGTCGGGGCCGCTGCCCGATGCTTTGTTTATTGACTCGTTGCAGTTTTCTGAACTGATTGAATCACTCCATACGCGATCGCAAGAAGAGCTCCCCAGCGATCGCCGCATCCCCTTGAGCGAAGCCCTGGCGGAACATATTAAACGTCGGTTGATCTATGCTGGCACCGTCACCCGGCTCGACTCTCCTTGGGGAATGCCCTTCTATGCCCTAACGCGGTCTTCCTATTCCCCCGCCGATGAAGAGGAACGCACCTACATCATGGTGGAAGATACGGCCCGCTTCTTTCGGTTGATGAACGGTTGGGCCAATCGCCAATCTAACGTGATGCGAATTTTGGAAGAATTAGACATCCAACCCGATCGCATGGAACAAGCCATCACCGAGTTGGATGAAGTGATTCGAGCCTGGGCCGATCGCTACCACCACGAAGGCGGAATGCCCTTCTCCCTGCAAATGGTGATGGGCAAACGGGAAGAATAACCTGGTGGTGGTGGTGCCTAGCGGCCATCCCCGATCGCATAGTCAAAGTTCCCCTCCCCCACGGTTTCGCGCAAGGTTTTCAGGATCTTCATGGGATTGTCATAGGGGCCATTGATATAAAACGGCTGACCATGACGGCCAAATTGCAGTTTGGGTTGTCCGCTCCATTCGCCCAACAACGGCTGAGTTGCTGCAAAATCGCGGTGGGGTTCAAAGCCGAGCTGTTTCGCATACTCCAGCGCCCCAAAAACGATTGCTTGCGCCAGTTCTAACGCGATTTCAGTAAATCCGGTGGTAAAGGGCTGATAGGCGTAGTCAACAAAATCTTTGAACTCGCTAGGATCCATGCGCCGTGGTCCAGAGGTGTCTTTCACGCCCAGGCACCAGAAATCGACCAGATAGGTACATACATCCAGGCGATTGAAGCCAGCAGTGCGGGCCAAAATGATCACGGCGATTCCCGCATCGGGATTGTCTTCATCTGCCGGGGGGGCTGGCTCGCTGGCGGGGGCGGCATTGCCTTGCAAATAAGGCAGGGCTCCCTGGTTGATTAAACACTGATGGACGGGGGCTAAGATGCCGGTGGCAGTGCGATCGCTGGCTTGTTGTTGCGCGAGGGTTTTGAGGGCCGCTGTGACCTCCGCCGGACGCAGGCCCAACTGGCGGGCGATTTGCTTGGGCGCGAGATTTTTGGCCCGTAATTCAACAATGGCTTGTGCTTGCTCTGGAGTCATGGGGGTTCTACTCACCTGTCGAATGGGTTAACAAGTTGCGAAACAACGCAGCGGGGGCGGAACGGTTGACCGATAAGACGCTGGCAACGGCTCCATAAGCTGAGAATTGTCATGGCTGTTGCTGGCAGTAAACCCTTGCCCGGTACACTAAATGTTATGGAAGCACATTTTCTCCCGGTTGATGCCAACCGTCTAACTGAACCGACCTCGATCGCGATCGCGCAACGAATCCAGCGCCGCGAGATTTTGACATCCCTCAGCCCTACGGCGATCGCCACGGCCTATGTGCCTTGGGGGCCAGACCAACCTGCGGCCCAGCCTCCCGTCATGCTTTTGCACGGGTTTGACAGTTCGGTGTTTGAGTTCCGGCGGTTGCAACCTCTCCTCGCAACCCGTTACTCAACCTGGAATGTGGATTTGCTGGGGTTTGGGTTTACCGATCGCCCTGGCGATGTCCCCTTTACTCCCACAGCGATTAAGACTCACTTGTACGACACCTGGAAAACCTTGATAGGGAAACCGATGGTGCTGGTTGGGGCTTCGATGGGCGGGGCTGCGGCGATCGATTTTGCGTTGACCTATCCTGAAGCGGTGCACCAATTGGTAGTGATCGACGGGGCGGGATTTGCCAAAGGCCCCGATATCAGCCGCTTTATGGTGCCACCGTTGGGGTATCTGGCTGCTGAATTTTTGCGCCGTCCGGGGGTGCGCCGGAAAGTCAGCCTGCAAGCTTACCACGACCCCAGCTTTGTCACGGCTGATGCAGAGCTGTGTGCGTCTTTGCATTTGCAGTTACCCCGCTGGCGTGAAGCGATGATTGCCTTTACCAAAAGCGGCGGCTACAACTTTTTGGCGGATCGCATTCAGGATATTGCTGTCGCCACGTTGATTCTCTGGGGCGATCGCGATCGCATTCTGGGCACTGCCGATGCGACCAAATTTCAGGCAGCCATTCCCAACAGCCAGTTAGTGTGGATTCCAGATTGTGGCCATGTCCCCCATTTGGAAAAACCCCAAGCCACGGCGATCGCCCTCCAAACGTTTATTGACACCCCAACGGCCAATCCTTTAGCCTCCCGGTAAAGACCGCATTGGCGGGGCGGACAACAATAAGTTCCCCAAGGTGTATCCCCTTCTACGGAAATCGGTTCACCGAATCCGATATGGTCTCATCAAGCTGGAATGTTATCTAAGCTACACATCCCCGCCAGACCCTCATCGGCAAGAATTTCATGCGTTTAGAACAGTTGCAAGCTTTTTTGGCCGTGGCCGAAACTGGGAGTTTTCAAAAAGCTGCAAAAACTTGTGGTGTGACTCAATCGGCCATTAGTCGCCAAATTCAAGGCTTGGAAACAGAACTCAAAGTTTCCCTGTTTCACCGGACGACCCAGGCGAAACTAACGATTGCGGGTGATTTGCTCTTAGGTCGGGCTAAAAAAATTTGCAAAGAATGGGAAGTGGCTGCCCAAGAAATTGCTGACTTAGTGGCGGGCAAACAACCGGAACTGTGTATTGCCGCCATGCATTCGATTTGTTCCCAGCATTTGCCCCCGATTTTGCAACAGTTCTGTCGCGATTTTCCAGAGGTGCAGTTGCGGGTCACGGCGTTGGGCAGCGATCGCGCCCTCAAAGTGTTGAAAGATGGGTTGGTCGATTTGGCGATCGTGATGAACAATCGGTTTTTGACCACGAGCCCTGAAATGGTGGTCGAAGTGTTATACGAAGAACCCATTCGGATTTTGATGGCGGCAAACCATCCGTTGGCCCGTTATGAAGCTGTGCCGTGGCAGGAATTGGTCCGCTATCCTCAGGTCGTCTTCAAAGATGGGTATGGGATGCAGCGAATCGTCCAAGAACAGTTTGAGCGGCGGGGCGTGACTTTAAAGGCAGCCCTGGAACTGAATACGCCAGATGCGTTTCGGGGGGTGGTGCGTCAGGGAGAATTAGTGGCATTGTTGCCAGAAACAGCTTTAATGGAAGCCTACCACGATCCTCAATTAGCGATTCGCTCGGTGGAAACCTGTGGGAATGGTCGCCATTCGGGTGCTAAAAACAGCCCTGAATTGATTGACCCACCGCTCAGTCGGCAGGTGGTTTTGGTGACAACCCGCGATCGCCTTCAGATTCCGCCCATCCACCACTTTTACCAACTGGTCACTCAACACCTGCCTCAGAGCGTTCGCATGGTTCCGCTATCATCTGCCCAGGTCAACGGTTAATAGAGGGAGTTGAGACCGCTTATGAGTAAAGCCTTTCGCGACTTGCTACGCAAAATTGGCAGTGGCCCCCATACAGGAGAGAGCTTAAGTCGGGCCGAGGCCGCAACTGCAATGCGTTTGATGTTGCAACAAGAAGCCACACCCGCCCAAATTGGTGCTTTTATGATTGCTCATCGCATCCGCCGACCGACTGGGGCTGAGTTAGCGGGAATGTTGGATGCCTACGCAGAACTGGGACCCCAGTTGCAACGGCTCGATGCTGCGATACCTGCGCTCATTATGGGGATTCCCTATGACGGTCGGACTCGGACAGCACCGCTGAGCCTGGTCACGGCTTTGGTGCTGGCCACGGCAGGGTGTCCCGTGATTCAGCATGGGGGCGATCGCATGCCGACGAAAGAAGGCGATCCCCTCATCCTATTTTGGCAAGGGCTGGGGGTTGATTGGGCGGCGTTGACCCTGGCCCATATTCAAACTGTGCTGGAAACCGTGGGGCTGGGCTTTGTGTATTTGCCGACGCACTTTCCCCTGGCGCAGGGATTGGTGCCCTACCGGGAGCAAATTGGGAAACGGCCACCCCTGGCGACGATGGAATTGATCTGGGCTCCTTATGCTGGCCCCGCCCATGTGGTGGCTGGCTTTGTCCACCCCCCGACTGAGGGGATGTTTCAAAGTGCGCTGACCCTCCGGCAGGTACCCCGTTTTACAACGGTGAAAGGGTTGGAAGGCAGTTGTGATTTGCCCCGCGATCGCACGGCCATTATTGGGGTCGGCACCTATGACGCGCAGGCCGAATCCCATTGCCAGTTTGAGCGATTGCATTTATCAGTGCATGAGTTTGGGCTTGATCATAAAAACGTACCGCTCGATTCTGCGGCTCAGGCGATCGCCCAAATGCAAGCGGCGATCGCGGGGAAACCCTGTGCCATGCTGCAATCGAGTATTTGGAATAGTGGTTTTTACTTGTGGCAAAGTGGCGTAACAGACAGTATGGTAGCTGGCTTGGAACTGGCTGAACAATTGCTGACAACTGGCAAAGTGCAACACACCCTGGCCCAACTCCAGCGGGCGATCGCCCCCCTCCCCACCTACTAAGCTCCCGCAGCCAGGGTGAACTTGATCGGGAACTCACCTTAATTCATCTGGAGTGATTGCGAATTCCCCAAAACTTTAGGCTACGATGACTCAGGATTTTTTAGCCTTTGGCTGACGGTGCCCCCTTGAACCGCAAGCTAGCGCAAAATGCCGCGTAGAGAGGCGATCGCCCTGGGTCTCATGATTAGGACGTAAACCATGCAACTGACACCGCAAGAAAAAGATAAATTACTGATTTTTACCGCTGCACTCCTGGCCGAACGCCGCAAAGCTAGAGGCGTGAAGCTGAACTATCCAGAAGCCGTCGCCTACATTACCGCAGCGATTCTGGAAGGTGCACGGGATGGCCGCACCGTGGCCGAGTTGATGAGTTATGGCACTACCTTGCTGCACCGGGCAGATGTCATGGATGGCATCCCTGAAATGTTGCACGAAGTACAGGTTGAAGCGACTTTCCCCGATGGCACCAAACTTGTCACCGTTCACAACCCAATTCAGTAAGGCTTGCAGCCAATTTTCAGCTTTTTCCTTGGTGATGATCGTGTTGAAATACAGGAGCAACTGGTTATGATTCCCGGTGAGTTGTTGGTTGATGCTGACGATATTGAACTGAATGCAGGCCGAGAAACGCGCACCTTGATGGTGGCAAATACAGGCGATCGCCCGATTCAAGTGGGATCTCATTTTCATTTCTACGAAGTCAATGCTGCCCTGCACTTTGACCGCGCCCAGGCCAGAGGGATGCGCCTTGATATTCCGGCGGGAACGGCAGTTCGCTTTGAACCGGGGGATGAAAAGGCCGTAACCTTGGTAACGCTGGCGGGTAGTCGCGAGGTGTATGGTTTTAACAGTCAGGTGAATGGGGCGTTATGATGCACGGTTTTATTCCGCCAGAACGGTTTTTGCCCTACCTGACCTGGACTGATATCGAAGGGATGCCGAACAAAGCCCAGGCGGCCATTGTGCAACCCATTGGTGCGATCGAACAGCATGGCCCTCATTTGCCCCTTATTGTGGATGCCGCGATCGCCCAGGCTGTCCTTGGTAAAGCTCTTCACCAGCTCGATGCGGCTATTCCCGTGTATGCGCTGCCCACTTTGCACTACGGCAAATCCAATGAACATTGGCACTTTCCCGGCACCATCACCCTCACTGCCCAAACCTTAATCACCCTCCTTATGGAAGTGGGCGAAAGTGTGTATCGGGCTGGATTTCGTAAGTTAGTCTTTGTGAACGGCCACGGCGGGCAACCGCAAATTTTAGAAATCGTTGCGCGCGACTTGCACCAGCAGTATGGTGACTTTTGGGTGTTCCCTTGCTTTGTTTGGAATGTACCCAACTGTGCGGCTGACTTGCTAACCCCCAAAGAACTTGAATTTGGGATTCATGCTGGAGATGCAGAAACCAGTTTGCTGTTATCCCTCTTGCCTGACCAGGTGCAGGTTGACCGGGCGATCGCCGAATATCCGGCTGGCCTACCGACCGATAGTCTGTTGAGCATGGAAGGCAAACTCCCCTTTGCTTGGGCGACCCGCGATCTTACTCAGAGTGGTGTGCTTGGTGATCCGACGGTTGCGACCGCTGAAAAGGGCGATCGCCTGCTGACCTCACTCGCCAACGGCTGGGTCACAGCCCTCCAAGATATCTATCAGTTTCAGCCACCCCCGCCCCGACGAAACTGATCGTTCAGAGGCTTGGTGCGCCCTCAGCCCTGCTGGCCTCGCTGCATAATGCCCGATCCTGCTCCAGCGTTACCTTTGGCCAGCAAAAACTTTACTCAAATAAGCGGAAATAGGGATAGCGCACTGGCGGCCCAGGCTCCTTCTCCAAATCAAAGTTGATGACCTCCCAGCACGGCTCTTCTGCTGGATCTGGACTAAACTCCACCGGCAAACCATACAACCGAGGTTTGGGCGAATCTCCCTGCCCTTTCCACGGCGGACTGCCTTCCAAATAAGTGCTGATTAGCCCTTTGTACCGCTGAGCAATAATGACGCGCTTGGCTCGGTAACCCTGGGTATAGAGGCGATCGAGCGCCTCGTGAATTTCAAACCGAATCCCATCGGGGTGGGTATGTTGGCGATACCATTCATCCTCCCATCGCTTCCAGTGGCGACCCGATTGGAGATGAATCAATTCTCCTGTCTTGGGGTTTGCTTCAAACGCTCCATGCCGTTGACACAAGTAAGTATCAGTTAATGTCAGTGCCGGAATCGTTTGACGACAGTGAGGGCACTGAATTTCGGGGCCAAAAATTGGATACTGCAAAGCGGAATTAATCATTGATGGCAATTTGCCTATTCTCTGTGCATCAGTGCCTGTGGGTCTATTATATCTGCGGAGGTTATGCTCTTCCAGGCCATTCTATTCATACGTCGTTGAGGATAAACCCTATCGTGGATCACTCTAGTGCGCTTCCCCAATACTCACCTATTGTAGTATCGACTCCCCAACTCGCTGCCGCCGCTTTTGTTGCACCTACCGCCACTGTAATTGGTGCGGTTGACATTGAGCAAGGTGCAAGTATTTGGTATGGCGCGATCGTTCGCGGTGATGTGGAAAAAATCGTTCTAGGCAAATATACAAATATCCAAGATGGTGCCGTGCTGCATGGGGATCCGGGGCAACCAACCATCCTGGAAGAGTACGTCACTATTGGTCACCGGGCGGTCATCCACAGTGCCTACATTGAGCGCGGCAGCCTGATTGGAATTGGGGCCATTGTCTTAGATGGTGTGCGCATTGGGGCCGGGAGCATTGTGGGCGCAGGGGCCGTGGTGACGAAAGATGTTCCACCCTTGTCTCTAGTCGTGGGAATTCCAGGTAAGGTTGCCCGTGCTATTCCGCCTGAGGAAGCGCAACATTTAATCGAACACGCTCAGAAATATCACCATTTAGCGCTGGCCCACGCCCACGCCCATAAACTGTCCGCCTGAAGCATTTCCTATAGCATTGCCTTACCCATAGGATTGCTAGCTTTGTTAGTCACTTCATTTTGAATTGCGTTAAATCGCTCTTTTTATGCGAAACAAAGAGTTAGAGCCAGGATCCCTTGCCCAACCATTGAGCGTTAGGGGCGAGGGATGGAGGCTAGTTTGTCGAATTTGAAATAAACTTTCACTTGCTTGAGCAATAGCTCTACAAATAGTTAAAGAAGCTATGATCGCTGGAAAAAAGATAGGGCATGAAGGTAAATAAGCGAGCCAAGGTGAAAAAAGCTTTAATCTCACAATGAAATTTAACTGCTCTGATAAATTCCTCTTGCTTTCAATTGCCCAACGAAAAATTCTTCAAGCGTCGGACGAGCTGAACGCATTTCTTTGAGCTGGGCACCCATAATATTCAGACTAGCCATGAAGTCTTGGATTGAGCCGAGGACTTGGCCTTGCCAACAGCCATCTTTAAATTCTAAGTTTGCTAACCGCGTTTTGAGAACTTCTGGATTGCCGCCAATGACTTTGGCAAAGTAGGCTGATGATGTACCCAAAAGTTCTTGCAGTGAGCCTGAACAAATCAATTCACCTTGGGCCAAAATGGCGACGCGATCGCAAATAATCTCAACATCTGACAGGATATGGCTATTAAAGAAAATCGTCTTACCCTGTTCTTTTAAAGACAAAATAATCTCGCGAATTTGATACCGTCCTAAGGGATCAAGTCCTGACATTGGCTCATCTAAAAAGACAAGTTCTGGATCATTAATTAACGCCTGTGCCATCCCAACGCGCTGTAACATTCCCTTAGAATATTGACGTAATTGTTTACGTTTGGCCGCAGCCTGGGATAAACCAACTAGATCAAGCAATTCTGGAATTCGTTGTTTTTGAATCGAAGAAGAAAGGCCGAATAAACCAGCAGTTAATTTCAGCATTTCCCATCCGGTCAAATAATCATAAAAATAGGGATTTTCTGGTAAGTATCCAATTTTTTGTTTCACTGAGCGATCGCCCAGAGGCTTACCCAACACCATCCCTCGGCCTTTGGATGCACGCACTACACCCAAAAGGGTTTTCAGCAGGGTTGTTTTTCCGGCCCCGTTCGGCCCCAATAAACCAAAGGTCTCCCCCGCCAGCACATCTAGCGTACAGCCTTGTAATGGCGTGACTTTTTGCGTTAACCAAAATCCTGTGCGATAAGACTTCTGTAATTCAGCAGTCTCAATCACAACAGTCGCATTTGGCTTGGCCAGAGAAATGGCAGTGTCAGGTGCAGATTCAGCCATATTGGATTAAATGCAGCAAATAGAATAGGCAAAGTTGATGTTTGTACTGAAGGGGGCAAAGTTGGAGGCTTTGCCAAGAGATGTGGATCACCAAGCATGATCACTGACGATTTGACAAGTTATAACTTGCGGCTTGGGTGAATATTTTCATTGTGCTCAATCTTTGACTTAGACTAACGCTAATTTCCAATTTTGTTTAAACTTTGTTTAGGAACAGCATGGAGACATAGCATGGAGCGTTCAAAGTTTATTGCCGTGACCACAGGTGCGATCGCGATCGGTCTGAGTATTGCCTACTTAATCATGGTTGAAATCCTAGATTTCCGTGGCATGATGGCCCCCGCTCCGATGGGTTGGCTCTTTTTCCAATAGTCCTCGTCGCGATCGCGCAAATATTGCTATTTACCCTGTTGAAACAAAACACACCCTCAAACTGAAGTTGTCGTCGTCTTGAGCAGCGGGAACCCTAATGTCTCTCGCTGCTTGAGATATAAATGTGCCACTTGACGGGCCATATTGCGAATTTTGCCAATGTAACGAGTCCGCTCCGTTACCGAAATTACGCCTCGGGCATCAAGCAAGTTAAACGTATGAGAACACTTCAGCACATGATCAAATGCGGGCAATACTAACTCTTTAGCCATCAAATGCTGCGCTTCTTGTTCATAGAAATTAAACAACGTAAACAACAATTCAGGATTGGATTCCTCGAAATTATATTTAGAACACTCAATCTCACCCTGTAAGTGAACATCGCCATAGGTGAGTTGATTATTCCACTGAATATCAAAAATTGAATTTACGCCTTGCAAATACATCGTCAGGCGTTCCAGTCCATAGGTAATCTCAATCGATACAGGCCGACAATCAATCCCGCCGCACTGCTGAAAGTACGTAAACTGCGTTACTTCCATCCCATCGAGCCAAACTTCCCAGCCCACACCCCACGCACCTACCGCAGCGTCTTCCCAATTGTCCTCAACGAAGCGAATATCGTGTTCTTCTGGCAAAATCCCTAAAGCCCGCAATGAATCCAGATATACCTCTTGAATATTGTTTGGCGAGGGCTTAATAAGCACTTGGTATTGGTAGTAATGCTGTACCCGATTTGGATTTTCTCCATAGCGTCCATCTCCTGGGCGACGGCAAGGTTCAATGTAAGCCACTGACCACGGTTCCGGCCCCAACGCCCGCAAAAAGGTGTGCGGGCTTTTCGTTGCTGCCCCTTTCTCTGTATCGTACGGCTGCACAATCAAACAACCGCGATCGCCCCAAAACTCATTTAACCGAGCCACCACTGACTGAAAATTCACAGCCACTCCCTCATCATTGAAACTACTACGCCTTTCATGATTGATTGTGGCGCAAAACGGCTTCAACCCCTCGACTACCTCGACTATCTGGCTATCTGGCTACCTGGGCTATCTGAGATTTTTGCGGGGGATGAGATTTTTTCTAGTCAAGGGGGTTGACAATCTTGTTTGAGGGGCGTACCTTGGTAAATGCGGCTGAAACGAAGCGCCCTCCGGGGAGTAACGGGGAAGCCGACCGAACCTAGACAGAGAAATAGTTTGAGAGCCATAAGATAAA
>ERZ1066116.254-NODE-254-length-17531-cov-8.360780_pt1 | contig 17531 bp, 38 predicted proteins | sample MGYA00382763_ERZ1066116 | MGnify/ENA primary metagenome ERZ1066116 (study PRJEB33369, sample SAMEA5778346) | biofilm metagenome | biome: Industrial cooling water; feature: Water cooling tower basin; material: Biofilm | place: United Arab Emirates | collected...
TCGAAGAACCGCCTTGAACGACGGCACGCTCTTCTTGCCGTTAGCGGCTTTTCGCTCCGCGGCGGTGGCCAGGTAAATGACTGCCAGCCGCTCATCGAATGAGACTCCGAAGTCTTTTGGCAGTACCCGCCAGCCGGTCAACAAGTTACCACCGTGCGGGCTGTCGAGAAGGTAGCAGTCCTCGTTGTCGTACCAGGCCAGCGTGCGCCCTGTCTCTTCGGACGCCCACTGAGCGGCGTCACGGACATTTCGGAAGAAGCGGGTCTTTTCACCCACCTCGACCTTGACGTCGAGTGCCCTTGCGAATCCCAGGATCGTCCTGGCATCCTCTGTCTTGCTGCCGAACTCTGTGATCTTGTCCAAACCACGTTCGGCCAGCCGGATCCAGTCTGTCTTTCCAGCCATCTCTAATCTCCTGTAGAGTTGTAGTAAGTCCAGTTACTACTCTGTGACCAGTAAAGCACCAGTCATATACTTATGCCACATTTTAGCCCTTTTTTCGCCGCGTATCAGCAGAGTAAAGAGCAGAATAGCCAAATCAGGAACTTACCGATCATGAATAACCAGATAAGTGTGAGAATGACTATCACTGACGTGGCTATACGATCGTATGTTCTGGGTTCTAAATTCAAGAGGTTATTGGGGAAGTCCGATAAGTTCGGAGACTATGGGATCGATCAGTCGTTGAACCAGTTCCGCGTACGCCCTAATTTCGTACTGCGCGTCCGGCTTAAGTCGTTGATGAAGGAAATGAAGCGCGCCTTGCAACGATACGGTCCAGTAAGCTTCGCTGTAGAGATTCTGCGGCAGCATGATGCGCGCGATCTCTTTTGCGATGCCAGCTTTAAGTCGGTCGTGGTACGCCGTCACCGCGTTTCGACACTCGATAAGCATACTTGCCCGCGCAGCCTCATGGTCAAAATCTTCTGGAAGCGCTGACGACGCCTGCTTATTTCCGTGCCCGCTATTCGTGCGCATTTTGTTCGGAACATAGAATTCAGGTTCCTTGAATTCGACGTAGCGACCAGATATTTCATTCCAACTGCAGCCTTTGTCGGTGTCATACATGTGTTCAACGACGTCGACGTGCACAGGTACAGTTTGATCTGCTATCTCGAGCGTCATCCAAGTCGAGCCTACTTGGTACTTCATCCACTGCCTGAAAACAAACAGGGGCGCCTTAATGTGGAAGGTCACATACGAGTGTCTGAACGGAGAGGTGTGCCCAGCGTCCCACAAGAACGAAAGAAGCTTTTTGTCTTTTTCGTCCAGTTCCTCTTTGCGTTTGTTATATGAGATACGCGCTGCGTTGACGGTTTTCAACAGGGCGTTCTCTTGCATAGAATCAATCAAAGCGACGAAGCCTATGCCGTCTTCAGTCGTTAGTCTTTTCAGTTCGTTAGTCCCCATATTCTTATAAAATTTGGTTCCGTTTTTCCGATGTCGCGACAGAGTTGCTTGTAACGAGCCGCGTCGTGTACGAGCGCTTCGTTGTAATAGTTAAATAGTGCAGCCATTAGTCCTGAATAGGCATCTTTCGAGAAGGGACCAGGGTAGTTCTTAATACATTCGTAGAGTTCCTTTCTATTGGAAGCGCCCGTAACGTATTGCAGGAAATCGAAGTCCTCTTTTTTGAGTAGACCCACTTTCTCGTCGCTCGTCCCTACAGTTCTATACGCCGATAAGGCCTTTATCAGCCCGCGCGATTTATCCACTCCGGCCACTATCGCTCGGCACAGAATCACGACCTTCTGGTAGTACCAGTGTTGTTTCATAGCCCAGTCCGAATTCTTTAAGCAGCCTACTCTTCACGAGTAGATTAGGAATCTGAGTGTTAGAATTTCTGAGTATAGACCAGCCAAGTTCTTGCAGCACGTGTGTTACTGCACCGCTGCGACAGAGTCCTTGGCTGCAGTGTGTGTACATGTTGCTATCGAAGTTGGTACGAATCACTTCTGCCATTTTTTCGGCATCCAGTTTAGTGAAACTACCGTCTAGAGCCTCATCATTAAGGTCGAAGAACCTGAATCGATAGATGTTCTTAAACACACTGCGCGCCACTTCGGACGGGATGACTTCAGGACTGTCCGGGTCGCAGATAGAGATTAAGATCCCTTTCGGAATATCCATAAGGGCACGAGTCTGCCCTTGTTTCTGATCCTCGACCACTCCCCTCGGGAAGTTTGCAGTCCATTTGGGGTTCATGTTTTGACCAATTTGTTACGCAGTGAGCTGATCCGCTACTCGTCGCCTTGTTATCGGGATTTAAACGCGGTTTCATTTTCAAAAGGAGGAAGTGTTGTTTTATTTCTCCTATCGAATTCTGCCACAGAACGACGCATTTTTGCTATGGTGGGTACACGTTCATCAGTAAGCCATACAAGATGTTCGCTATGCATGCCGTGATCTTTATGCATAAAGAACATCCGTTGACACGGATAACCAGCCGCCGCCAGTTGCGCCTGCGCGTACGTGTTACCTGATTCTGTTGTACCGTTGATGAACCACTGGTGATAGTTTTGCACGCCTGACGCACTCTGATGGAAGTGGCCAATGTGCATGTAATCGAACGGCTCTGGGATAGAGTCTATGTAGCCGTGTAGCTTCCTAGATACGCCATAGAACGGGATACCTGCGAAACCGCCCCGAATCGTGTCACCGTGCAGTAAGAAGTTACCCCACTCCCAGACGTAATCTATAGCGTAGAAGTTTTCCGAGATACGGAAGTTCAGCCTGGCGCGCTCCTGCGGAGTTAGCGAAGACTCTAACATCAGCTTAGTTACGTGGTACGATACGTTATCCCAGTTCGTCTCCGGGCTCGCGCCGCTGTACTTAGACCCGCTTCTTCCGTGGTTACCTGGTACAGTTACTACCGTTACTTTAGGTACGATGGCCAACATTTTGGCGATCAGCGTAGACATGATCTTCGGAGCCGCTTCAACAGCCTGTTTGAAGAGACTCATTTCAATTTCGTGCGGTTGATGCGGAAAGATAGTTTCCCCCTCAACCATATCGCCGATAATATAGATTCTCAGATCGTTGATAACGAACCCGGCACGCTGCACCTTAATTAACTGTGTCGCCTTGTCGGCGAACAGTTCCGTTATCCGCTTATGTGCTACAGCAGCGTTATACGTAGCTGTGGCTTTACCGATTTGCGCGTCTGACAAGACGAGTACGGCCACTAGCTCGTCTAGTTTGCGTTTGTCCGTCGTTGGGGCGGCCGATATTTTCATCGGCGCGTGCCCGTCCCACACTTCTCGCACTCGGTCTAGAATTAACTCCGTAGATACCTGCTGGCCTATCAGCGCCTTTGATAGTCTGGAGTTTTCTTTTTCCAGGAACGCCATTCGAGCCACGAGATTTCCGGTAGGGGGAAGATCTACGTCGGCGAAGTTGGTTTGAATGAATTTCTCTGCTTGCGTTTGTTTCTTTTTCGTCATGATTTAAACAGACATTTATATGTCTAGACAGCGAGCCTATTGGCGCGGTAAAACCGAGCTGGCTCCGTAATCTGCGGTAGAGGTCTGGAATAGATATCTCGGTTCCTTGAGTATCAAAATGCCGCGCCTCTAACCGACGCTTGGCGTATTCTCGTATCACTTCCTGTATATCTTGTGTTTGATTACAAGTTTGGCAGGTAGAAATCTGAGTCACCTTAAGCGATTTATGCGTATTAGTCATCTGCGGTCTTGTTAATAACATACACTAACTACGGAGCTAACGCTCCTACCGAAAGGATTCAGTATGTCAGAATCTTGGATTAACTACATCGATATGATGAAAGACACGAAAGCCGTAACCACTACGGTCGGCTTTATTGGAGAAATTCCTTATATATTCGTGCGCGCGGGCGCAGGTAATAAGGAAATTCAAGATGTGCACTTGTTCCAAGAGTGGGGTAATCCTTCGGACTATGAGCACGAGAGACTATCTACAGATACTTGAGGGTTGATGGGTCGTGGAAGTTGTCAAACACCATATATGCGGCGTAGCATTTAGCTACCGCTATCCCCCACAATTTGTCGTGGCGTTGTAACGCTTCGATTCGTTCTCGCGCTCTTTTACTCTTCCTAGATAACCTATCCTGCTCTAGAAATACCAAAGCGTGCGCCCACTCATGCAGTAGGCACTCCTTAAGCATTTCCGGATCTTGATCGTAGCATATCTCGATTAGAAAACATCTCCCTGGTAACCCATAACTTCGTTTGGGTATCCAGCTACACCGCGCAAGGGCGTCTTTCGGCATCCTCTGTGGCGGTAAAAGACGGACGTATGTTTTTCTCGGTGGCGGGACATGCTCTTGAAGGAACTTTTGTAGGTCCTTAACGGTTTTGTAATGACCGTCTCGAACATGTCGCCGAAGACTCATTTGAAGTGTTCGGTAACGGCGATTAAGATTTGTTGGAGTGAACTGTTTTCCGGCCGGCCCGCTAGGAAATCTAGCAGCTCGGTGCGACTGATCAATCGATCGTCGCTCTCAGAAACAGTAGCAAGGATTTGATCTTCTAGAACGAACGCCATTTCGTTCTTAGATTCTCTTTCGATGCGTTGCGGCAGCGGATGCCCAGGAGAGTTAGGTCCAACTAGGACTACTTGCCCAGGTTTGAGCGTGGGCCGTATGAGGTTTCCTTCGTAATCGTACCGGCCAGGCCCTACAGACACAACACGCGCCATGTACGCGTCATTATCTTCCCTCGCACTAGGTAACAAGATACCTCTAGCGGTCTTGTCCTGTTTAGGGAATTTCTCAATCAGAATGCGGTCAGAAGCCGCTTGAATCTTTATGCTAGTCATAAGCTATTTTCCTTTCTTTATGGGACACCACATCACTCACGACAACCCCGTAGTTCAAGGTCTGGCGAGGATATTTTTCTTCGTCTTATCTAAGGCGGAAACAGGAAAAATACTCGAATGGGTCGGAAAGAATGTGATGATCAGTTGCGGCCCACAGTCGTATTGGTGGTGGCGCCCCGGCCAGGCTCGTGTAGAGATTTTAGCTATCTCCAGATCTTTGCCTGATGGAAGTCTAAACGACTTCGGTGGGCTGCCGCCAGACATCTCTAGTGGTAGGAGTGACTTATACCACAGCGCCCGCCAGTTGTCAATAGACTGGAACATAGCAGCCAAGGCTATAGGCCTAGATTATTTCGATCTGTACTCCTCAGCGACACACGAGGAGGTCGTCGAGGCCATTCGCCTGGCCGCTATGTCTCATAATCAGGACTTAATTAAGTCCGTCAGGTCAGCCGCCTTGTAGTCTGGCCCTTTGATAGTCTTGCCAGCCGCATTCTTGACCGGTTTTCCGTCAACGAGCTTACTAAACTGCGAGTCCATGACTCGTTGGAAGGCTGTTTCAGCATCCCATCCGTGAAGGGCGGCGGCTCCTTTCACGGTAACCTCCACATCCGCTATCTCTCTGAGCGTGTTTACTGCGTCGCCGCTAAGGTAGCTGATCAGGAACTCTGTGAACTCCTCGAGCGCCAGGCTCGCCTGTAGCTGCATCGCGTCAGGCACGTCCCACTCCGGTTGTTGCAACAGTTCACACACAGTAGTTTTTACTTGCCCAAGTATGACGTTAACTACTTCATGTAACATTACAGCTTTACCGGTTCTCGGTGCATCTACTTGTCCAATCATCGGTGTGAAAAGAAACGGGCCCGCAAACGGCTCTGTTCCAACAGGTTGCTGGAATGCTCGTTTCATGTCTTCTATTCTTTGTTGATTATTCATTTTGTGTGTGTGTGGTTTGTATGCCTCAATACGGCCTCATCTCGTCGCGTATTTGATCATCCATTAGGGGTGTTGGTATGTGCTTTCAGTATTTGCGTAAAATTATCGACATCAATATGAGGTAAATACCTCATCATTGTTCTTATGCCGTAATTAGGTGTGGTTTTTGTAGTAAAGTACCCAGCCTTGTTAATACAGGACTGGATACTTTTCAATGTTGCTCTGAGAGACCGTTCCCAAGACTACACCCTCCTCCGAATCCATATGTCATCCTGTGCCAGGTTCCAGTCCCGTGACCATTTCCACGCCAATTTCTATGTCCACTCCCGTAGCCATTCCCGTCCACGGCTCCGTACGCAGGCCGGGTTCCATATCCATAATCGTTAGTCTTCAATGTTTTATTCCTCTGCCAATTCCGTTTCCTTTGTAACCGCCATACCCGTCCCCGCACCAATCTTCGCCCATAGAACGTATACGCCCCCCACATCCATCCCCGAACCCACGCTCATACCAACCACCAAACCAATGCCCGTTCCCGTACCCGTCTCCAACTCCATACTCGTCGCCAGTTCCGAAATTATTAATCTTCAATGTCTTACTCCTCCTTTTCCTCTTCCAGTCCAGTAGTGAGGTCCGCACCCATATCCGTACCCGTACCCGTCCCCGTACCCATTACCGAACCAATTCATACCAAGCCCAAGACCACCTCCTTTTTTAGATCCGCTTCCATATCCATAATCGTTAAGCTTCAATGTTTTCCTCCTCTTCCACCTATTTTTTTAAAGATTCCATACCCGTATCCAGTCCCATCTCCGTTCTTGTACCCCGATCCGTCCCCATACCCAGAAGGGTTCCATGGCGCATATCCGTACTCATATCCATATCCGTATCCATTATTGTCTCGGTAGTGATTAATTATCAATGTTTTTCTCCTTTTCCTTTTCCTTCGGAGTCTCCAGGTCCACTCCCGTATCCGTACCCGTAACCATCTCCAAACCCATACCCAAACAAACTCCAATGTCCATTCCCGTACCCGCGCCCACCCCCGTACACAACCATATATCTATTTCCGTTTGTAAACCAGCCACCACTTCCGGTGTCACGAATATTCAATGTTTCACTCCTTTTCCATTTCCCTTGTAATTCTCGTTTCCGCGCCCGTATCCGCCTCCACACCCAGACCAACCCCCATACCCACACCCATTTCCGTTCATATACCCGTGTCCGTCCCCCCGCGTTGATCCATATACGTGCCCGTTCCAGCACCCAGTCTTAAGCCACTCTGCACTTTCTTCCTTATTATTAATAATCAATGTTTCTCTCCTTTTCCGTTTCCAGTCCAGGTGCAAGGCCAACGCCCATACCCTGCTCCATTCCCATCCCGTCTATCGATCCCGCACCCACGCCCGTACACACGCCCGTATCCACGCCCAGTTCCTATTATAAGTCCGGTTCCATATCCATAATCGTTAGTCTTCAATGTTTTATTCCTCTGCCAATTCCGTAGTAACCTTCGGGACCGTTTCCAGATCCGTTTCCATTTCCGCACCCATACTTGTCTCCATCCCCGCGCTCGTACAAACCACCAAACCAATCCCCATTCCCGAACCCACGTCCATATCCACACCAGTTTCCACTTCCGTTGTTATTGATCTTCAATGTTTTCTTCCTCTGCCTCTTCCGTAGAAAGTTCCGGTGCCGGCCCCGTATCCAATCCCGTGCCCGTATCCAAACAAACTCCAATGTCCAGAACCGCATCCGTCTCCAATCTTGACCCATTCCCAGTCCGTAAATCTGGCGCCACTTCCATTGTCATTAATCTTCAATGTTTTCTTCCTTTTCCATTTCCATTCCAGTTGTATTGCCCGTGCCCAAAACCACCCCCGTGCTCGTTCCAGTCCCCGAATCCATATCCTTTCCCGCCACAGCCACCAGACCCGTATCCTCTCCCGGATAAATTTCCGACCCCATGCCAGAGTCCACATGCACTCCAGTTTCCAGTTCCGTAGTCATGAATATTCAATGTTTTCTTCCTCTACCGTTTCCGATTTCGCTATGATTTATATACCCATGCCTACGCCCATTTCCATATACGTATTTATCTCCAAAGTGGTGTCCATATCCAGTTCCATTCCCATACTTATACCATTTCCCATTTCCAAACCCATTTCCGTAGCCATTCTTAGCCCCGTCGCCACTTCCGTATTTGTTAATTTTCATTGTTTCCTTCCCTTTCCATTCCCGTCGTGCGAGCCTGACCCGAGCCCATATGCTCGACTTTTAGATCGATTATTTTTACAGGCGCGCCGCTTACGACCGCCTCCATATCCTTGGCCTGTTCGAGAAAACTTGGTGTCGTAGTTTATTTTCATCCGAGTGTTTTGTAATGAATAAAGAATAGAGTAGCGCTCCCGATTTTACTCGGGAGCGCGAATCTCACAGCCGCTTTGCCGCGCGCACAACAAGGCACATAGCCTTGAGGCGCCGGCGGCGCGCCTTCGCAGACGGTACAGATTGGAACCCGTACCCGCTGCGAAGCTGCAGATGCAGCGGCCGCACATACTGCATCAAAGTCGCCCGGTTCTTCACCGTGCGATTCTCCAATGCAACCATGACCGCCTCGAGGATGGTCATGGCGTACAGCCGCTGGTGCGGCTTGGTACGTCTGCTGACTTTCGCAGCCCTGCTAAGAGCTGCGACGACCCACGCCGGATCAAGCGGCGCGGTCTTCAAGCGCTCGAGCGCTTCTGTGTACAGCATTAGACCTCCAGGGTCTATTAGCGTGTACTGACAGGAGTTCGCCTGTCTCGTTTGCGGAACCGGTTCCGCTTAGTTAGCCGAAGATGCGTCGACTCACAGTCTTCGGAGCAAGCAATACCCGCTTTCGAGCAGTCGAACTCGATAGCAGGTTTAGCGACAGGTTTCTGTCACATAACTTATGCCACAAATCACCCGGTATTTTCCTATCACGGATCGTCGATTTGGGGCTAGCTCGTTCCCACATAGTTACGGCTGCTATTCCGGAGCGAACAAGATGTCGGCGGGGCGCGCCCATTCAACGTCTGCGCGCATAGTCCATATCGTGAGTCTGCCTATTTCGTAGATCCGTATTGCGGAGATTTTTAATAGGTATCGAGAATACTTTCTCGGCATGATTGCTGGTGATTTCCACTTATCAGTAGATGAATTAAACCAGCGCTTATCGTCTTGCTCAGCTTCATACAGTACTTTAATACCGTCTTTTCCGTTCTTGTCAGTCCAGTTTACAGGCAAGAATGCTTCACGCACCTACAAGTAAGAACCGACTTGCCTGAACGGTGTAACTACTTGTTCGAGTGGCTTTTGTTTAGGCTCTAGCAGTAATTCGTTCACCAGTTCAATATCTTTTGGCGTGAATACTCTACGTTTCGAGCCGTCAGAGTTGCTGGTTACTTTAGACCAGTCCACTACTTTAGATTTATTGACGTGTTTGCCGTTTTTCAAGAAGCCAATGTCGACATCGTCTAGTGTCAAGGGTTTAGCTGACACACGCTGTGCACGACGAGCCGCCTCGTTCACGCGAACTTGGTCAAGGCTGAACGCGCGCTCAACACTTAGTAACCCCGGCAAATCGACCATCTCCGTGGCGTCACCCGCGCATGCGTTTTGAATAGCAGCCCATGCGTCCGCAAGCTCAGATGATGATTTTATCTGAGACATAGCCGGCTTAGCTTCAGTTACATACCAATCTGTGATATCTTTGGTCGCTTTGTAATAGGCGTCAGCCAGTACCTTGAGTTTTTTAAGATCCATGTACAGTTGTGCTTAGTCAGATGATTTGCGCGTCGGCGTCATGTAGCCGTGTAAGCTTCGTCATTCAAGGCTGTCTCGAACCGTATTGCGTTTCGTTTAGGTTCGTATCCATAATTGACGAGTACGTAATTCTGTATGGCAAGTTCTTCCGTCGCCCGCGCTACAAGCCCGAGTTTGTTCATTTCTGAGTGAAAATACTCCCAATACTCTTTAAGAATATCTTGCTCAGACATTAGACATATCTGTGCGGAGCCAGGCGTCTGATCGAAAGTTGGGATTATGTAGTACCGAGTACTATCTAGAGCTGAAGTCGTCAAACGCGGTTCCTCGCTGGTTCTCACGGAATACGTTTATGTTGTCATCGTAACGTGTTCCGTAGTGAAGGATAAGCAATGTTTTGATCTTGTCTGCTGTGAGAGGCCGGGTTGTATAAACGTGTGTTAAATCGCGGCCGTTTTTTGTGATAATGTATCGACGGTAATCAACAAACGCCATACTGGTCTCCTGTTCTGTAAAGAATATCGCCTCCGCTACTAAAGCCCTGAATTATAGGGAAGTACGTATCGAACTCTTTCTGTCCGAAAGCTACGTACGGCGCGATATTGCTTCCGTCGCGCCCTCTTACATACATATTCTCATGCCTGGCCAGGTACTCCTTATAGAACTGCTCATCGAGCTGGCCTACCGGTTTACTATTTGCGTCGTAGGTTCTTATTTTGGTGAACACGCCCGTTGAGTCAATATTACGAGCAATCGCAAATGCTGGAATAATGATGTTGTGTACAGCGATTAGTTGTTGCTTAGTACTTGATTCGGAGAGTTTCAAGTAGGCGATCATTTCGTAATATGCGTGCGTGAAGTCGTTATCACCGAATATATAGAAATCGAATTCTCTATTTAGATTCATGTTATGTAAACGTAATGAATAGACCTGCCCGGCTCTACCGGGCAGGTCTTTGAGTCATTGCAATTTCAATCGCGTCACGTCAGAGGCGCTGAGAGTTGTCAATTTCTCAACGACTCTTTCCGGGCGGCCCGAACCGTCGTGAAGGTAGGCGACGCTTCTGACGCTCACGGTGTGCCGAGCCACTCGATACCACTTACCGTCGATACGTTTGTATTCGACGCCATTGTGAATCACGGACTTGTCAACAGCTTCCGAGTGTCGTTTCCGCCATTCGATTTTTTCACGCCTGCTTTCTCGCTGGCGATTCCGAAGGACTCCGAACTCGTCAACATACAACCCGTAAGTAGCATACTTGAGGTGGTGCGCGCTATGGGACACGCTGTTTTTGATGTGCCCCATAATGTGCTCTTGACCCCAACTCGTCGCGAGATTTTTTGCGTCGCCAAGCACGCTATCCCACGGACGGCCGATCTGCGTTTTGAGCCAGCGCATCAAAGGCTGCAAATGGTCTCGGAAGTATTTGCTCTTCGATCCCACTTTCATTCCAAGACGGCCGGTCAGATCTTCTTCGCGTTTTTCGCTTCGAGGTTTCCGCTTGTAGTACATACGGCCGGTACCTTTGAAGTGGCCGGCCTGCACGATCAACTTGTTGTAGTTTTTACGGCCGTATCTCATGAATCTAGGGCTAGCTAGAGAGGGAGTGCAGGATTTGACTCAGTTTGTTTTCAACACTGTGTCCGAGCGCTTTTGCCTCTAATCCGTACCGCTGAATGCTGCGCTGGGCGCTAGCGAGCTCGGATTGAATTCTCGTTATGTCAGCTTGTGCTGTGGTGGAGGCGCGTTGTAACGTCCGTACAGCCTCCTGCAATTTACTCTTCAACTCAGCGATCAACTCGATCGCTTCGGCGTGTTGATTTAGTAGCCGACATAGTTCGGCGCCGCTCAGAAGACCGTCGACACCGTATGCGATATGGATTCCGTCCTTGGTTTTGACGAAAGTCCCTTCAGGTTGAAACGGCCCGTGGTCTTTTGTGAATGTGTCCATGTCCGCCGGTTATTGCGAGGGGTGGATGGCTTTGATGAGCTCTGAGTGTTGGTGGAACTGTTTATCTAGATTTTCTAAGTGGTCCACGCACCAGTTTTTGATTTCCCAGTCCTTATCTTCGATTTCCTTACGCAATACATTCAGCTGCGATTCGTAGTACGAAGCGACGCTGTCCGTGTAGTTTTCGGTCCGCTCGATCATGATGATCATGACGACCATAGATACGGTGAAGGCGCCGAGTGAATAGGCGTAAGGACGAACACCGTCCGGGTCTTTCCAAACGATCAGAGCGGGGATGAAGCCGGCGAGGAATGCGCCAATCAGAAGTGCAGTAAGCATGTTGTTTGTGTGGTGTATAACTTTGATGGGATGGTACCCACCCGACCTAGCGGTCGGGTGGGTAATCTTCTACAGGTGAACTACGGTCAGCCCGGCATGGCGAAGTCGCCTTGCGACTTCTTTTGACTGCTGTTCAACCTCTCCCCCCTCCTTAAATAGCAGGATGCCGACTGTCTGGAGTTCGGACTGCTCGAGGAGCTGATCGAGGAGATCTTCGACCGACTCGTAGCGGGTCGATGTGGACCGCAGGGTGATTCCTACCTTCTCCCCGATGACCACTAGATCCAGCTTCGGATCTCGTGGGCGCTTCAGGAACTCGCTCAGTGTCGGCTGCGCCGCCGCCTGCTCCGCCGCGAGTTTGGCGGCCGCATTCTTCGCGGCCACCTCAGCCCAGGTCAGCTTCGTCTGGGCTTCGAGAAGACACGCCCTGTGGTGCGCCTCGTTCTCGACGGTCTCCGCGCCTATCCAGAGCGCGTACGAGGCCGCGATGAGCGACATCGTGGCGCCGAGCTTCAGGACGATCGAGACGAACTGTTGGAACTTCTGCATGGTACCTCCTAGTACTTGCAGTTCTGTCGCAATCCTTGCGACGAGGGAGTAAGTAGAATTACCCACTCATTTACTTATGCCACAAATGGGGGTATTTTTTACTAAAAAAAGACAGACCCACCGAAGTGAGCCTGTCTTTTCAGCATCAAAACGCGGTGATCACGTTTCGACGTCGACCGGTGTGGTTGGTTTCAGGTTCATAACCCACCGTCTAGCACTGGCGGCTTTGTTGTGACTGGCTGGTACAAGGTGTACATACTTCCGTTTGGTAGACGGGCACGTCACCCGCAGCAGCCGTACTTGGAGGTTCTGGTCTCTCGACGCGTACAGCGCGCCGTCGGGCCCGTCCTCGTCGCCGTCCAGCAATTTACCAAGCACTACCTGCCACGCATCGAAAGCATCCAACATGCGGGCCCGTAGCATTGAATCGTCGATCTTGATGATATCAAGACCGATGTCTTTACGAAGCTGGTCGGCTTCGTCGCTGTGTTGGTCCATTTCCGCGTACCTGGCGTAGTGCTGCCAGATGAGGCGATCGGTGAGTGCGTCAGCGACCATTCCGCCAACGCTGGCACTGTGACCAGCATTTGACGAGACGACCACTATTCCGTTTCCCAAGTTTTGGGCGGTCACCCACTCTCCCTGAACAGCCAGGTTAGGAAGTGCGTATCCACCAGGGATCTCTACGCGTTCCGGACCCCATCCGCGAAGAGGGACATTGTTATTGAACGCCTTCGCAGCGTACGGACCGACTTCGTATGCGTGAACCGGTTTTAGCATATTAGATCAGTTTTTCCTTCTTCGCCAACGCTTCAAGCGCCTTGATGGAAGGCTCTTGTCCGAGTGTGGAGTCTTCCATCACCGGAAGAGTGATCGCGGCGACGCTCATGTGGTGGAGAGTCGCAGCAGGCGTGTGGTAGTTCGGTTTCGCGGTCCTGGATACGCAAAGCTCCGCCAGACCTTGAGTGGTACCCCACTCCGCGACGCCAGGTCCGACCACGATGAGCATGTCGCCGACGCGCCAAGTGAGCCCGGCCCGCGTCCAAGAGCCAGTTGTATGCGTCGCACAGATACCAAGGTAGACGCTATTGGGGCCCTTAATACTCGCGTAGGCCCACGGGCCCACGATTTCCGCGAAGGTTCTGCTGTCGGTGGTCGAGGTAGGATCTTTCTTTGCTGTCTTCATTGTGGGGTCTGTGGTTATCAGTCTTTGACTTCTCGAACGACTCCGGCCAGGTCCAACTCTTGTAGACCACTTACGTACACAGCGCTGTTTGCCGGGATGATCAGCGCTTTGTGCCGAGCGTGGGGCGCGTCAGTATGCACGATGCATACGGATTCGTGCCCGACTGTCAGCTTGAGAAGGACTTTCTCCAGCTGGCAGTTCTTCGGCACCGACGGGTTGCTGGTCACCGTGAAGCGACCAAGAGCGACGTGGTCACCGTGCGCGCCGGTAGCAACAGAGTATGCAGCATCCGGCAGCTCGTCGGTGATTTCTTTGGGATCCAGAGGCAGGACGTGGATCATGAGATCACCCTGCCTCGCAATTTGTCCGATTGCTACCTCCGCGCCGCCAAAGGCGGGGTCGTTTCGGATTGCCGTGGCGATTTGATGGCGTTGTTGTGTTTGCATGTTTTTAGAAAAGACTGTGCTAGTTATTGTGCACAGGGTGTTGCGGTTCGCTACTGTGATTTACCGGTGTGCCTTGCTTTTTAAGCAGTTTATCCGACTCTGACTTGAGGTCAAACATTCTTTGGTTATGTAACCGCTTGCATACCCAAGAACATTCCTACCCCTGTACGTATGTTGTTCTGTTCTAAGGCACTGGTCATCGTGTCGGTATACACGACGTCACCTGTGTCTAGTTTCGTGCGCGGTCCGACGGCCGCGAGCCTATGGCACGAATCTTCAATGTGTATCTGCTTTTCCATTTCCATTCAAATTCGGACTCCAACGCCCATATCCATGTCCGACCCCATTCCCATCCCGTCTCTCGACCCCGCACCCACGCCTACGCCAACTCCCGTACCCTTGTCCTTTTCCAGATCCACGCCAAACGCCACTTCCGTAGTCATTAATCTTCAATGTTTTACTCCTTTTCCTTTTCCATTCCTGTTGTGATCCCCATGCCCATACCCGTCTCCATACTTGTCCCCATCCCCATAGCCACTCCCGGAACCGAACCCACTTCGTCTCCCATACCAATTCCCGATTCCGTATCCGCGACCATATTCACACCAATCGCCAGTTCCGTAGTCGTCGATCTTCAATGTTTTCTTCCTCTGCCTCTTCCGTAGAAAGTTCCGGTGCCGACCCCATGTCCGTCTCCATTTTCAGATTCGGATCCGTTTCCCCAACCGTCCCCATTCCAACTCCCGCCTGCGCGCCCATCTCCGTACCCATATCCATAACCGTACCCATTTGCGAATCTGTTTCCATTTCCGAAATCGTTAATCTTCAATGTTTTCTTCCGCAGTCAAGTCGGTTACTGAATTCTCCCCCTTTTCCTCTTCCGTTCCCATTCGGGTAGGCAGACCCGAATCCATAGCCATTTCCATCCCGATGCCCAGCCCAACTACCAGACCCACATCCGTGCCCATTTCCATACAAATATCCGGACGTACATCCATATCCACAGTTCTTAATATTCAATGTTTTCCTCCTATGCCTCCTTCTCTCCAGGTGCCAGGTCCACCATACCCATACCCGCGCCAACCACCATACCAATGCCCGTTCTCGTTTCTATACCAATATACAGGGTCGCGCAGTTCGCCGTATCCGCGATTGTTAATCTTCAATGTTTTCCTCCTTTTCCGTTCACACCAAACGACGTGTTCCTTTCTAAAGTAAATTAAACTGAACAAAGTCCGTAATATACGGCTCACATATCTTATGACATATATCTCTGTATTATTCTCAATACAATATGAGTACGTTCTGTTGCACCGACCATACCAATCATAAGTTAGTAGGCCACATTAAATAGGTAGCTAAGTTGGAGACGTTTATTAAACAGGCTAAGCGATGTTGGAAGGGTTACAAGCCGGTACCCGGTAAGAAAGCGTATGCTGAAGGTTCTTGCGCGCCAATAGAGAAGAAAGCCGCCAAGGAGAAGACGCAAGCCGAGCTCATAAAGCTTATGTTGCGAGTTAAGCATAGACGCGAGGCAGCGGCCGCTAAACCTAGAGCTAAACCAGGTGTGATAAAGAAGGCGTCCGACGCGCTAGGATTAGGGCGCGCCATAGGTGCAAGTACTGTTGTTGGAGGTTATAATCAGAATATGCGCGGCTCAGACCGCGCCCGTCTTTTAAGCGAGCGCGCCAAGAAGTCTCCGTACTTTCAGAGACTATACGCTAAGCTCGACAACCCGTGATTCAATACTATGGATAACATCGAAAAAGGCCTACGCCAAGCCTTTCAAAAGCAGGCGACCACACAAGTTCCCTCCCTAGAACAACACTTTCTATCTCTCGTAGAGAATGAAGGTCAAGTTAAGCAGGCCGCTGGTCCTCAAATCGGACCTCTTATTCGACGCGCTAAAGCGCAGCCCGCTCGTATGGACGCTGATGTTAGCTGGAACGAGTATGCGACGGAGTTCAGTCCGAAGATGTCACCGGTACCTAAATCAGGAATCCTAGATAAGGTCAGAGGAGCTGCTGGGCACGCTGTCGAATATGCTCAACAAAATCCTGAGATTGTCGGCGGCGGGGCCGCCGCTGCATTAGGTCTCGGCGCTGGCGCGCTTATGCTGCGCGCCCGTGCTCGGCGTCGGCGCCAAGCCCAACAAGGCTGAGGTAGTTAGTGCTCACTATGCGTACAGGATTCGCGAAGGCCGCGGGAATGACTGGACCTGGAGGCGCGGCGGCTGAGTCGGGTGTTGCCGGCGTCACAGGCCTGGCGTCGGCAGCTCGCCGTGTATTAAGAACGCCTGAGTGGTCCCATTCTCCTCCTCCCCCTGGTTATGGTTACAAGGCCTGGCTCAGTCAAAACGACACTCACGACCATAACTTCCGTTCGGACATGGAAGCGTACGATTGGCTTACGCAAAGCCCGCTAAATTTGAGAAACCAGGCAGAAACAGCGGCTAGAATGCGAGAAAGAGTAAAACAGCATGTGGAACAGGCGCCCACGCCCGACAGAACGTCCGCAGCAACTTTAAAAACACCTGAAGTGACAGGTCGAGGTCTTGATGCCGCGCCTAGAGGCCTATCGGATCACATCCATTCTGGGCATCCGTACTTTCACCCGAGGGCATCAACCGCTAGTCAAGCATTAACTAGGCGCAACACCAGCGATGTGGTGCTTAGGCCCAAGACTCCGACTAGCGACATACACGTGGACGTCCTTCCCCGGAACCCGGCATCTGATGTTGCACCTAGATCAGGAATCCTAGATAAGGTCAGAGGAGCTGCTGGGCACGCTGTCGAATATGCTCAACAAAATCCTGAGATTGTCGGCGGCGGGGCCGCCGCTGCATTAGGTCTCGGCGCTGGCGCGCTTATGCTGCGCGCCCGTGCTCGGCGTCGGCGCCAAGCCCAACAAGGTTGATACACTTATGTCGTCTAATTTTACGCGTCTAACTAAAGCAGCTAATGCACGTAACGCGGCGGTGGCTGGGCTAGGTGTTGCCGGCGTCACAGGCGTGGCGCTGGCATCTCGTCGTGCATTAGATAGGCACATCTACGGCTCTAGATTGAACCATAGTCCTCATAGTCCCGCACCGACTTTAAAAACGCCTGAAGCGACCGGTGTAGACGTCATTCCCCGGAACCCGGCGTCTAGTGCGGCATTGCGGCATCATTGGGCGCAGGCGACTGGTCGTAGCGGCGCTGCACCGCCTAAATCAGGGATCCAAGGTGAATCAACGCCTGAAGCGACCGGTCGTATCGTCGATGCCACGCCTACAAGCACACCTGCTCCTAGCGTCTTTGACCACATCTCTCCTGAGCATGCAGTAGGTTACGGCGCAGCCGCCGCTGGCGCGGCCGGTTTAGCATACTACGCTAAGAAACGCTGGGATAAGTTCCAGAAAAATAGACAACTTCAAAAGCAATACGGTCTACGTTAATGACTACACAAAATTCCCAGCGCATCATCAAGATCGCCGTGCAAATGCATGAGCAGTCGAAGCAAGCCAGCATCCATGATATGGCGGCCGGATTAGGT
>ERZ1066116.255-NODE-255-length-17455-cov-17.359770_pt1 | contig 17455 bp, 29 predicted proteins | sample MGYA00382763_ERZ1066116 | MGnify/ENA primary metagenome ERZ1066116 (study PRJEB33369, sample SAMEA5778346) | biofilm metagenome | biome: Industrial cooling water; feature: Water cooling tower basin; material: Biofilm | place: United Arab Emirates | collected...
TCGGTAGGCCAAGCGGACGGAACAACAAATCCCACCTGCATAAAGCCTTCCCGTTTTTTCTTCAAACCTCTTTCACCTCAATCTTGTGCTGCAGTAACATCATCTTCTTCTTTAACCGGTACACTGGCAGCTTCATGGTAACTTCACTTTTTACATCTTCTACAATCATTACTCCTGTTTCTGCATCTGTATAAGTGAAGTCTGCAATGTAACTGGTGGCTTTTTGACCTTCTATCATCAACGGGAACTCTACCTGCCGGGCTAAGAATCCTATTTTACCTGCCTTTAATAAAAGTCTTAGTTCTTTATACCTTCGGGCCTCTTTCTTACTATCAAACGTCAAACCATCTTCATCTACACGTTGGCTCTTGTATTTACTTTGCTTCGTTTTTTTTGTTTCTGTTTTTTGAACAAGGTGCTGATTGCGCTTGCCTGCGGCTGACGAGATTATTTGTTCAATGGTTACAGTTTTACTTTTCATGAAAATAAATTTTCATCTTTCTCGATACTTGATACAGGCTTCCAACTGCCATTATCGCCGGATATTGAATGGGCAACATTTTCTAATGAATCCCAATCAACAAACTTTTGAATAGCAAGCAAGGCTTTCAGTTTGATAGTATCAAGTTTACCGTTTCTGTGCTTAGCTATCCTGATGTGTGTTTCGCCGCTTGTACTTTCACCAAACTCGTTTGATGTTTGGTTGTAATATTCGGGCCTATACATAAACATCACCATGTCTGCATCCTGCTCAATAGCTCCTGATTCACGAAGGTCACTCAACTGCGGCATCTTGTTATTACCCGTACGCTTGTCCGGCTCACGGCTTAACTGGGATAGCGCTATGACAGGTATATCAAGCTCCTTTGCCAACTTTTTTAAACCACGGCTTATTTCTGATATTTCCTGTTCACGATTACCTTTTCGTTCTACTCCACTCATCAACTGCAGGTAGTCAATAATCACAATCCCTGCATTGTATTTACGAACAGCCATCCGTGTTTTTGAACTTAACTGCAGGATGTTTTGAGCAGGCGTATCATCAAAATAAATTGGAGCTTTGTATAAATTGTTTGTTTTCTTGTAAAGCTGATCTACCTGCATATCGTCCAGTTTGCCGGTTGATATTTTTTCAATCCATATCTCGCTTTCAGCGCTCATTAATCTGTCAATCAACTGACCCGTGCTCATTTCCATAGAGAAGAATAGAACAGGAGTAGGTTTAAAATCATTCATAGCAGCATTACGTGCCAGGTTTAAAGCAAAGGCTGTTTTGCCTACTGATGGCCTTGCAGCTAAAATAATTAAATCAGGCTTTCTCCATCCCATGGTGATGCGGTCTAATGCACGGAAGCCGGATGGTATGCCTATCATTTCATTCCCTAATTGTCTAAGCTCGCTAATTCTTGTAAAGGATTGTGCCATGCCGTGCTGGATGTGAACTGCCGCTTTATTATGATGCCCAGTGTTTAGCCTTGTGAGTTTACTATCCATGGCATCTAACATTTGGAATGGGTCTGCACCATCTTCGTATGCATCGGTAAGTGTTTCACCACACATCCTTATAATTTCCCGCTGTATGTACTTTTGATAGACGATACGCATGTGTGCTTCGATATTAGCAGCAGAAACAACGGAATTGGTTAATTTGGTAATATAGTAAGCACCTCCCACTGTTTCCAGTTCCCCGTTAGCCCTAAGTTGTTGCACAACGGTAAGCATATCAATAGGGCTGCTTTTGCTGTTAAGCTGAAGCATAGCCTTAAATATCCGTTGGTGTGCATCAGAATAAAAACAATCCGTAGTGAGCAGCGTGGTTACTGTTTCAATCGTGTTTTTTACAAGCATGATGGCTCCGAGTATAACGGTTTCAACATCGGTGGCCTGTGGCGGCACTTTGCCGTAAACCATAGTACTCATGTCAACCTCACGGTTTTTACGATAGTTTTTATTTTTATTATTTTGCTGGACCCCCATTTTATAAACTATTGATTTTTAGTGAACTTTCGCTTATCGTGTTGTTAGCGGCAACTGCTACACCCCGTCAAATAGCGACATCGGTTTTTTGTAATTAGTTACCAAAATTTCTGTTCTTCTGTTCTTCATATTATGCCTTTCTCCTATCGTTATTACGTTCAAATTTCTTTCATGGGCTTGACTTAAAATAAATGGGTGGTCAAATTCAGAATAAGCGAACATTGCACCAGTATTTTGTAAGCAATCAAACAAATCAATTACATCGGTTTCATTAAAAGATTGGCTGTAATTATTGCCTGTTTCTAAATATGGTGGATCAGCATAAATCAAAGTTTGTTTTTCATCCTGCCTTCCATCCTGAATAAAATTTATGCTTTTAATAAACTTTCTAAAATCTAAATTTGAAAATTGGCAATCAATAAGCATCTTATTACAAAATGATAGCTTTTTATTTAAGGTTAAATTAAACTCGTTTTTGGCTGCATTCAACTTTAATGTAGTGCCTTTGCCCATAAAAACATAGTTAGTCAAATACAGAAACCTTGCAGCTTTTTTTATGCTATCAGTTTCTTTATTTTCATTCCAGTAATTAACTATGTCTTGGTGGTAAGGAGTATTACACATAAATTCATTTAACTCATTCGCTTTTTCGTTTACCACTATCCATAAATTGAATACTTCGCTATCAATATCATTAAGAAGATTATTGTTTACTCTTGGTTTATTAAAGAACATTCCACCAGCCCCAAAAAAAGGCTCTACATAAATTTTATGCTGTGGAAAATGCTTTTGTATTTCCTTCGCTATGTTGTTTTTATTTCCTAATCTTCTTAAAATCATTCCCTAAAATTTGACCGCAGCAGCCGCTAACATCGGTTTTGCAATATGGCGGTTTGACTGCATATTTTGAAGATTATTACTACTATTGGGCTTCGGCGGTGTATTGAGCATTTGTACCATCTAATACCGCCACATCGCAAAGCCGCAAAACGTTAGTTTGCATAGTTACCCTCCAAAATTTTCACATAGTTTTTATCGTTCTCAAAAATCCAGTCGAATGAAAACCATGAGCTTTCGTTTTTAAGTTTGTTGCTTTTGTGCACCTCGCCAATAATCTTGACAAAATCGAATCCCGGCTCTTTAATTCTTGCTTTGAGTTTTTTAAGTCGGCTATCCGTTAGCTGCTTTACCTGTGGTACGTTACAGCCTTTAACGGCTATATTCCAATACTCGGTGTAGGGTTCAAGAAATGCCGGCTTTTTTGCAAGGAAGTCTTTAAACGCTTCTACTACGGTTTTTAATTCTTTATCCTTCAATTCTTCCAATAGCTTTTCATAATCACCTTTTGAAACAATCGTCGGCGCTTCTTCGCCGACAAGAGCGATAGCTCTATTCTTTTTACTTACACTTATACTTAACTTATCTTCATCACCTACTACTCCACTACTATTACCCGACTGCTTCCCTACCTTTAACCAACTATTATCCGATTGTTTTTGATAACCAATTGAATTTAAAGCCTTTGTTAATTCTTCCTCGCTGCAATTCCTTGTTTTTGAAGGTTTTTCTACGCTCTGGTGCAGTCGAAAAGTCCTGATGTAGTAATATTGCTCACCTCTCACAGTAAACTTTATTAGCATATCCATCTTTTCGAGGGCTTCCAGCCACTTTGAAAAAGTTTCAAGTCTCAAGTTTTCTTTATACGGAAATATTTGATTTTTTAACCATACAGGATTGGCCCGTACAACTCCATAATCATCGCTGTAATTCCACGTAGCTATAAATGTTAATTGCACGGATTCTGATTCCTTGCCTAACTTTTCATCGTTCCAAAAATCTGGTTTAATCATTCTGTTCCTTGGCATAAATCAATTCCGTTTTATCGTGCTAAATGCTCATTCCAGGCTATCTGCTGCTGGACTTGCTTTGGTTTTTGTTTAGGATAGAAAATTTCATTCAACTGATTTTCATAACGGTATAGGATTGCAAATTTCTTTTGTCGCTCTTCGGTAAGTTCTTTTGGTGTTTTCTTCAGGTCGTTAGAGGCATCAACAAGCAGCTTTGCCAACTCTTTTATTTTTTTGAGTTCGGCATTTTCGGCCCTGAGCCGGTCAATTTCTTTTATGTAGAAATCGTTACTGCTCATTTTCTGTTACAAAGTTTTTTTCAATCCACTCATCTGCCCGGCGGTGATAGTATTTTAAAAGTTTATCGTTCTTACTCAGGTGGTCATTAACCGTTACTTCCTTTTCTCTTTTTCTGAGGTTGTAGAGTATGGATGCTCCTTCTTTTAATGCATTGGTATCGCCTGTGAATTTTGGTTTCATAGAATTACGGGTTTAATATTTGGGAAACTGTCTAATCTTTAAACGCTCTGGGAACTCCTCGATTTTACCGCCGTGCCTGTCGCTCATATTCAGTTCTTTGGCAAGATGGGTGCCCATTTGCTTTACAAACACAGGAATATTAGCACTATCACACTGTTGTACTATTAACTCCATGCACAGTTTCATAAGTGTACCACTTTTGCTTACTACCTTACCCGCCATACCCGCTGGATGATCGGGGAAGGATGAGTTATTTCTTTTGTCTGCTCGAACAGCAACTTCTATCGCCTGCCATATTTCTTGTCGTTTCATCAGAGTTGTTCTTTAATGTGTTCTACAACTATCTTCTCTCCTGACAATACCTGGATGCAAAGGTTTTCAATGATGCTCTGTTGCTCAGGGTTCATTCTTCTCACCATTTCTTTTATCTGCTCCACGGTAAAGGGTCTGTTTCTACTACCTGTTTTTCAAACGTTTCAAACCTGTCTTTGCTGAATATGTTTTTAAACCTGTTGAGCGCAAAACTGCTGTCTGCTGCTGCACCGGTGCATACCTGACGAACAAAGAAGGGGAAGGCGCCATCTGTTGACAAATCACGAAACAATAATCTTGCAGCGGCAATGTGCTTACAAGGATCGTAAAGCATGGAAGCCTGTACGGATGTTGGTTGGTATTTTATTTTTGTATGACTGTTCATGATAAAAAAGCCGCCTACTTTATTTCAGCAGCTTTTGTTTTGTTTATTTGTTAATCACAACAAAGCCTTCGCAGGATTCTAATTCTTTGTTGAAAATTTCATCAATCTGTGATTCCATGGCTTCTTTAAGACCAACTGATTCAAGCCAAAACTGTACATCTCCGTTTACTACATCAAAGCATATTTCAACGGTGATGTTTTGATTGGTAAATCCTTTGTACAAGGGAAGCGTAAGGGTAAATTCTTTAACCATACCGCCATCGTCAACGGTTTTTACATCCTGCAGGTTACGCCTGTTGCCTTGGTTGTCTTTTTCCTGCTGTATTTCCGTTTCTGATTTAATGCGGAGTTTTGATAAACCCAGCACAATTTGTCCATGTTGGTTTCTGTCCTGAAAATACAGGCGGTTGAACCTGATAAGGTCCAGCAACTGCTTCCGGTTGTACTTAACCGTGGTGTTGATGCCAAACTGCTTGAGCTCTTCAGATTGTTCAAGTGTTCCCAAAATGGATGCCCCATAATAGTTTTCGGGGTCAAGTTGCAGCAAGATTGTTTTCTTGTGCTTATCCACCGTTACGATTGCTTTGTTTTTATCAATAGCCTGCAAGCTGTAACCGGATTGCCTGTTTTTAATAAAGTTTGCTACGGAGTGGATGTCGCCCGAAATCTCTATAACTTGGGGCTCTTGTATTGGCAAGGGGTCTGCAGCCTTGCCTTCACGAAGGATAATTTCTCCGTTCGTGTTTTCGATGTGAAGTTTTAATGTTTCCATTATTGATTTACTACTTTAGGGAGTGAAAAAATAGTTCCTTGCTTTTCTTCGGGACGGAGGCGTCGGGATGAAACCAGGTCGCCGTCTTGGTCATAAATTTCCATCATGCCGTCGTCGTGGTTTGCCATGTGGAACAATGTGCCGTCAACATCTGTCTGCTTTGTTTTAATTTCTGTAAGCAGTCTTTTGTTGGTTTGCTTCAAAGGGTCCATTTTCAGTTTGAAGTCGTCTTTTACCTCTTTCAACTCGTCTTCAAACTTGTTTAACTTGATGCAATTGTCGGCCAAATCTTCCCTCCTTTCCGCTAACTCTTCCGGGGTGAGCGTTTTTTGATAGTTGGTATTTTCAATTTTTGCAGCGTTTTCCTGCATCAACGACAAACGCTCCTTTGGCGTAAGTTCCGGCATGAATTTTTTTGCCATGTGTATTGTTTTTAATTATTATTGAATGTGTTTACTCTTTGAAAATCCTTGTTCTAATGCCCAAAGCGGATGTTTTTCTATGTAACCGTTACAATGGTTGCATGCACGTACCAAATTCTTTACATCCAGCATGTTTTTTTCTGTGCGCTTTTGTACGTGGTGCATGCCCTGAGCTATTTTTGTACATCCCGGCGCTTTAACTTCACACTGGTTGTTTTGTTTCAATAGTTCTTTCACCAACGCTTTATACTCTTTGTCTAACGCTGCACGTTTTGCGCTTTTGTCTGCAATAGGCTTGCTTACGGGTTTGGATTGTGGTTGGATGCCATACACCCTATTATGATTCAGGCACAATCCTTTTTTGTAAGCGTGCTGCTTGCAGAGTGGGAAAGAACAGGTTTCGCTCATGCTGTAGCTTTTTCAGGTTTGTAAAATGCCTGGAAGCGTACTGTTTGCGTGTACTCAGGCGATTTTATCAATCCATCACCCATACCCGTGAGCGATTCTGCTCCCGCTTCATCCAACACAACACGGCTATCTGTTTCTTTAGCCACACGGAAACATATTTGAACAGGGAAGTTTACTTTGGCATCACCGGTAATTACTTTTACAGATGCACGCTGCGTTGCTGCCATTATCCTGAATCCGCTGCTTCTACCTTTCTGCAGAAGTATTCGCAGGTTTTCTTCCAGTGATTTTAACTCGCCCGTTTGTTTTCTCTCATACTTAGGTAAACCCTTGGCTGTGATACCCGTAACAACTTGCTCATAAACTTTCAGGTCATTGCCTTTGCGACTGTTAGCCACCGAATCTGCAAACTCATCTGCAATAATGAGTGTGGTTTGGCGCTTGCCTGACTGCACAAGTGATTCCATGTGTTTTACAAGTTTATCCATGGTATTTTCAATGGCCTCAATTTCATTTACAACCACAATACGAGTATCGCCGGAGTAGTTGTATTTGATAAATTCGTATTTGGGGTCAAGGATTACAATGTTATCAATGTTGTTCATCTGCATTGCATATTCCAACGTATTTTGAAGGCATACGCTTTTACCTGAACCGGTACTTCCGCACACTAATGCATGTGGTGTGCTGTGGTTTGACAAGTCCCAATAAACAGTTTGATTGAAGTTGTCTTTGCCCAAAGGAATTTTCATACCTGTTTGTTCTGCAGGGTCAAAGAGAAGTACCTTATCACGTTTGCGGGCAAACTCAACTGCTAAATAACTTTTACCTTCGTGCACTACCATTTCACTGCTGATGCGTACATTGGCTACATCAAGAGCGTTGGCTATATCCAATCTCCTTGCCTGCACTTGGTTAATTTTAATACCTGCTGAAACTTCAAGTAAGTATGTGTTGCTGCTGTAGCCTTCAAACTGGTGCGCAACGTTTACAATAATTCCGAAACTGCGGAGTATGTGTTCAATTTTTTGTGATGGGGTCATGTTTTTACTGCTTAAATCGTATTGAATAAATGATGCTGCGTTTTCTTTGAATTTGCGAATAGCTGAAGGCGGTACCACGTCAATTGTTGTATCCCTTATTTTTTTGAGGCGTTGTGATATTAACTCTTGTTTACTTGCCGGTACATTAAAATCCTCCACTTCGCTGATCATGGTTCGGGCCCAGAAGTCAAACAACTCAGCCATATCAGTAAAGTTGTCGCTGTAGTTAATGGTGTAGATATAATCTGGGTTGTTAACCGCCTCAATCATTTTTTTGAGCGGTTCATACAAAAGCGCTTCGTACAATCTTTCGGTGTCGGGTGTAAACACTACATCAAACCTGTTGAGTTGTGAACTGCCGTCTTTGTTTTTTGAACTTTTGTTTTCTACAAACCAAACTTCATCAACCTTTTTACCTGTTGCGGATTCATACCCTTTTTTATAGGTGATGGCCTGTGGTCCTATCAAAAGCGCCTGTTCTTTCTCATCTGTAAATACTGACTTGCCCTTGTGGTCAATTACCGCTACGGTGTTGCGCTTTGTTTTTACAACCAAGTCAATCATGCCATGGCAAGGAAGAGGTATATCAACTCCGTTGATGGTAAGGAACTGGTCAAAGTAAAATTCAACGTCCAATACTTCTTCAATATCATCTTCATACACATTTCTTTCAGCCATGAAGTTTTTTATAAACTCATTTGCTGTTTTGAGTGCCTTTTGCATACACTCTTCAACCGTGGGTGTAGTTTTTTGAATTTTCCAATTATTTGAAGGGATGGCTTCAATGGCTTCTGCAGCCGCTATTTCCATGTCAACTATATCACATGCGCCGCCAATCTTTTTTTGATTGAAGTATAGTTGAAGCGCTTTATGATATGCGGTGCCGGCCGCACTGGTGGCGCTGCTTCTGTCTGTTTCTCCGTACACGTACACTTTTTCAAATGCCTTTTCATTACGTGCAAACTGTGTGACTTTTGAATAGCTCCATGAATCAATAAGAAACTGACTAAAGAGGTTTTCAAGCTGCTCGGGGTTGTAGTTTCTGTATTGGCTCATGGCATGTTAATTTGTTGTTGTTCGCCATTTTTTTGGGCTGTTTTTATTTCCTTTTTTTTATCCTCTACATCGGCATCTTCGTTTGTATTGTCTATGTAGGTTACGTCTTCTGTATCCGCATCGTTTATTACGGCCTGATCTGTAATAATTGCCTTTTGCATTTCAACAGAAAGCGGAGCGTATTTAGATAGCAAAAGCTTTAAAACTGTTTTGCTTGCCATTGCATCAAAGTTGTCCTTCCACAATCCGAAACCCTTTTTAAATGATTGGCTATATTGTGAGCCGTGTTTTTTTAATTGATCAACAGTCATGTACATTGTAGCTTCATAACCATTAAGTAATTTAAACCTTGCAGCATATCCTATGAGCTTGTCGCTTTTTTTATTAAAGTCAAACTCGTAACCGTCAAGCGGGTTTTCGCTAATAATTTGGCCCTCGTAAATTGGGGCTGCGTAAATACTTTTGAATTGGCCGCTACGCTGAGCAAGCTGTATAAACCCTTTGTATCCAAGCTGAAATTGAGCTACTTGTCCCTTGTCTTTGTCTCTGTATGGAACTATGTATGCAAAACCTAAGTTTTGATTGAGTGGTAAGTCAAGGGTTGCAGCAACTGCGGCAGCCTGATAGATACTTACCGGATCTGCTTTTGAAAGTAAATCTGATTGTGTTGTTATTTGTAAAACACTTGTCATAAAAGATGCCGCTCTTTTACCAAGCATTTCTTTAAACTTTGTTTTTACGTCATCTCTTTCAAAAAGGCTTTTAGTTGTTAATTGATTTGACATTATTTTTTGATTTTAATTGACGTTTACTTAAATCACTTGTGCGTGCTATTCTTATTTCATCCTCTGCAAACCAATCACCGTTCCCGTTTTCATCTATACAGTAGTAAGAAGCCGGTTTAAACCCACGCTCAGCGCTTATAATGGTTAAATGATTGCCTCCGTTTACTGGTATTACTATGTCAAGCGCTTCGTACATTACTTTTTTTTCGTTTTGCAGCCGTGTGATACTAATGGTTTGCCTGGATTGTTTTCATCAACTGCGTTTTCAAAACGTGGCTTTGGATTAGCTGCATAAAACTCTGCAGGTGTATATCCTTGTCCGTTTATCCATATCTTACCATTGTGTATGCTTGCTGGCTGTTGTGTTCATGCTAATAATGCTTTTAGATATTTTCCTATTGAATAATACACCATAGCTTATGCCTCCTCTTTTGTTACGATTTTCCAGTTACCGTTTAAATCTTTGAGAGTTTTTGCTGCTGCATCCCATGTAGAGAAATAAGAAGCATAGTGCTTGCTATCTGTTGTTTGTTGGTTGCCCGTATCGTCGGTACCTGCAAAAAACTGATTTGATATTATGTTTTTAATTAGCCACATGGATTTTTTTTAAAAGATGCCGGTCTTTCCCGGCTGTCAGGCATTCCTTGTTGTTTGTCGGCGTAAAGTGAGATTTACTCACCGTAGGTATTTAGGTTCATCCTCATTTGCTTATCGCCTTGCCAAAGCGAAACCGTGGGTACACCATTTAGGCATCAGATGAAGTTCAACCGCCATTAATTCTGCTTAATTATGGGGTTTATTGCTGCTATTCTCGAACTTCATTTATTAGCATCGGCTGTCCCTGATTTTTTCACGGCCTCAAACAGCGTTGACCGTACCGTATTGTTCGTAGCATCTGCTTTAGTTACTTCGTTACTTTAATCTTATACGTTTATGCCCTCCCGCCAATAAATACTAATCAAAGAACATGAACCCCTTTCTGTATGGTTGTTGCGCAGGCTGGATTCGAACCAGCGTTCTCCGAGTTATGAGCCCGACGAGATAGACCGCTTCTCCACTGCACGGTGTATGGTTGTTTCGCCCCCTGTATTGTTGGATGCTTCTTGTCGGCAAGAACCATTAAGGGAGCCACCCCAACCACAACTATGTAAAAGAACTTGGTTTTAAATAAGCTCACTAAGCCACCGATTGTTTCTGCATCCTGAGTATTTCTTTACCCTCGTTCATCCCGTGCAGTTTGGGTGCGGATGTATAATTGGCCTTAACACCGCCGTAGGTCTAATTACTCACATGGTCTTACAAGTATTTCATCTGCCATGTGTATCAGCCAATAGCCTATTGCTATTTTAATATTGTAAAAGAACTTTTTTTAATAAGAGCCGGTGAGTAGAAACCCTCCGGCGTACGATTTGCTTGCCATATGAAAATCTTAACGCTTCTTCAAATCCTTCTGCATCAAATCACGAATACGTTGTGCGGCTGATACGTTCAGCTTTTTGCAATGGCGGTTAAACTTTGCCCGTAATGATTTCGAGCATGGTACCGTTACCTTAACAGTGCTTGTTTTTTTTTCTGCAGGCATGATATTTTGTTTTGTGATTAAAAGAAATGATCATAGTCGTCGCTGCTATTCTGTGGCGTGTTAATTACGTACAGGATGCCACACAAAGCATGCACACTGCAATCATCCATGTTTCAACGTTCATTAATATTTCTAACAGCATAACCTTTGTTTTAAAAGCCCCCTGCTTGCCCAGTTAACGTTATCATCAGGTTCAGGGGGCTGTTTCAAAAAAAACAACTAACCATATTTACAACTAAAAGAACTCGTTTTAAAAGAGCCCCGTTTAAAAAAACAGGGCGTTGTTTACCCAAAAAAACCAAACGTCATTTAGGCTTGTGCGCTTTAGGCACATAACCAAACCGTTTAATGCAGTCATAGGGGTCGTAACCTTTACGGCTGTTCATCAGGAAAAATGTTTTGATCAATGCAATCAGTTTCATATCAGTTGAGTTTTGATGCTATGTGGGTGTAATTCATCAATGCAGATTTGCAATCCTTAACAGTAAAAATTTTGATCCCCACCCAAAAAGCATATTGCTTTACTGTTTTATAAAATGCTGCATCCGGTACGCTTACAAACACCCGCTGCGTTAATTGTTGATTACTCATGCTTCGTTAAACTTTAAGATTCTGCAGGTAAGATCATCGCCAATAGTTTCAGCCATCAAATCGGGGTTGTCCTGCGCCTGGCTCTTTACCCATGCAATCAATTCACCGATCGGTCTTTTTTTAAGAAACGACCTTTGTATAGCTAAATGAATTATGCTTTCTCCACGGCCGGAGGCACGCTCCAGATCAATTCCAATCTTTACTTTTTGAAAGCTGGCGGCTATGTTTGGTAATTGTGCTAAGCTTGTCATGGTACCGGATTATTTAAAAAGGTTATAACTCATGCCTATAGTAGCGGTTACAAAACGTGGTGAGTAGTTGCCGGAGACAAAGAAGGTTCCACGGTCATAGTGCATGAAGTGATAAGCACCACCTATGCTCCACGTTTTACTATTCATTTCTTTGTTTTCGTTGGATTTATGAACCCACACATACCCGGCATACAAATGCAACCTGTCTCCTATAATGTAACCGGCACGGGCATTAAATAAGGATGGCTGACTGTTGTCAATCATTGATATGTAACCTGCACTGATGGTGGCATTGTTTGTACGGATGCCAAGCTGCAGCTCACCACTCAGGTATTTACCCGTCATGCCAGGGCCAAATGATGTGTACAGATGCTGCCCTTGTGAAGTAAGGCAGATGAATACTGTGATAATTGCAAAGAATCGTTTCATATATTGTGTTTTTAATATCCCCAGTGATCGTCCATTTGCTTTTCATAGTGTGCGGTTAACTTACTCAGCAGTTTGTCTACTGCATCCTCTGCATCTTCATTGGGTACATTTACGGGTAATACATTTCCAAAGCGGTTCAACTGAAACACTTCATAGAACGTTTGGGGTTCATCCACTAAATGCTCTGTATGTACTACTTCGTTTGCCATGTTTTTTAAAAGGAGCCTGAGAGCAGGCCCCCGAACTACTGATTATACCATCACCTGCGTGATAAGTTTTTTCAACGATTGTTTTTGCCACCAGCCTTGCAAGCCACTTGTGTGCTTCTGTGGGAGTAAAACCTATTTTCCCTGTTTGTGGTATTGACAAAGCTGTTTCCATGTATTACCTTTGTTCTTGCAATTCAGGCTCTACTAACTCTTCTGCATTGGTTTTTAAATAATCTGCAATCAGCTTCACCACATGATACTGATTCACTACATTTCCGTTACGCCTAACTGTGTCTGCAATAGATGAGGCTTTTACGCCTACTGCTTTGCCTACTATGTAAAAAAGGTCTATGTCGTCAAGCACTTTATCTATTACAGCCTTTTTTAATCTTACCATTTTGTATATTTGAAATATTAAAAGCAAATATAAGTAAGAAAAATATCACAAACCAAATTTAAAGTGAGAATTATATTTTGTCAACAATTAAGACGATATTTTTTGATGCCACCAAAGAAAAGAAGATTTCTATTGCACACCAAAGGAGACCATTTCGGAACTTTTCAGCAGATTGAATGCTTGGCTTCTGTGTTTGCTGCTTGACTTTAACAACTTTAAAAACTATATTTGATAATACAAAACACACAATTATGAAACGCTTATTTATCTTCTCGGTTATTTGTTTGTTGCTGTCCTGTGCTACCACAAAAGAAACACCATTAGAGCGCCGGATGAATCAGTACATGGGATGGAGCAAACGTGATATCCTTATTCATTGGGGGGAGCCTGTAAGAGATGGCTATGTGGATGGCGTTGGCAAGGTACTGGCTTTTACTCGGTACAAAAGAGGTGCGTTCGGCAATGACTATTACGAAAACACTGTATTTTTCCTGAATACAGATTACAAGGTTGAAGGATGGAGGGTAACAAACGACCCCGTGCCCGTTGACCGGTTAGATATCCGTGTGTGGCGCTTTTAATGGGCTCATTTTACCCTTGCCTTCAATTAACCATTCCCATGTTAAGTTAAAGTGCGCTTTGAATTTCACAAGAAAATCAAAGTGTGGCGTGTGGCGTTTGCGTTCTACCGAAATGATGTAGAACACATTCTCCTTCATGTCTTCGGCAAGCTGCTCCCTGGTTAAGTTGTTCAACTCCCGGACAATTTTAATTCGTTTGCATATGGCGTTATCGTACTTTTTTGTGTTCACTTGTGTTTGTGTTGTGGCTACTTCACCAATTTAATCTCCAGCTTATAACCTAATGTCTCGGCCATTATCACCAATGTTTTAAGATTGGGATTGCCTCTGCCCATTTCGGTATTTATGATGGTGGTCCGTCCTACGGGGCATTTCCCCACAAACACGTCTTGGGACCACTGGCGAACGTCTCTTTTCTCCCGAAAAGAAACGCTCAACTCGTGCATGAGTTCTATAAATTTAATCTCAGCCTTGGAGTTTATATCGAATGTAGTTACCGGGTTTTTTGTAGATTCTTTCTGATTCATAAAATTTGCCCATTTGTGTTAATGTGTGTTTGATGTGCTCGGTCGTATCCTTTAATAGGGGAAGTTTGCCGCTGATGGTGCCTTGGAACACGATATAAATGCGGTAACAAAGAATATTTTCCATCATTTTACCGTGATATTGCTGCAGAAAACTAAATTCCTCGGCCTGTGTTTTGAATTGGAAAACCTGAGCAATGTAAAACGGCTGCTTTGTGAATAGAATTAGTTCTACTCCTGGCAATTCCTCTTTATTGTTAAGAAACATGAAATTTGGCAGTTTGGGCAAGCTCATGCGCTGGTTGTTTGGGACGTTGAAAGTAGGGTATTTTTGTATGCTTCGCAAAATTCAAGCACCGTTAATTTGTCATCAGTTGGTAAACTGGTGAGGTAATACGGGAAGGGGCTTTTATCGGTTTTTACAACTATGTCCCCGCCCTTTTTATAAACTTCTTCAATTAAAGCACCTTCTTCCGTGTCCCATCCTAACACATATAAACCGTCCTGATCTTCATCGTCCTCTGGGGCTGTGATTTCTTGAACTGTTTCAAATATCTTGTTGAGGCGGTCGCAAATGTCGCTTCTTAACTGTTCGTGGATTGCTGTTAAATCTTGCATTTCTGTTTGTTTTTTGTTGTGATTGATTATATTTACTTTTCAAACGAAATGGCCGTGTGCCTTTTCGTGTTGTGATTTGCTTTAAGAAGGGAGGTGTAACCCTCCCTTTATTATTCCTCCGCTCTTGTCTTTAATATTCTGAATACTTTCCAATAATCGCTTTTTATGAATGGGATTCCTTTTCTTTTCAAAAGGTCATTAAAAATCTTATCTGCATATTCACTTTTACTTTTTCCGCTCATGTTAGCCATTGCCTTGATTCCTTCTTCAAATTCTTCGTCTATATCAATAGCGGCGGCTTCTCCGGGAACGGCTGCGTCTTTTTCCTCTTTTCTTTTTTGATACTCTGCCGCCGCAATCGCCTTTAACTCGGCACGGCGGACAGCGACTTTCTTTATCTTAGCGTAAATACTTTTGGCAACATCAAAGTCTATTCCTTCGCCGTCTTTAATAGATTGAATGATTTCTTCTTCCGCTTCTTCAATTGAGTTGTAAACTATTGGGGCGTTATTATTTTTTTCTTGTACATACCACTCTGAACGCTCGTAATAGTATAATTCTGCATCTTCTTCTTTGTCAAATGTTGGCCCCGTGTAATGCGGATTATTACCATTTACTCCCCAGCTCCATATTTGCCACTCTTTGACATCTTCGCCTAAGTAATTGTATTTTTCCTGTTCATCTTCTTCCAGTTCTTTGTATTCGCTTTCCCATATTTCTGCACCCGTTTCCACGTTCTTCATCAAATACTCTTTAACCTCTCTAATGTGCATCCGATCAGCTACACCTCTGGGGGATGTACACAGGTCTTTGCCAAAGTCGTTCAAATAACCTCTGTAAGTGTCTTTTTGGATTTCTCCGTTTTGAACATAAAAAATTGTTTGGTTTAATTTTTCTTGTGTCATAAGATTTGCCGTTGGGTCAGGTGCGCTTACCTGTTTTTTTGGTTTTTAAAAATAGTTGTTTACTTTCAGTTGTGCAATATTGTTTGTAATTGGTTTACTTAATCCGGCTGCATCTGCTCACCATATTCCGGTAATGTTCGGACGTGGTAAGGGGTGGTTGGCCGTATGTCTCAATAAAAATCTCTGCCTCCGCTTTTGTGTGAAACTCTCTGCGTTCAATTAATATCCCATTGCTTCGGATCAGTACCAGGTGCATGCTGTCGCTGCGGTTGGCGGGCGTGTGCGGGGGGTGTGGGTTGTGTGTTGCATTGTGATTTGTTTAATTGTTAGTGAATGGTTCCCGCTGCCATCACGAATGGCCTCTGCCGGTGCAGGTCGGGAAAGGGGGATTAATGATTGAGGAAAAAATACACTGTGCCGTCTTCGTCTCTGGCTGTATTGTAATCGTATCTCAAATTGCAATTCCAAGTGGCTTCCCAATCAATTACTATCCATGACGGGAAATCCTTTGGAATGTAGCCCAATTCTTCGGCCTGCTGCTCCGCAAAATCCGCTCCTGTGTCCGCTGTGCCGTGGAATGCGTCCTGTGCTTTATCAAGTGTGCATTCGTCAATGCTGTAGCCTGTAGCTTCGGCGTACATTTCAGCCATCTTGCGATCATATTCATCCATATTTACAAACTCAATCAGCTTTTCCAGTTCATCACTACTCATGGATTCAGAATAGAATGCCTTCGGGAATCCTTCGTAATCCTGAAACATAAATTCTGGGTCTTCCTCATCGCTGTGTAATTGCTTGCAATACTCTAAGAAACTGTCCGCATTGCTAAACTGTGTTAAGTCAATCCATTCGCCTTGAATGCTGCCGTTGTTGTACTTTGCGTAAGTGCCGCAATAGAGTTGTGGGGTTGTTGTTGTCTTTGTCATTGTGTTTAATTTAATTGTTGGGGGAAGGGGTTATCTGAATAATGCTACTATCTTATCAGTAGTAGTTGGCTCGTTTGGGTCGTTTGCATCCACGTTAAACCCGTGCGCCTGCATAGCCGTTTCGATAGCCTGGTCGCTGCCTTCGGATTGCTGTGCAGCCTTAATAGCGTGTAAATAATTAAGCTGTGCGGCCGTAATTCCTGCCATCAGCATAAAAGCACCAATAAATAAACAGGTAACTATCTTTTTCATCTTCTTATCCCTGACTTATTAACCGTTTCGGCTCGGCTTAAATAATTATAAAACGTAATTGCAGAACAATATTAGTACGGTATAATGTACTTTGCAACAAATAACAGGATGAACGGCAAATAAAATTGATGAACGGTAAATGTTACTTCTTCATCCTTTTCTTTGCCAACTTAACAAGGTATGTGGCTGCATCTTCAAGCTCTTTTAACCTGTTTACTCCCGCTATTGTGATCTGATAAACGTGCTGCGGGCGGCTCTTGCCGGTCTCAATTCTATCAAGATAACCCAATTCAATTAACTTCTCAGTTCTTGCCTTCAATTGCTTGTGAGTGGCTGAGTACAGCACATTTGTAAACCGTGCAGGAACATAGTACAGCGGTCGGGGCTGGTCCTTAGTAACCAGGTAAAAGCAGTATAGTAAATCAATATATTGGCGGCTGAATCTGTCATGCCTCAATCTGTTGGCACGCTTTAAAGCAGCAGTTAAGATCATCATATTAAGAATATTTATATCTTTCATGTATGCCGTGCCTTTGTTTGTGTTGTGATTTGCTAAGGTACATTATGTGGTTACTTTATTCGTTCGCCTACACAACTATTTTTTTTGAAACGGTTGCATCCGTAACGGTTTCGCTTGCAACTATCAGTCATTTTCCCCTCCATATTTGCCCGTGAAACGTTCATTTTATTGTACTTTGTGGAT
>ERZ1066116.257-NODE-257-length-16857-cov-35.203250_pt1 | contig 16857 bp, 13 predicted proteins | sample MGYA00382763_ERZ1066116 | MGnify/ENA primary metagenome ERZ1066116 (study PRJEB33369, sample SAMEA5778346) | biofilm metagenome | biome: Industrial cooling water; feature: Water cooling tower basin; material: Biofilm | place: United Arab Emirates | collected...
GAATTTACCGTCCTCAGCCGCTTTCCAGCTTCTTAGTTTTGTCAGTCAAGCAGGTGTAACGACTCAGCGTTAGAAGAAAGAGGCAACTACTCGCGTTAGTCGAAGGGTTGCTGAAGCGGATAGTGAAGTTGAATCTGCTGAAAGTGTGGGTGGAAGCTTTGGAGAACCAGTTGAGCAAGAATAGCCGCCATAGCAGCAAGCCGCAATCCGGGCAGTCATGTATAAACAAATTCCAAACAACGCCAGATCGCGCTCAGTCGGCAGTCCCTCTGTATAAGAGAGCAATGGCAGGGAGGCGATCGCCTCCATTCCTTCCCCTTTTCCACTCCAAACCAGCAGCCGCAATAGCTTTAGATCTGCAACCAACCCCACCTTGCCATCAAACAACCAAGCAATCTCTTGCGGCGAGAGGATCTTAGCTTGGTCGTGGCGGTTGATTTTCACGGCTGAAGCAGTACGGGTGTTCAGCCAATTCTACATTAGGAAATCGTCATAAGTTAATGTATCGACCTCAAACACTGATTCTTTCGTAAGTTCGGATCTTGAGATTGAGAAGACTTAAGGAAAACTTATCGTTGAGGAGTTATCTGAGGCAGAACATCAAAGCAATTCTGTCGATTTAGGTTTTCATCGACAGAATTGCTTTTGGAGAGCTAGAGCCAGAATTGGCGATCGCACTCAGGTACATAAACTCCATTCAGCCGTAAATCCGCTAACCGATCAGCACCATGCAGCAACATCGGCAACCGGGGTGGCTTCAGGGCATCGTGATGCAGTAGGGTCAGCTTCAAAGTGGCATCCATAATTTGCTCGATCGCTGCTGGATGCCCTTCAGGGCGAACTGTCAGGCGAATTGGACGGGGAACTCCGATTCTGTCACTGACCTGGGTCGTGACCAGAATGGCTTCATGGCTGGAGAGTTTCAACCCAAGTCCGCGAGTCGGAGCCGCGATGCTGCGTCCTCCCTCCGAGTTCGATCGCGGGAGGTTATAAAGCCTTGACGTACCTGACTTACGGCACTCGACCAGAATGAACCGAGCTTGGATCGCCGCTGCCCAGTTCAATAGGTGAGTCACCTCTTCGCCGCAGAAACGTCCATCCCGGTAGATTAGAACTGTTTTTCCTCTCAATGCACCGGCTGGTAGTAGCGCCTCCAGAAACCGTTGCGGAATTTCTTCTCCCTCGATCGCGGCATCTTCCGACTTTGCTCGAATAAATTCTCCTCGGTTGCCATACAAGCAGACTCCGGCACAGGCATTCATACTGCCTGACAACCGCCGCTTCTTGGAACGCGCCACGTCTAGCCCAATAAACACATCGGCAACCTGCAAGGGTTCTGCGAGAACAAAAGGAATGTTCCCTAATTTCGCTAGCACTCCCAGCATCACCTGATTCAAAACAAATCGAGTTTCCTTCCGAAGTGTCTCTTCATAGATGAACTGACTAGCGATCTGGCGGCGCAGCAGCTTCGAGTAAATCCGGTGGTAGAGGCTGCCGCTCTCGTCATCGTCACAACTACGATCGCTTTGGGGCAAGAAGACAAACATGATGTCTGGCTTGATCGTCATCAATTCATCCAGTTTGTCCTCTAGCGTTGCCCGCCCCTCTGGACTGTTCCAGTTATCCACCGAAATGACTTCGGTGCTGGAGTTGAGTTGTACGCTGGGAAACTTGTAGCGATCGAGTTGCTGCCGCACCTGCTGCATAAATCCATTGACCTGCGCTTCGGGCTTGAGCAGGTTTAGTACCGCGAGCCGAATGGGTCTTTCTGAAGCATTTTGATAATCCTGGTGCCGCTGATAAACTCCCCCATTCGCCAATCCACGCAGGATGCCGTTGTAGAGTCCTGTCACACCCTGTCCAAATTGAATTGGTGTTTGCTCAATCGGGTGCTCTGGTAACCAGAATAAATCTGCGTTGGCTACGCCGTTGATGGCTTTGAGAAATTGAATACCGTAGGGTCGCAGTGCCTCCTTTGCGGCTGCGCTGTATTCCCTCAGAAGGTGCTGCCGGTCTGCATACGATATTTTGGTTTGCTCCAGCAGAGTTCCAAAATCAACGTCTAACTGATTGGCGGTTTCGGCAGTGACGCAGGGTCGCAATGCCGCCATTGCATAGGGGTAGAGGCGTTTGCTGTTTTGCCCAAAGCGCACAGCTACCACCGGCTGCTCTGCCGGAGCGTCCTCCAGTGCTTTACGGCTGATAGCGCCACTGGCTTTTGTGAGTAGAACATTCTTATGCTCTGCAATCGTTCCAACAATCTCTTCGATCGCCGCGGTGCTATCGGTATCCAGGGTTTCAACCTTCAAACCAACCAGCAACCGCTCAGGTTTCTGGCGGTAGGGATGATTTGCCAAAAAGCCATCTAATGTCCCCTGAAACGTAATGCGACTGTGGGGAGATAGGGCGATCGCCGGATGAAGAATTTGATTGATTTCAACCGTCTCTGCCCCAAAGTCCGCCCTCCGCTTGACCTCAATGCTTTGCTCCGAATATACAGTCTTGGGCTGAAATGGTTGGCTGACATCCAAAATCTGTTCTGCAAAGGCAGCAATGATATCTGGAGTCACCTGCGGATTCCGCGATCGCTGAAATCGCCACTCTGGGTCAGAGGGTTCACAAATCTCCCGGTGAATGTATTCCAGTGCCCCTGTCCATTCTGCATCCGCTGGTAGGGTCTGTCCCTGCTTCGCCAGGGCATAAAAAAGACCCTCCTTCCAAACCACAATGACGTTTGGGAAGTACCGCGAAAAGCGATAGCTCAGCCGCAACCCATCTTCACGATCTGTCAGGGGCGACAATCGAAAACTGATCAAGTTCAGATCGGTGTGACTCAGGACAAAAATTTCACTCAGACAGTTCTTGTCCTGAACAGCAGGCTGGGTGGCTAATGCAATCATGGTTAGGATGCTCCACTAAACGGCAAATTGACAAACGGATTGGAACTGGCAAGTCTGGCACTGATAGCCAGGATGGGGCGGGAATATCTCTTCAAACGATGCCGATTTGCGCTTGTAGCGCTGCAAGTCGTCCTGATGCTGTTGGGCGAACCGGAATAGATCCATCTCCAATACCTGCAATTGCACGGCTGATGCTCGAATTGGGTCTGACCAGGTCTGCGATTCCAGGTTGTAGAAAGAGGCGATCGCCTCCTGGTTGGGGTAGAGATGCTGGGCAGCCAGCAGGTAAACGTAGGCTTGGCGGCGATCAAACTGGGATTTTCCAGTCTTAAAGTCGATGATGTGCAGTGCGCCGTCTGGTTCAACGATGATGCAGTCGATCGCGGCGAACAGATTACACTCGCGGTTTCCCGAACGCAGCAGGATGGGTTCAGGAAAACCTTCGTCTCCCCGGCTTAACTTCAGGATGTTTCTACCTAGCAGTACCGGGTTTGCCCGATAGTTAACCAGGACCTGATTGACGCGATCGCGAACCTCCTGACTCCTGTGCTCCAAACCGAGAATTACCGCTACCTGATGTACCCCATCGTCGCTTGCCAAACGACCCACGTCCTGGTGAAACTCATAAATCCCCTGCTGTGCAAGCAGCCCAATTTCCTGATATGTCGTTTCCTGCTGAATCAGGGGTGCAATCTCTGGTTCTTTGGCACGAGCTTTCAGAAAACCTCGCTTCATGGGGCAGTGCCGCTGCTCCTGCCCGATCGCTGGCTCAAATAGGGACCAGAGGTTGTAACTGAAGAACGGTCTCCAAACAGTCTGCATTCAGGCAATCTCCTCACGACAGGAAGGACTACTCACACCAAGTATCCCAAGAAGAGTGAGTACAAAGTTACCAGTTAACCTCTATATACAGACACTTCAGATGAAGCGCACGCTAGGTAAAGTGGTCTTAGGGTTGATTTTTTTCATCAACCTTCTGCCTTAACATAATTCATGTTGATTTCTGTCGTCAACCCCCGCTATGATCAACCTGTAAGTAGGGAGGTTGTAGTGGATCAAACCTTTGGTAAACGGCTTCGAGAGGCTCGGCGGAACAAGGGCTTCAGTCAACGAGACCTGGCTGGTTTGGTTGACGTTGATTACACCTACCTATCCAAGCTGGAGAACGATCGCGCCGATTATCCGCCGAAGGACGATGTGATTCGGGCACTGGCTCATCACCTTGAATTGGATGCTGAAGAACTCAGCTACCTGGCAGGGCGTATTACCGCCGAAGACGCAAAAGTAGTGCAAGATCTCGCCAAGACTCATCAGAAACAAATGCCAGTTCTACTCAGAACGATTCGAGATAACCCAGAACTCGCACAGCGGATTTTGCAACAGGCACAACAGGAAGAGCAGCCGGAGGACTAATAGGTGGGAGTGATTAAGCCGTACCGACAACTAAATAAACGCCAGATTGAGCAGCAGGCGGATAAAGTGCTTGCAGCGATGCAGGCTCAAGACTACATGCCGAAGAAATGGACCAATCTGGCTGAACGGACGGCGGACTTCTTTGACCTTGGCATTGCCTGGGCATCTTTCGACCCGGAGCAGGACGGCATCGTTGCTGCGAAAATTTATCCCACTGAAAAGCAGATTGAGTTAAACCAGGACTTTAAGGCACTAGACACGAACGAAGGACTTTATCAATCAACTGTGGGACATGAGGTGGGGCACTGGGTGCTGCATGTCAACCAGGGTGAAGCTGATGGAACGATAACCCAGGGCGAGCTGCCGTTGACCCCGGTAATGGACAGGCAAATCTTTCTGTGCCGCACTGTGGATGAGCAGGTGATTTATCGGAATACCCAACGCACCCAGGAAGATTGGCGCGAGTGGCAAGCCCAGTATTTCTCTAGCTGTCTGCTCATGCCTCGTTTCAAGATTGAGGAAGTTCGTCAAGGACGGAATCTTTTGAACTGGAGCCACCTGAAAGCCATTCAAGAGGAACTTGGGGTCTCACAACGGAATCTCATCCACCGGCTAAAAGACCTGGAATTGATTGAGGAGAGCGGTAATCGGCTTTATCCCGGTAAGAGGCTGAAATCCGGTGAGCCGTTATTGACATGGCAGGAACCGTCATCCACCCCCAATTAGGTCCTATTAACGCAGGAGAGTAGCTGAGGGTACTGCTGAGGGAGGTTCTCAGTTCTGTCGATAGATTAGTTTATCGACAGAAAGCATAGGTCCTCTATAATTCTGTCGATTCAAAGCAAGATCGACAGAACAAAATGGTCAGTCCTCATCTGGAAGCAGAGCGAGATCGCCTTCTTCAACTCATCCAAACCGTCCGCGACTCTGGCAGTGTGGCTCCACTCAATGTCTGGATCAGCCCTGCGCCTAAAGGCGAGCACATCTACTACAAGCTCAGCAGCAAGAACCCTGAGTATAAGAATCAGCATCTAGGCAAGGCAGGAAGCGAAAAACACCGCGATTGGACAGCAAGGATCCAGCGACGAGAGGCAGTCACCGAGTTGGAACAGCAGCTATCCATGCTTCAGGCATTGATTGATCGCCAAGCAGCGATGCCTCCACCTGACCTTACACACCCTCTCTTTTGCAGATTTTAGTAACAGGTTTTGCTATTTGCTGTTATTCAGCCGAAAATAGGTCAAGGATCAGCAGGAGGGACTTAGGCATGAATGTGTCTCTGACACCGGAGTTGGAACAGTACGTCCAGGATAAGGTTTCTAGCGGGGCATACTATTCTGCCAGCGAAGTAATTCGTGAAGGATTGCGAATGCTTCAGGAACGAGATCGGCTACAGGAGGCGCGTTTGCAGCAGCTACGACAAGAGGTGCAAGTAGGGATGGACAGCGGGGAACCCGATGCACTGAATCTACAGAACACTAAAGCCAGGGCAAGGCAACGTCGTCAGCAGAAACAGCCATCGTCCTGATTTCCTTAAACCCATGCATGTCTAGCCTCTGGAGAAGAATCTGTGTTGAAAACTGTAAAAGATGCCTGTGAACTACACCCGATGGCGTTGAGCTATACGGCAAAGGATCAGATTGAGAATTTACTTGACCTGATTAATCAGGAAGGGGATGGCACAGCATTTTTCCAGAAAAACTTCGTCACCAGCGGGATGGCGAACCTGTTCCAGATTGGACTGAAACGGCTGGCGGGTTTGTCTGATCAAGCAGTATGCCACCTGGTACAAGCCATGGGTGGTGGTAAGACACACATGATGATTGCGTTGGGGTTGCTAGCCCGCGATCGCACTCTCAGACAACAAGTCATCCCGGCACTAGATTCTGCGGCTCCCTTTGCTGATGCTCACGTCGTTGCATTTAATGGACGCAACACTCCCCAACACTTCATTTGGGGTGAGATTGCAACTCAACTGGGTAAGGCAGAAGAGTTTTTTCCCTATTGGCAAAATGGAGCCGTTGCTCCAGATCAGAATGCCTGGAAAGCCTTGATTGGGGAGGAACCAACGCTGATCCTGCTCGATGAGCTACCTCCTTACTTTGACAATGCCATTACCCGAAAAGTTGGTGATGGCAACTTGGCTCAGGTCACAACTTACGCGCTTTCTACCCTTCTGTCAGCTGCGCTGGAGCTACCCCGCTGCTTCATCGTGATCTCAGATTTGAGCGGCACCTATGAAAATGCGTCCCGAGATCTCAGGCGTGCGATCAAGAATTTTGAGCAGGAGACCAATCGGCAGTCCCGCCGAATTACCCCCGTTGACCTCGCTGGGGATGAGATTTATCAGATCCTGAAGAAGCGGTTGTTCTCTAGTTTGCCGCCAGAGAGCGAAATTGACCGCATTGCTGAAGCCTATGCTCAATCGATCGCTGAGGCAGAGAAAGCAAAGGTTATTACCAAAACGATTGAGCAGATTGCAGAGGAAGTGCGGAATTCCTATCCCTTTCACCCTTCTGTTAAAGATGTGATAGCTCTATTTCGCAACAATGAGGGCTTTCGACAGACCCGGGGCTTGATGCAGTTCATCTCCAAAATCATTCGCTCAGTCTGGAGTCGTCATGCGAACGATGTCTACTTGATGGGGGTACAACACCTCAACCTCAATGACACAGAGGTAGGCGAAGAAATTATTCGGATTTGTGATTTGCGAAATGCGATCGCCCACGATATCGCATCAGCGGGGTCTGCTCATGCTGAGGTGATTGATGAGCGCATGAATAGTGACGCAGGCTCCCAGGTGGCAGCCCTGATTATGTCTGCTTCCCTCTCGACGGCTGTGGATGCAGTCAAGGGAATGACCAAACAGCAACTCCTGGAGTACCTGATTACACCCGATAGAACGGCTTTAGAGTTCGATCAGGCGTTTGAGTATTTGCGGAAAGGTGCCTGGTATCTTCATCGCAATGCCAATGATGCTTTCTATTTCTCCAATATTGAGAACTTAACCAAACGTCTGGAAAAGGAAGCTGAACGTGCTCCGGATCCAAAAGTTCAAAAGGAGATGCGTCGTCTTCTGGTACAAATTTTCCGGGCTGAGGAGCGAGATGCTTACCAGGACTGCGAAGCACTGCCCGTCGTCAGTGAAATCGTTTCCAAAGTGAAGGGACCCGGTCGGACTTTACTGATCCTCACTCCCGATACACAGCAACCACCAGCTGAAGCAAAGCAGTTATATGAAAGCGTGGTGGAAAAGAACAATGTTCTGATTGTGACAGGGAACGTTCGTGACCTATCGGAGTTGGAGCGGTATACTCGACGGCTTTACGCGATCGCCAAAGTCAAAGAAGAATTATCAGAGGAACATCCTCACTACAAGGACTTGGAGGGGCAAGAAAAGGAAGCGGTCAAAGATTTCTTTACGACCGTCGTGAATACGTTTAACCGTATCTATTATCCGACCCGGCAGGGACTGATGGGTATGGCTCTGCCCATGACGTTTGAAGAGAATCGCTTCTGTGCAGAGGATCAGATCAAGAAGAACCTGGCATCAAATGCCGTCCTCAAGCTTTATCTGGATGTAGAAGCCAGTGCAAATGAACTGTTGGATCGTGCCGAGGCTCAATTATGGTTGACGAACCAAAGGCGCATTCCCTGGCGTGATGTCGTGAGCAATTCCCTCACGAATCCTCGCTGGGTCTGGCTACCTTACAAAGGGCTAGAGACATTGCGGAAGATCGCCGAGCAGCAGGATCGTTGGCGGTCTACGGATGATGGCTATATCGAAAAGGGACCTTTTGAGCAGCCCAAAACAGAGGTTACTTACATCGAGCGTGAGTACGATGAGGCAACAGGAACGGCAACCCTAGACATTAAGGCGGTTTACCCCAAAGAAGGGGGACTAATTCGATATGCCGAAACGCCGGAGGTAACGGAACAGAGTCCGCTGCTAGAAAACTCTACCTTGCAAACGAGTGCTACCCGGCTCTATTTTCGAGCATTCGACCCCAAAGGGAAGCACGAAGTCGGTGAAGCCAAGGTGTGGACGAACCAGCTCACAATCGCTCACCAACCCAGTCCCCCGTTGAACGGGAAGCGAACGGTTGCTTTGCAGGTCAGACCCCGTGGCGTTCTTCGGTACACCTTGACCGGCGCAAACCCCAAAGATGGAACGGAGTATACCGAACCGATCACCATTGGGGAGGATGCCGTGACGCTCTATGTTTATGCAGAAGACCAGGGGGTTGTTGCCCAAAGAACCTTTATGATTCCCCCTGTCACCACAGGACAGGGGTTATATGTGCAGCCCGATCGCCCTGCTCTACTGCGAAGAAAAATTCCGACGACGGCGACTGCTGATACGTTCAAATTCATTAACCGAGCGAAGGAACGACAAGTAACGCTCCGGGGCATGTCGATCGAAGTAGGGCAGGGGGCTAAGAGCATCACCAGTCGTCTGGGCAGCGAAACAGAAATCACCGCCGAGACTCTGGAACAATTGATTACGGTGATGCGCCTGGCGATAGGAGACGACATGGCAGAGGTCAAAATCAATGCCCAAAGTGTGCAGTTCCAGATGGGATCTGACCTGGAGTCGTTTTTGAGGGAGCTAGGCTTAGAGGTTACGCAAACGGAGGTTGAGCAATGACAAGACAACCCACTATCTCTCTCAGTGAGATTAAGCTCAACGGGAACGTGGCAAAGACAACATCCAAGACCAAGAAGCCTGTTGAGACGATCGGCTTTGGGTGCCCCGACATTACCGATCCCCACTATTTTGAAGTCACGATTCCCCGTGGACGGACTGCCCCCGTCATGGTGACGGAACATTTTGGTGTCTTCACTGGCATGTTTGGCACCGAATATATTGAGCGGGTCTCGCTGGCGCGTGAGAAATGGAAAGCGATCGCCGACGACCTGCAACGCATTCTGAATGAGCGGTTGAAGGAACAGGACTTAAAGCCTGGGCGCTGGCAAACCGGAGAGAACAAGCTAGACCAGTTCCTGGGCAAGGAGCTAACGGTCTTGGCATGGGCGGTTGAACATGCCGATATAGACCTGATTCCAGTTGCGATTAAAAACTGGGCAGGGCTGAAACCAGAGGAACGCTTATGGCTGTTCACGGTAACGGCTGCTGCGACCGGGGGCGTGATGGATGGCGATCGCGGTTGGCGAAAGGCTCTACGCTATGCCCTGACTGAAAATCCGACTGATATAAAGCCCGTTCGTAAAAAGCAAGCAGCACCGAAGAAATCAAATCAGAAGCAATTGGAGGAGGAATCTTACGAAACACTATCCCTGTTTGAAATTGATGAATCACCCTCACCTTAAATTCCTTTCTCTATGAGAGACTTCCAATTCGGCTCCCTTCTCCTGGGGGAGAAGGGATGGGGATGAGGGCAAACCACATAACAACCCTGGAGGCAAGATGATTCAAACCCCGACTCAACCCATCACTCTAGAAGCGTTTCTGCAACTGCCAGAAACGAAGCCCGCTAGTGAATTCATTCATGGTCAGATTATTCAGAAACCGATGCCACAGGGAGAACACAGCACTTTACAGGTTGAACTTTGCAAACGGATCGACCGAGTTGCAGAAGAACCCAGGATTGCAAAAGCCTTTTCTGAACTACGCTGCACGTTTGGTGGTGCTTCTGTTATTCCCGATGTTTCGGTATTTCGCTGGCAAAGAATTCCTCGTTCTCCCTCCGGACGGGTTGCGAACCGATTTGAGCTTCATCCAGATTGGGCGATCGAAATCCTATCTCCCGACCAGTCGCAGACGAAGGTTTTAGAGAACCTGCTGCATTGCTCTCAACATGGTACAGAGCTGGGCTGGTTACTTGCCCCCGACGATGAAAGCATTCTGGCAGTGTTTCCTGAATCTCGGGTCAAGTTCTACCGAGGATCGGAGGCACTGCCCATCCTGGAAGGCATTGCGCTTTCTCTATCTCCCGCTGAAATATTTAGCTGGCTAGATTTGCCTGTATAGTTCCCGTTACCGTATTCGTTTAGATTCAAATGGTTCAACCGTTTTCCCTGAAAGATGCCCCAGCCCTGATTGAAATTGCCCTTCCGGTACAGAAGCTATCGGCTGAGGCACAAAAGGAGCGTAAGGCAGGAGCAGGACAAACCCTGACTGCTCTGGGTAGCTATTGGAAGGGACGCAAGCCATTGATTCTGGCGAAAGCTTGCATTTTAGGTTGCTTGTTGCCTGCCACCGGAAACACGGCAAAGGATATTGAGATTTTTGAGAAATTGATGGGCATCGATGATGATGCCTTTGCAATCCGCGCCAATCTAAAAGCAGATACCATCGTTCGGACAATTTCCCTGGATGATATTGATCCGTTAAAAGTCTTTCGGTTCAATCGTCCTAAAGGAGAGGAACCAACTCAGTTTCCTTACCGGGATGAGCTAGATGAGAATTTAAGCCTTTATGGATCGCTCAAAGCTGCCTGGAAACCCAAAGTCCCAAAAGCCACGAAAGCGCAGCTTCAGAAGCGCACATTGAAGAAGCTCAAACTCTCGTATATGGAGAAGCTGGATATTTCGGCGCGTCCAGAGGAAGTTGGGGATGAACTCTATGACGGCATCTGGAGAGATGTCAATAAGCATCTGGGTACGGAGGCTCACAGTATTCCAGAACTGGTAGAACAGCTAGGAATTATGCGCTTCGGACATCGCCCTAAAGTGGCAGACGCTTTCTGTGGTGGTGGTTCCATTCCCTTTGAAGCAGCACGATTAGGTTGTGACGTGTATGCGTCAGATCTCAACCCTGTCGCTTGTATGCTCACCTGGGCAGCATTAAACATCATTGGAGCAGATGCAGAAACTCGTGAGCAACTTGAAACAGTTCAGAAAGAAGTAGCAAAAGCAGTAGATGCCGAAATTACAGCATTAGGAATTGAACATAATGCACTTGGAGATAGAGCAAAAGCGTTTCTTTATTGTGTAGAAACACGTTGTCCTCAGACTGGGTGGATGGTTCCAGTTTCTCCTAGTTGGGTAGTCAGTATTACTCGAAACGACTATGCCAAACTCAGTCCAAACTATGAGCAAAAACGATTTGATATACAAATTATTAATGGCGCAACCCCAGAAGAAATGAAGGAGGCTGCTAAAGGCACGCTCCGAGATGGTTATTTGGTGTATGAACTTGATGGAAAGGAATACTCCACCTCAATTAAGACTATTCGTGGCGATAGAAAAGTCGGTACTGAAACGGTTAATGATTTGCGCAGATGGGAGAAGATAGATTTTGTTCCACATCCAGATGATATCTTTCAAGAACGTCTCTATTGTATTCAGTGGATACAAGCTGAAACCTTAAATAGCTACCGACCAAAAACGTACTTTGCTAGTGTTACAGATGAAGATATTCAGCGAGAAGAGTATGTTAGGGAGCTTGTTCAAAATAATTTGACGCAGTGGCAACACGAGGGCTTAGTGTCTGACATGGAGATAAGTCCTGGAGAAAAAACGGATGAGCCGATTCGCACACGAGGCTGGACTCACTGGCATCACTTGTTTGGAGCAAGGCAAATCCTCTTCTACGCCATCTTCAACCAAAAAGCAAAGCTTTATCCTCACTTATATGTTTCTATTGCAAAGTTGCTGGATCGATCATCCAAGCTCTGTCGATGGACTCCAGGTAGCCCTGCTAGACCAGGTGTAGCGGTTACAGGTGAAAAGGTTGCCCAAGTGTTTGACAACCAAGCTCTAAATCCGCTCTTTAGTTATGCATTTAGAAGTGCTTACGAATTGCTTGCATACATGAGCCGCTATGAACAGCCAATCGTAACTGTTACAGGTTCTGGAGCAGTACAATGCAGTCCAGCCGTAGAGGCTAACTCAAATGCCGATATTCATGTCAATGATCCTCCTTATGCTGATGCAATTCACTATCACGAAATTACCGAATTCTTCATTGCATGGCTAAGAAGAAATCCGCCTGAGCTTTTTAGAAACTGGATTTGGGATAGCCGTCGCCAATTAGCAATTCAGGGGTCTGGCGATGACTTTCGTCGAGAAATGGCGCGAGCATATGCAGCAATGACTGAACATATGCCTGATAACGGTATGCAGGTCATTATGTTTACGCACCAGGGAGTTGAAGTTTGGGCAGATATGGCTTCAATTGTCTGGGGTGCTGGGTTGCGTGTAGTGCAAGCCTGGTATATTGCTACGGAAACAACCTCTGAGCTGAAAAAAGGGGGCTATGTACAGGGAACTGTATTAATGGTGGTGCGGAAACGACAGCACCCAGAGCAAATCTATAAAGATGAATTGGTGATCGAGATTCGCCAGGAGGTTGAGCGACAAATCAACATCATGCTCGACCTCAACCAGGAAGCGAAGCGGCAAGAGTTATACGACAACCTATTTACTGATGCAGATCTCTACATGGCAGGCTACGCCGCTGCCCTCAAGGTACTAACCAGCTATACCCACATTGGCAGTACAGACATGACTCAGGCTGCCCTTCGCCCCCGTCAGGCAGGGCAAGATTCCTTTGTCGATGAAATGGTAGAACTTGCCCGCAACATCGCCGGACAAATTCTCGTTCCTGAAGGGCTGTATAGCAACGACCCAGAAAACGCTGCCAAACTCTGGGAAAAATTAGCCGGGAACGATCGCTTCTACCTCAAAATGCTTGATCTGGAAGCAACTGGCATTCACAAACTCGACAACTACCAAAACTTTGCCAAAGCCTTCAAGGTCGATTACGTCCCACTAATGGGCAACCAGAAACCCAATGCAGCACGCCTGAAATCCGCGTTGGAATTCAAAAAAGCAGAGATTGCTGGCTTTGAGTTTGAGCGATCGATCGTGCGATCCATTTTGTATGCCCTCTACCAATTGCAAATGGAGTTAGAGACAGACCTGGTACTGGATCAGTTTTGGGACAACTGTCGGGGCAAATTTAACCCGCGAGATCGGGAAGATATCCATCATCTCTGTAACTACATCGCCCTCAAACTCAAAGACACTCGTCCAGAGGAAGCCTCTGCTGCCCGAGTTTTTGCAGGGCTGCTCAAGACAGAACACCTGTAAATCAAGGAGAAATTCATCATGCTACAGTCAGTCGAAGGAATTTATCGGAACGGCAAAATAGACTTGCTTGAAAGTCCCAGCGTCCCTGAAGGGGTGCGCGTCATCGTTACCTTTCTGGCAGAGAGCAACGCCGTAGACCTAGCAGCTCGTGGAATTGATGAAGCACAGGCAGCTAACCTGCGATCGAGGTTACAAGCGTTTGCTGAAGACTGGAATAACCCAGATATGGATGCCTACGATGCCCTATAACCGTGGAGATGTTGTGCTGGTTCTATTTCCAGACTCTAACCTGCGAACTGCTAAACGTCGCCCAGCACTCGTGGTTCAGGCAGATAACCTATCAACTGGGCTATCCCAAACAATCGTGGCAATGGTTACCAGCAACCTTGCTCGTGCAGGGCACCCTAGCCGAGTCCTGATTGAGAAAGCAACACCCGATGGTCAACAAACTGGGTTGATTTCTGATTCGGTCATCATGACAGATAATCTGGCGACTATTTTAGACACAGAAATTGATCGGGCGATCGGTTCCTGGTCAAACATGGCTGTGGTCGATGCAGCACTGAAGCACACTTTTGGAATCGCTTGACCACTATGACGCAACAGTACAATGCCTACCTGAATCGCTTTTCCTCCCGGTTACACCGTCTCAGCCATGTTTATCTGAAAGAAAAGCTACAAGGGGCAAAGTCTTACTGTCGCATTGCAGGCTATTTTCGTAGCTCGATCTTTGAACTTATCCATGAAGAAGTTGCCCAGGTTGGCAAGATTCGCATTGTTTGCAACAGCGACCTTGATCCAGAAGACATTCGGGTTGCTCAAAGTGTGCGCGATCGCCTTCTAAAAGAAAAGTGGAACGAAGTGCCCACTGCGGTCGATGCCATTCTCAATCGAGAACGCTATCGCCGCCTCCATGAAGTGTTATCCCGTGGCAACGTAGAAATTCGCGTCATATCGTCTGACGTTGCACCCTTTGTCCATGGCAAAGCTGGAGTGATTGAGGCAGCCGATGGCAGCAAAAGCGCCTTCATTGGCAGCCTCAACGAAACCCGCCAGGGGTGGGGCGAACATTACGAGCTTCTGTGGGAGGATACATCCCCAGAAGGAGTTGCCTGGGTTGAAGCTGAATTTGAATACCTCTGGAATCAAGGAATTCCATTACCCAATGCAATTATTCGAGAGATCGATCGCTGCGCCAACCGCAAGGAATTCAACCGCATCGAAGATTGCCCAGAGGAGCAGTTGCCCGCAGCTACCCTCGTTGAGTCACCCATCTACCAGCGCGGTGAGAACTTGATGCCCTGGCAGCAGGCATTTGTTGGGATGTTTATGGAACATCGCCAGATGTTTGGTGCAGCTCGATTACTCCTGGCAGATGAAGTGGGGTTAGGCAAAACCTTATCCCTGGCTTGTAGTGCCCTTATGAGTTGCTTGTTGAATGAAGGTCCTGTCCTCATTCTTTGCCCTGCTAACCTGACTTTTCAATGGCAGACAGAACTCTGGGATAAGCTGGGAATTCCCTCTGCCGTATGGACCAACAAGAAAACCTGGCAGGATCACCGGGGACATCACATCAAAACTCGCGGGGCAGAAGACATCATTAATTGCCCGTATCAGATTGGAATTGTCTCCACAGGTCTCATTTTTCGTGAAACACAGGAACGAGGTTATCTCCTCCAACGCTCTTACGGAATTCTAGTGCTTGACGAAGCCCACCGTGCCCGCCGAACTGGAGGCGATGAACCAAATAACTTGCTCCGTTTCATGAGGGAAGCAGCAACCCAAGCCAAGCACGTTCTACTAGGCACTGCAACCCCAATCCAAACAGATGTCGAGGAGCTATGGGATCTACTGGAAGTATTGGGGCAAGGAGCCGATTACGTACTGGGAGCGGCTCGCTACGGTAGTCGATGGCGACATTTCAACCAGGCATTCCCTTTAGTGACTGGAGAAAAACGGCTTCACGATGAATTAGAGTGTTGGGAATGGATCCGCAACCCCCTTCCTTCACGACAGGAAGATTCCCTGTATGACCACATTCGGGCTGATTTTGGTCTAAGGGACAATGTGCATTACTGCGATCTCTCAGTAACCCAGTTGGAGCCTCAGACCCGTGAGGAGTTAAACGAAAAAATCACCGAATCAACCAACGGACTGAGCTTCTTTCAATGTCATAACCCGGTCATCCGGCATACCGTCCTCCGCCAGCGCAAGACCCTGGAAGAACGTGGCTTACTCGATCGGGTTGCTGTCGAGATTCATCCTAATCCCGAAAACTCGTGCTTTTTGTTTGATAACTTGGGTCTGCGAACCAGTGCTGAGATCGACTGGGCATACTCAGAAGCCATTGAGTTTACAAACCTGCTAGCTGAACGAACCCAGGCTGCCGGATTCATGAAGGGGCTAATCCTGCAACGAATTTGTTCCAGTGTGGCTAGCGGCATTTCTACCGCTCGAAAACTTTTAGACAAAGAGACGTTGGAGGAAATTGAAGATAATCGACTACTCAGCGAATTAGAGGCACTGACTCAAGAAGAAAAGTGGCATTTAGAAAAGCTCATCCAGCACCTGAGGAAGAAACCGGAAGACCCCAAATTTGAAGCCGTCGTTCACTACTTACTGGAGCGAGATTGGTTAACGCTCGGCTGTATCATCTTCAGCCAATACTACGACACAGCTGCATGGGTCGCTCAGAACCTGGCTCTCAAACTTCCCCACGTGGCGATCGCCCTTTACGCTGGAGCCGACCAGAGCAAACTCTTTCGTGAAGGGGTGTGGGCACGGGTCGAGCGCGAAGACATCAAGAAAGCAGTGAAGGCACAGCAGGTCCGACTCGTGGTAGCAACAGATGCCGCCTGTGAAGGCTTAAACCTGCAAACCCTTGGAACCTTAATCAACATCGACCTCCCCTGGAACCCTTCTCGGCTGGAACAGCGGTTAGGGCGCATTAAACGCTTCGGTCAGCGCCGCCATACCGTCGATATGCTCAACCTGGTTTATCAGGGCACACGGGATGAAGATGTTTACCAGCGGCTCTCCGAAAGAATGCGCGATCGCTATGACATCTTTGGCAACTTACCCGATGTCATTGATGACGACTGGATCGATGACATCGAAACGCTGGACCAAAAGCTCTCTGAATTTATTGAATCTCGAAGGAGAGCAAATGCCTTTGAGTTGAGATATGGAAATGCGATCGATCCTAAAGGACCAGGTTGGGAGACCTGCTCTCAAGTTCTAGCCCGACAGGACATTATTGATAAGCTGTCCAAACCCTGGTGACGCAATCCCTAACTGATTCTTTGGAAAGGATAAGAGTTTTAGGGGTTGCGACAGGACACAGACACTGCCTTGTAAATCGAAGCGATTTACATCGGTGCTGGAGAAGGATCGCAATCATGAGAGCTATTAGTGAATTCAAAAAGAAAAATAGGGTAGTGCCTTTTAATAAAGGACAGAGAAAATTGAGAGTTGCTATGATAGAGCC
>ERZ1066116.261-NODE-261-length-16349-cov-20.940653_pt1 | contig 16349 bp, 13 predicted proteins | sample MGYA00382763_ERZ1066116 | MGnify/ENA primary metagenome ERZ1066116 (study PRJEB33369, sample SAMEA5778346) | biofilm metagenome | biome: Industrial cooling water; feature: Water cooling tower basin; material: Biofilm | place: United Arab Emirates | collected...
GCTGAATGGTCGGCAACTGGTCTTGAAAACCAGGGTAGTCCTTGGGCTAGGGGTTTCTCCTAACGGAGACGCTACGCGAACGATTCCTCTGCTCTCCGCTTGTGGGAAGCTGGTGCTCACGTGCCGCTGAAGACGGCGAGAAGGCAGTTCGATCCTGTCACTTCCCACTCATTGCCCCGTAGCTCAGTGGCAGTAGCAGTCGCCTGTTAAGCGAACGGTCGCAGGTTCAATCCCTGCCGGGGCAGCCATTTATTGCAGGATGGACGATTGGCAAGTCGCTCTGACTCTGAATCAGAGAGAGGTTGGTTCGACCCCAACTCCTGCATCCATTTCAATGCCTTGTGGTGTAACTGGCAACATCCCGCTCTTTGAAAGCGAAGTTCTAGGTTCAAATCCTGGCGAGGCAGTTGGGAGGTAAACAGTCGCCTGGGTCAATCCCCTGTATTCCTCCCATCTCTCACTCCTGTAGTCCAATCGGAAGAGGCGGCTGTCTCAAAAACAGTTACGTGCGGGTTCGACTCCCGCTCTTGTGTACCAACTATGCTCCTGTAGCCCAACTGGAAGAGGCGATCGCCTTAGAAGCGATGCGTTGCAGGTTCAAATCCTGTCAGGAGTACCAAACATCGGGATGTAATTCAGCGGTCAGAAGCCTTGGTTTGGGACCAAGGAGTCGTGGGTTCAAATCCTACCATCCCGACCATTTGCCCTTGTGACGGAACTGGCAGACGTGCTGGCTTCAGAGACCAGATTTTGTGGGTTCGACTCCCACCAAGGGTACTGATGCTCCTGTGGCGGAAGGGAAGACGCTCTAGACCGAGGATCTAGATTTTGTGGGTTCGATTCCCACCGGGAGTACCAAGCACCGAAGGCGGAAGTGGTGGACGCGCACGCCCGATAAGCGTGTTATTAGCAGGTTCGACTCCTGCTCGGTGTACCAAATATCTGAGTGTAGTGCAGTGGGAGCACGTCGGTTCGGGGAACCGGAGGTCGTAGGTTCAATCCCTACCACTCAGACCATTTCATTTGGGTCGTTGGCAGAGCGGATATGCAGCCGCCTTTTAAGCGGAGAGATCCAGGTTCAACCCCTGGGCGACCCACCAAATTCAACCTTCGGTTGAGCAGCGAAAAAATGGGCGTTTGGCAGAACGGTGATGAACCTCCCTCTTAAGGAGACTGACGTAGGTTCGACCCCTACAGCGCCCACCAAAGATGCCCCTGTGACGCAATTGGCAGACGTGTCCGGTTTAAACCCGGATTGTTGCGAGTTCGACTCTCGCCGGGGGTATAGCGGGGATAGAGCAAGAGCGGCTCGGCAGTCTCATAAGCTGTGATCGGTGAGTGCAACTCTCACCCCCGCGTCCAAATGCAGGTGTGATGTAACAGGAAACATGAGGCTCTCGTACAGCCTTCATGCAGGTTCAACTCCTGTCGCCTGCTCCAATGCAGACGTGGTGTAACTGGCAACACAGGGGCTTGGTACGCTCCCGATATGGGTTCAACCCCCATCGTCTGATCCAAATGTGCTGGTGTAGCTCAGTTGGCAGCGCACTCGCCTTGTAAGCGAAAGGTTGCAGGTTCAACTCCTGTCGCCAGCCCCATTTTCAATCCAAGTTTGCGATCGTGGTGTAACGGACAAGCACGGGGGGCTTCCAACTCTCTGGTACGAGTTCAAATCTCGTCGGTCGCTTGAGCGTGCCGTAAGGCAATCGCTCCAATGCGAATGTGGTGTAAGGGCAAACACCGAAGCACGCCAAGCTTCAGATGCGAGTTCGAGTCTCGCCGTTCGCTCTCGTAGTCCTGTAGCTCAACGGTGGAGCATCTGTCTTACAAACAGAGGGTTGCGGGTTCAAATCCTGTCGGGACTACCAAACCGTGGGAGTGTCGCCTAATGGACAGGGCATCGATCTTCTAAATCGATTTGTGTAGGTTCGATCCCTACCACTCCTGCCAATTATGGGTTCGTAGCTTAATTGGGAAAGCACCAATCTGGCTGATTGGGAGATATCGGTTCAAATCCGATCGTATCCACCAAATTCTGGGTCTGTAGCTCGTAAGGATAGAGCACCTAGATCACTTGTGCCCCTACTGACAAAGCTTACATACAACCTTCTCTGCTAAAGAAGTCTAAACAGCTTTGTGAACTTGTACGAGTTGTGAGTGTAACTCTCACAGGGAGGCAGTCGGTTCGACTCCGACCAGATCCACCAAATGGGACCATAGCTCAACTGGCTAGAGCGCCTGTCTTGCAAACAGGAAGTTAGGGGTTCAAGTCCCCTTGGCTCCACTGTGACTGTTGGCGAAGCCGCCCCTTTGGGGCTACCCGAAGTGGTGGAGGGGCTGGTTTGTGACACCAGTGTTAGCGAGTTCGACTCTCGTCAGTCACCCCAAATGGAAGCTGCGGCTGAAGGTCAGCAACCTGCCTCGTAGCTTGCTTCCCGTAGGGTAAACAGGCGTGCAGTTCGTGCTGTAGAGGTTCGATTCCTCCAGTTTCCGCTGATGGAAGGTGCGGCTGTGTGGACGGCAACTGGTTTGGAAGACCAGAGGATAGTGTTAACGCTATCGGGGTTCGATTCCTCCTCCTTCCGTTGTTTTATAGAGAAACAAGAGGTGATAGCAATGGTTCATATTCGATTTGAGGGGCGATCGCTCGACATCCTAGAAACTCAACTGGGAATTACCACAGGTATGAGTGATGTCGCTGTCAAGGAGCAGGTTTCGAGACATTTGGATGTTAATACCAATCGGCTCTCTGCGTATGTGATCGATCGCCGTCCAAGTGGTGATTTGATCATCCGTCCTGAAGCGGTTTACGGTTAATCATTCAATTCCGCGCCCTGACTTGAAAAGCTTACATACTTAGGGATCAGAAGGCTGCAGGTGCGACTCCTGCTGACTCCGGTTGGGGTGATAGCTCAATCAGTAGAGCATCTGAATGTATCAATAGCTTTCCTAACTTGTGCGGAATCGCAAATCTAACTTGCACTTCGTGCCCTGACTAAAAAAGCTTACATACTTGCTCAGTGCGACACGAAAGTCACACGAAGGATATGGAGAATCCTATGGATAAAACTTCATAAGATGAGTGAGGAGCCGTCTCCTCTAGGGAAGTGTCCATCCCTATCCCCAATCCTGACAGGCGTTCCTAGTAATGGGAGGGTCTGAAGCTCAGGGTAATGCCTAAGGAAGCATTTAGCCAATAATGTAACCAGGTTAAGGGAAGATTGGACGGGTGAACGAGAGTAAACCCTCATAAAAGCTTCGATAGTGTGGACTACCGAAATGGCTGAAACGATAGTACGGGTTAACAGGTTTTCTCGCTTGAGCTTGTGGAAAACAAGGACACCTAGACCCCGGAGCATAGAGGGCACCCACCCCAATCGCATCTCATCCGTGTGGAACGTGATAACCCCAGTAAGGTCTAGGAAACTAGTAAGCCAACCGCAAGGAAAGCTGAATCCCTTAATGGGGACGGGAGGCTCCCAAAAGCGAATGCCAGCAGTCGAAAGACAAAGGGAATCCATAACCTGCTGGATAAGGCGATACCTAATCCGAAAGGGTGCTGACAGGGAGCTAGAGAATCACCAAAGACCGTTGTAAAAAGGATGAACCGAGGGACAAGTTAGATGCAGGCAACTGTAAACGGAACCGAGGGACACACTGACTGGAACAGCGTCGATTGGCGTAAAGCTAGCCGGAGTGTTAAAAATTTAAGGCAACGAATCTTTCGAGCAACTGTTGAGGGCGACTATAAAAAAGTACGCTCACTTCAGAAGTTAATGCTGCGGAGCTACTCAAATCGCCTAACCAGCGTTAGAAAGGTAACGCAGATTAATCAAGGCAGAAACACAGCTGGAGTTGACAAGGTACTAATAAAAACACCTGCTGCCAGAGGAAAACTTGTCGATAATCTCGGCAAATTTACGCCCTGGAAAGTCAAACCGGCTCGTAGAGTGTACATTCCCAAGAGTAATGGTAAAAAACGCCCACTTGGGATTCCGGTCATTGTGGACAGATGCATTCAGGCAATGGCAAAGAATGCCTTGGAACCCGAATGGGAAGCCAAGTTTGAAGGCAGCAGCTATGGTTTCAGACCTGGAAGAAGTACTCAAGATGCCATCAAAAGAATCTATTACTTATCACAAGGTCAAGGAACCAGACGATGGGTGGTAGATGCAGACATCAAAGGGTGCTTTGACAACATTAACCACGACTTCCTACTAGAACAAATCAAGGGCTTTCCAGCCTTTGAACTGGTAAAACAGTGGCTCAAAGCAGGATATGTGGAAAGTGTGAAAGGTAAAGAACTATGGAATTCCACAGAAGCTGGAACACCTCAAGGCGGTGTAATTTCACCACTTTTGGCGAATATAGCTTTGCATGGAATGGAAGAAGCCCTTGGAGTGGAATACCACAAAAAAGGGCATCTCACCAGCGACCGAGGCTTAGTGAGATACGCGGATGACTTTGTTGTTTACTGCAAAACCAAAGAGGATGCCTCTAAGGTCATCACAGAATTAGAAGAATGGTTGGGCAAAAGAGGTCTTACACTTTCAAAGGATAAAACTAAAATTGTCCAGCTATCGGAAGGTTTTGACTTTTTGGGTTTCAATTGCAGAATTTATAAAGTCAACAATACCAAATCAGGTTGGAAACCGTTAATCAAACCGAGTAAAGAGTCCGTTGTAAAGCTACGGAAGAAACTCCGCCAGCTCTGGATAAGCCTACTTGGCAAACCAGTATGTGGAGTAATACAAGCACTCAACCCCATTATCAGGGGATGGGCAAACTACTTCCGAACTCAGGTTGCAAGCCAAATCTTTAGCAATCTGGATCACTGGATGTTCAAAAGGGAACGGAGATGGGCTAAACGAACCCACACTAATAAACCCAGTAAGTGGTTCATAGCTAAATACTGGGGAAATCTGAATCTGGACAGACCCGGAGAAAACTGGGTGTTTGGAGACAAACAAACAGGCATTCATTTGCTTATGTTCAGATGGTTCCCAATTGAAAGACATGATATTGTCCGAGGCAAAAGCTCTCCTGACGACTCAAAGTTAAAGGAATACTGGCAGGAAAGGGAAAAAGCAAGAGCCAAAATCCTAACTACCAGCAGACAGCACGTAGCTACAAGGCAGAAAAGTAAGTGTCTAAGATGTGGAGAATCATTGTTTAACGGTGAGGAACTACACCTACATCACATAAAACCCAGAAAAGAAGGCGGCAACGATTCATACAATAACCTGGAGTTAGTACATCTCTACTGCCATCAACAAATTCATGCAAAAACATGAAGCTGAAGAGCAGTTAGCAAGTGATTTTCGGGAGCCGTGTGCTGGGAAACTGGCAAGCACGGTTCTGAGGGGGGAGGGATACAGTAATGTATCCTTCCTACCCGCCATGGTAGAGCAATCGCCTTATAAGCGATTGGTTACAGGTTCAAATCCTGTGTATGATCCAACTGCTTTTTTGACTTGCATGAAGTGATTTATTTCAGTGATAAATTTAGTCCATTCTTCAATTCACGCTTTCATTCGAGATGGAAGGTCCCCTCATGCATCATCCGCTGCTAACCCTAACTCAGACAGCTACTCCCGAAGCAGCAGTTGCCCTTCAGCAAGAGTTACGGTCACGGGTGGTGATGAAGGATGATTTTGGTGAAGTGAAAACCGTTGCCGGAGTCGATGTGGGATTTGAAGAGGAAGACCGCATTGCCTGTGCGGCGATCGCCGTTCTTCGATTTCCCGACCTGACGCTTCAAGAATCGGTGGTAATTCGTCGTCCCACAACCTTTCCCTATGTTCCAGGCTTGCTGGCATTTCGAGAAGTTCCAGTGGTGATGGAAGTGTTGGCGGAATTGAAGACGCAACCAGATCTGCTGCTGTGTGATGGCAATGGTTATATTCACCCACGTCGCTGTGGTTTTTCCTGTCATCTGGGCATTGTCAGTGGTTTACCATCTATCGGTGTGGCAAAAACGCCTTACCTGGGGGAGCATGAACCCCTCGCAGAGCAGCGAGGTGCATGGCAACCAATTCGAGATAACGGTGAAGTCATTGGAGCGATCGTTCGCACACAGTCAAATATCAAACCTGTTTATGTCTCCGTTGGACATCGAATTAGTTTGAACAGTGCGATCGATTTTGTTCTGAAATGTACCCCCAAATATCGTCTTCCTGAAACCACTCGTCAGGCAGACCAACTGTCGAAAGGGCATACAGAACCAGTCTCTGCAATCTGAGAAAGAGATTGATACTGTCAATGAAAATATCAAAACTGGAGGTGAGGATCATGAAGCGAAATAATTCTCATAACACCAATCTAGATAACGATTTAGAAGACCTCAACGACTTGCAATCGTTCTGCTTTTGAACCCTCTAGCAAACGTCGCCGAGGGTATCCATCAGAGACCGCTGTCAAACGAGGACATCGCATCGTTCACGGTGATAAAGAACTGCAAGAAAAGCTGGGTAACAACGATTTGTGTCCCTGCGGTTCTGGACGTTCCTTTCAAGCGATGTTGCCGGAATAGCGGTAGGTATGACGGTAGTCTACGCAGCCACTACTTTTAGGCAATAGCCTCACCCATTTTCACTTTTACTGGCAGTTGTTGCCGCGCCCTAATCATAGAAGCTTACATACTCTCCACCAAAGCAAAGGTGTGTATCTGGAGGGATACGCTGCAAGCCTGAACCTTACTACCAGGCAAACCTGGAGGGATAACACCCTTCAGCCAAGCTTCTGTAACTTGCGCGGTGACTCTTCACCGTTGCGTGCAACATCTGCCTCCTCATCCACGACAACCAGAGGAGGTTCCTATGAACAACACTGAACGCGATTTACGCCTGGAAATGCTCAACAGCTTGCTCACCACTCCTCACCGCAAGCTGGAGCAAGTGGCAGAAATCCATCAACTGATTGTGGAACTTGACCCGATCTTCTACGGACACCTGTCAGTCTGGTACCAGCGCAACGGCGATGTGCGTGACCACAAGGAAGTGTTTGTCGCTCATTTGCTGACCAGCGATCTGGTAGAACATCGTGATGCGGGCTTTATTATGCTGCAAGAGTTTCCCCCTTATCAGGTCGCTCGTGTGGTGGACTTCATGAAGCAGCACCGCAATAAGCTCCCTCGTTCTGCTCGGACTGCCGTACAGCGGTATTTGAAGGTGCGGGAAAGCAACCCTGCCCTGTTCGATCGCGCCGCTCTGCGAGGACGCAAGGCAATGAAGCACCTGTACGCATCGTTGCACATCAAGCCTGACGAGCGGGCGAATGCCATCCTGTTCCGTGACCAACCTCCCGTAGGTTCGTTGGCAGAGGTGCTGAAGCAGCTTGCGAAGGCAGAAAGTGCAGCAGAACAGGCACGGTTGATTGTCGAGTTTAAGTTGCCCTATGCGATCGCCATTGGTGCGATCAAGCAACTGACTCCCACTGTGTTGGTGGCATTGATCAACAGCATGACTCCCCAGGAAGTAATCAACAACCTCAAGTCCCTGAAGGCAAGAGGGGCAATGGATCACCCAGAGGTGAAGGCGTTAATTGATGGCAAGCTGGATGAAGCATCCAAGAGTGCGCGAGTTGCGGCATTCAAAGCACAGGTTGCAGCCAATGCAGCCGATCTCGATGAGGATACCCTTGCCCGATTGGAGAAGGTGACGAATGAGCAGGTAAAGCGGCACGGTGTCATCAGCCGTCCGACTGCGTTGCTGGTGGACAAGTCGGGTTCGATGGAGAATGCGATCGCGTTAGGAAAGCGGCTCGCTGCCCTGATCTCTGGCATCACCCAGGCAAATCTGTTTGTCTATGCCTTCGACAACATTCCCTATCCTGTCACTGCCCAGGGTAAGGAGTTGACCGACTGGGAACGGGCATTCCAGCACATCAAGGCAGGAGGTGGTACGAGCATCGGTGCGCCGCTGGAAGCGATGCGGAAGAAGCATCAGGTCGTTGATCAGATTATTGTCGTGACGGACGAAGGTGAGAACGCGGCTCCCTACTTCGGTGAGGTTTACAAGACCTACTGCCGGGAGTTGGCAGTGATGCCTAACGTGGTGATTGTCCGCGTAGGGGGTTACTGCAACTGGCTGGAGAGCCAACTGAAGGGACAGCAAGCCCCTGTAGAAACGTTTACCTTTGCGGGAGACTACTACAGCTTGCCCAACCTGGTTCCGCTGTTGACCCGTCCTTCTCGTCTGGAACTGCTGATGGAGATTCTGGACATGCCTTTGCCTGTGCGGAGAGATAAGTGAGGTTAGAATAGGGCATACCTCAGTGCTGAGGACTGAGTGCTGAGTGCTGAGGGTGCCCTTTCTACCCTGCTGGGTTGTTTTTGAGTAAAGGGGGAATTGATGATGATACAAGTGCCAGAAAAAACGATCACGCTGGAAGAGTTTCTGAAGTTACCAGAGACGAAACCAGCGAGTGAATATATTGATGGGCGCATCATTCAAAAACCAATGCCACAGGGAAAGCACAGTAAATTGCAGGGAAAATTGGTCACAGCCATTAATCAGGTTGTTGAAGATCGAAAAGTTGCTTTGGCTTTTCCAGAGTTGCGTTGTACGTTTGGAGGACGATCAATCGTTCCTGATGTTTCTGTCTTTATATGGAATCGAATCCCAGTAGATGACAACGGCGATATTGCTAATGTCTTCCCCATTTGCCCGGATTGGACGATCGAGATTCTTTCCCCTGATCAAAGCCCAACAAAAGTGACAGGCAATATTCTGCACTGTTTAAAGAACGGTTGCCAGATGGGTTGGTTAATTGATCCAGATGAGCGATCGCTCCTTATCTACCCATCAGGACAACAACCTGACTTTCTGCAAGAAGAACAAGACACTTTACCTGTTCCCAATTTAGTTTCTGACTTGCAACTCACTGTCGCTGATGTGTTTAGCTGGTTGAAGCTATAAATCTTGGCGCAATCCTACTTCTGGAACCAGCTATGAAAATCTGGATAAAGTTTACCTATGAAGTGAAGCAAGTAAACTGAATTGGTAGATTTAGCATCCTTTAAATCTACTTAGCGGTAACAACTCTCATTGATGCAGCTGGCGCTAATATGAACCAGTCGAATATCTATAAGTTTTAGAGAAAGACGATTAGCGTCATATAAATACGAATATCAAAGGTTAGAAAATGAATCAAGACCAGGCAAAAAAGATTCTCAATACATTTAATGATCTCGCCTCATCAATCTTGAGGAAAGAAAAATATAATGGCAGTCTACGTCAAACTTATTCTATTCCAGTTTCATCCTCTTTGCGTGGCGAGTCGGAAATATTATTGCAAGGACGTGATAGTCATAATCGAATAGAAGAGTTTATCGAACAATTTTGGGATGTTGATCGAGAGATACGTCAAACAGTATCAGCGAAAACTATAAGAGAGAAAGTCATTGACCTAATATTTCTATATCAGAAAGATAAGAGTAGTATCACAACTGATTCCTTTAAAAGATTACGAGATGAGCTTCTTAGACTTCCAAAACAAAATTGGTTAGTGCTACGCCCAGTCTATGGAGCATCTTTAGGGAGCGACAAGCCAAGTCAATTAGGACCTTTCACTCTATACACTTGGGACGCTTATCAATCGTTAGTAGCTTCTAAGGATGCCTCTATCCTTGATTCTTGTCTACAAGGTGCTCATGAATGCAAGGAGCTTGATAAGAGCTATCCTTCAAGTTTTCCAATGCTGGAGAATTTAGGAAACGTTTTCATAAGCGTTCAAGTTTCAGTAAGAGATAGTCACAGGGCTTTAGATCTTGCTGATGAACGATTTAGTCAATTTGAAAATGTAATTAGTTATATGCTTGGTCTAGAAGCAAAAAGTTTCGATTTTGGTGTAATTAATTCTTCTGGTCTAAATGTGTTAGAAAGCTTATTAATATGTTCTGAGAATGTTTCTTACAGTAATGCATCTCAAGATAATATATTTCCTCTTCAACTTGATAGTCCATTCTTTCTTGATGGCAAGATAAATTTTAATGAAGCGGATCATATCCAATACTGGGAAAATCTTGGACATGCTTGGATTTGGGAGGCTCTGAAATTAAAAACAGATCAACTTACTGAATGGCATAAACGTATATTATCCTCTGTTGAGTGGATAGGGAAAGGGATTCGAGATAAAAATTCTGTCAGGTCGCTCGTCCAATTTGCCTTTTCTCTTGAAACCTTGTTGACATATGAACGTAGGAACATTACAAAAAATTTAGCTGAACTTACTGCCCTTATCCTTAAGGATGATTCTTTAACTAATATTGATGGTCAATGTATTAATCTTAAAAAGAAAGTCAAGAAAATATATGATGTGCGCTCTGGTATAGTACATGGAGGAAAACAAACTGTATCAGCAAGCATTGTATCGGATACTCTGAAGTTAATGAAGTATTTAATTACTCGAATTATCACTAATCCTGAACTTATAAAACTCAAATCAATCGAACAAGTAAAAGAATGGGCTAACAAAAAGAAATACTCATAGACAACTTAACTGAACTTCTACATGAATAATCCTGAAGTTTGTGGAGTTAGCAAGTCTATTTTTCAAGAATTTCCTGGCCTTGCTTGTAGACATGTAGTATAACTTGTATCATCGCTTTTTGAAATTGCTTAACAAGGGGGTGATTGCAATGAGCGATATGAAGAAAGCGTATGAAGTGGCTGCGATCGCCATTCAGGAATCTTTACCTGGTAAGCGGTAGCATTTCATAGTCTCCTGCGTGCCCTAACTTGTGGAGCCTACATACGAGTACGAGAGGAAACGTGCCACTGCTTGCAGTGGGCGCTTGTGAACGGGGAGTGCAAAGAACCTGGGAGGTGGGCTTAGAAGTAGCCATCCTTGAAAGAGTGTGTAATAACCCACCAGCGGAGTGCCCCAAGTAACTGAGAAAGCGCAATGCTCTCAAAACTTGCACGCAGGACATCCATTGACAAGACAAAGAGATAAGGAGCAACCATGACGATTTACTTTTACGTTGAACGAGAAAAGCCCTACGGTTGCTTCTCCAACTTCTCAGCGCATGGCTTCATGCTGGATGAGTTGTATTGGGCAACGAGTGAACATTATTTTCAGGCACAGAAGTTTATTGATACTCCCTACTTGGAAAAGGTACGACAAACTAAAACGCCGAAAGATGCAGCCAATATGGGGCGCGATCGCTCCCTACCTCTTCGTGCTGATTGGGAGCAGATCAAAGATGATGTCATGCAAAAAGCAGTATTGCAGAAGTTTAGAACCCATGCAGACATCCGAGAAATTTTGCTGGCGACTGGGGCTGAAGTGCTGGTGGAGAACTCTCCGATCGATTACTACTGGGGGTGTGGCAAAGATGGCAGCGGCAAAAATAAACTGGGGCAGATTTTGATGGAAGTGCGTGAGATTTTACGCAACGAGAACTGATAGATGCCAATGGGGGGAAGGGAGGAGTAGATGATTGCACTGGGGGGAACTCATCACCGGGGCATTGTTGATGCCAGAAATATCGCTAAATTGCTGCCGTTTATTCTCGGTAGACAGCAGCTAAACCAGACCTCAACCGCTTAATTGACAATGACCAACATCCACAAGCTACTCAACCAGATTGCCAGTGCTGAAGCGCAATTGCAATCAACCCAATTTCTCGCACCCTGCGTTAAGGGTGGACGAGTTCGTACACGGGTAGCAGGAATGGTCTATACCTTCACTTCTAAACCTCGTCAGTTTGAAGGATGGGGGATTTTTCAGCCTGTGGATGCACAGACGGCAACACTGCTTGAAGAAGCCGATTTGTCTCAGATTACTGCTTATTTACAGCAGTTTCCAAAGATTCGGTTACGGTTGGCTTATCGTTTACAACATCAAAGCTGGCTGGCGTATCCCATCAATGAAGCGGATATGCGGCAACGGTTTAAGATGGTCAAGCCTGTACCTGTGCATTTGGTGACAGAAGGCGTTGCCTTTGAGCAAATCCTCGCTCGCTGGAATGGCAACTCCTGCTGGTTTGAGGAAATCGATCGCCGCGCTGACCCTGCGATCGCTGAAACCTTGCAATCCAACCTCAAGCAGTTAATTCCCGTTGAGGAATTGCAATTTAAGGGGATGACTCCAGAGTTGCGATCGCTCTACGAATTAGCGACTCAGCAGATAAAAGGATTTGCCCAACCCCAACGGGATGAGAAGCGACTGCGGCAAGCTCTCAGACTGGGTGGGGGTGAACTACACCAGTTTCAAGATCGAGGGGATTACTGGACGGTGGATTGGACAACCTCAGATGGCACTCGTCATACAAGTGCGATCACGCCAGTGATGCGGAGCATTATCGCCAAAGATGATTTGACTGTAGTGAGTTCTGGCATTTGTTTGAGCGGACGCGATCGCGACTTTGATTTGCAATCGTTAGTGGGTGTGATGGAACACCGGGAGTGGTGAGATTATGAGCATCTTTTTTCACGAACAGCTTTACCGGACGGATACTGTCATGGCAAAGCTGAAGGAGTTTCCTGTCACGATTTGTGGTGCAGGAGCGTTGGGCGCAAACCTGGCTGAGAACCTGGCTCGTGCTGGCTTTGGTAAGCTCAAGGTGATTGATCGCGATCGCATTGAAGAACGCAACCTTTCTACGCAGCCCTACTACCGTTCCGATGTCGGTGCATTTAAAGCCAAGATTTTGGCGAATAATCTCTATCGGGCAATCGGAACCAAGGTAGAAGCTGAAACCAAAGAACTGACTGCGACGAATGCGGCTCAACTCCTCAAAGGGAGTAGATTAATTGTTGATGTATTTGACAACAGTACTTCTCGCCAAGCGGTGAAGGAGTATGGCGATCGCAGTGGCACTCCTTGTCTTCATGCTGGACTCTCTGCGGATTATGCAGAGGTTATCTGGAATGAGGTTTATCGAGTTCCATCTGATGTTAATGATGATATTTGTGATTATCCTTTAGCACGTAATTTGGTGATGTTAACGGTAGCTGTGGCTTGTGAGGCGATCGTTTCTTTTGTTGCGACAGGAGAACAACGGCACTTCACGATTACCTTGAAAGATTTGAGTATTCAATCTCTCAAGCTGTAATACCTGATGGTGGCTGGACTACTCTCCGTAGAAGGTCGCCATTACATTGCGCTGTCGGGCTTTGACATTACATTCGTGGTAACTGAAATTTGCCTTTCAGACATTGATTGTACTGATATACCCAGTGGCGAGGTTTCGTAGAATGACACTTGAAATTCAGAGAATTTGATATTTGCCAAAACAGGAGTTTACTGAAATACTGGCGGAGAGCAAGATGGCAGGCTTTCGCGCCATCGATCGACTCGTCACTGATTGGAAGACAGGCGCGAATCGCTTCAATCGCCCAGGAGAAGCATTGTTCATTGCAAGGCAAGGCGATCGCATTCTTGGCGTTTGCGGATTAAATCGTGATCCCTACACCGACTCCAACCAAGTTGGACGAGTTCGACGGTTATACGTTATGCAGAACAACCGCCGCCAGGGAATTGGGCAGACATTAGTTCATCAGATTATCGAAGTCGCAAAGCTCAGCTTCGATCAGCTCCACGTTCGCACAACCAATCCCATCGCGGCTCAGTTCTATCAATCACTTAGTTTTATGCCTTGTCATTGTGAATCTGCTACCCATACCCTAAACCTGGTAACGACTCGCTCAGATCGCTCTCTACAATAAGAACTGAATAATCGGCAATTGTGGCAATTGAGGTAAGAGCCAATGTCTGCATCACTTGTGGAAAGGCATATTGTGGCAATGGGTGGTGGTGGTTTCTCAATGGAACCCGATAATCCTCTTCTGGATCAATATATTCTTGGACTCGTAGATAAGCCACAGCCCAAAGTTTGCTTTCTTCCAACGGCGGGTGGAGACAGCGATCGCTACGTCGTCAAGTTCTACTCTGCCTTCTTGGAATTCCCCTGCAAACCCAGTCACCTTTCCCTATTCAATCCGCAGACCCTCGACCTGCGGGGCTTTCTCCTGGAACAGGACATCATCTATGTGGGTGGCGGAAATACTAAAAACTTAGTTGCCCTTTGGCGAGAGTGGGAGTTGGATTGCTTTTTGAAAGAAGCGTGGGAGGGAGGAACAATTCTGTGTGGCTTAAGTGCAGGTTCATTATGCTGGTTTGAGTCGGGCGTGAGTGATTATCCTGGTAATGGTGTTCTGAAACCGCTGAACTGCCTGGGATTTCTACAAGGAAGCCATTGCCCTCATTACGATGGAGAGGCGAATCGCAGACTTGCCTATCATCAAATGGTGGCAGAGGGAGTCCTTCCAGATGGGTATGCTGCCGATGATGGCGTTGGCTTGCATTTCATTAACGGAACATTGGCAAAGATTGTGAGTTCTCGACCCCATGCAAAGGCTTATCGTGTGGAACGGCAGGATGGGGTTGTTCAGGAAACAGTGCTGGAGCCGACCTACCTTGGAGGCTGAAATATCGGACAAACTTTGCTGGCGGGACAACTCCGGGATGAAAACCTCAATGGTTTCCATACTGTACTTCGTGGTTATTAGCGCCTAATCAATCCACTGCTGCTGATACAAATACTCCAAGATGAATGGTCTCACTAGTGACTGCTGGCGTGAATCTTACTCATGCTACCTTTGATGCCGATTGCCAACAAGTGATCGAGCAGACGTTCACATGATGATTCTCACAGGTGCAACGGTTGAAGAGAGGATAACCTGTGCAGAACAAGTGTATTGGTTTCAATAGAAGCTGGTAAAATACAAATTCAGTTGAACTTACACCGGCAAAACTAGATTACCCTTCATGCAGCAACCTATTACTCCTGAAACAATCCTAAGCAATGGTGATCCTGGAGATGATATGCAGAGGCGGCTGCGTTACCAAGCCATCTATGCTGCTAGCCTTGCTTTATCATTGGTCGCTGCTGACTCAGAGTTCGACTGCCTCTTCTGTGAGCATCATGAAGATATATTAATTAAACGTAAGGATGGAAAATTTTTAGGAATTCAAGTTAAGACCCAAGCCTCTAATGAACCATTTAGAGCAACAGATGAACCAATCTTAGCTTCTATAAGAAAGTTTATTGAGCTTGAGAACCAGTTCCCGGAATGCTTCTCAAGCTATGTTCTTGCGACAAACTGTGGATTTGGCAAAAAGAATAAAAGCAGAAATAATTTGCCCTATCTTATTGAGGCTGCTAAATCTGCCTTCAATAGTATTGAAATACCAGCAACCCAACTAACTAATTTTATAGAGAAACTTTGTGGGAATGAAGCACATTCAACAGAAACAGTAATACGCACTTTATCAAAGGTGTTTTTGCCGAGTAACTTACCCGGTTTAGATAGTGCTGGTCTTCATTTAATTAGAGATCTTGGTGAACTCGCTGGAACTAGAGAGACAGACTACGGAAAACTTCAAAAGGCGGCGAGTTGGCTCGCATATAGAATGTTTGGAGCAGCTTCTCTTGAGTTTAGTCTTCCTCAACCGCTCTACTTTTCCATTAAAGAAGAATCTCAAGATCAAAGCATCAAAGGTATTATTGAAGGCAAGAAAATAACGCCAGAGGCTGTCATAAAGATCATTCAAGAGTTTATTAATTTTATCCCACCTCAAGTTGAAAACAGTATTATCAGTACTCCAAACAATATCCCATTTAGTGGTGTGCTTGAGTTTGTTGGACGTTTGGAAGAGCTTGAGGAACTACAGACAAAATTTAAGCTAAGTGACCAAGCTACTATTGCTGCTGTTTCGGGCATGGGTGGAGTTGGAAAAACAGAATTAGCTATTCACTATTCAAAAAAACATTTGAATTTACAAACATATGCAGGTGGTATTTGTTGGTTATACCCACGACGTGGAAATATTGGCTCACAAATTATAGAGTTTGCTCTAACACACTTTAAAGGTTTTAATTTACCAGAACGCCCAACTCTAATTTCTCAAGTAGAGTTTTGTTGGCAAAATTGGATTGCAGGTGAGGTATTACTTGTAATAGATGATGTCATTGATTTTAATGAAATAAAGCCTTATCTTCCACCATCCTCTTTACAACGTTTTAAGTTGCTTTTAACAACAAGGGAAAAATTAGGCTTGCCTGTAGTTCGTCTAGATTTAAGTATTTTGAAACCAAAGGCTTCACTGAAGTTGCTCAAAACTCTAGTTGATCGAGAGAGACTAAAGCAAGAACCTTGGATTGCTAGAACACTTTGTAAGAGGCTTGGACATTTACCTTTAGCATTGGAATTAGTAGGAAGATACTTGGCAGAAGAGGAGGATTTATCTTTATCCACTCTACTAAAACGTTTAGAGAGGAAAGGACGGTAGTGCTATACAAGTAATGATGCGTTGTAGTCATGGATGAAATACCAGATCGC